>Ga0194112_10008823_pt1 | contig 12925 bp, 8 predicted proteins | sample TA2MahC400mmetaG_FD_146191 | JGI IMG/M metagenome (GOLD analysis project Ga0194112, IMG submission 146191) | Freshwater microbial communities from Lake Tanganyika, Tanzania - TA2015016 Mahale Deep Cast 400m | ecosystem: Environmental > Aquatic > Freshwater > Lake | place: Tanzania: Lake...
GCCTCCCATCGGAATGGACACGGCCAAAGCTTGCCGAATTGACCCGCATTAACCAAAGATCGGTGATGCATCTGAGATTTCTCCCCTTGAAGCTCCGAGTGATGGCGAATGCGTCGCTCCTTTCCGTGCTTCTGTCCACGACGATGGCGGCAGCGGCGACCACCAAACCGGCTGACCTGGTGATCTGGCACTCGCAACCTGTCAAACCCGGTCAGACCGTTCTGCTCTACGGCGATGCACTGAGCGCCGCCAGAGTGACGGCGCGGCGCTTGTCCGATGACGCACCGGGTGACCCCGGCGCGTCAGTTGCGGGCGCCGAAACCCGTGCGGACCGGAGCGAAGACCTGGTTCCGATCCAACCGCGCGAGCGAGCGTTGAAGGTTCTCCTTCCCGCCGGGGCGGTCCCCGGAGTTTTCGCACTGCGGGTCGAGGCTGAAGGGCGACGACAAACGGTGCTGGTCAATGGGCCTCAACCCTGGTGGGCGCGCGGGTCGCAACGATTGGAAGCCACGCCGGGCGAGGACTTGCGCGTCTTCGGTTTGGGATTGGGTTGGGCCGGAGTTCATGAAGCGCTGGCAGGTCTGCCGCCCGGTTCCCCCAAGACGCGTCTGGCTCTGCGCGGCAGCCGCAAGGTCGAACTGGCCGTGCAGGAAGCAGACCTCTACGCCGTGCGAGCGCCGTAACGGGTCAGTAAACGGGTCAGTCCCACACATTGACACTACCGTCGCCCCCGCCCGCCAGTCCTCCATTAACCGCTCGAACTGCTGACGCCCGGCGGCGCTGCCATTGGGCAACCGCACCGACTGCTGCTCCCGTGAGGTTGAATCTTCTCGCTGTAACCCCGAGGCGGTTCGTGCTAAAACAAGTTCGATGACAACGCGCGCATCGGATTTGTCGCCCGCCCCAGCCAATTTCCCGCCCGCCGTGTGGCTGGCGCTGGGGCTGGGCGCGAAAGGGGCGGTGGGCAGCACCTACAACTTCGCCGCGCCGCTGTATCGGCGAATGTGGACGGCATTCACCGCGGGCGACATCCGCCACGGCGGCCAGGTCAACAGCTACTGCGACGGCCCGCACAAGGCCACCGGCCAGTTTGATTTCGCCCTCGCCGCCCGCAGCACCAACTGACCTTCATGCAAAACCACTCTGAAATCGCTGAGTTCCTCTGGAAGATCGCCGACCTCGTCAAGGACGACTACGAGGCCAAGGATTAGGAGGACGTGATCCTGCCCTTCACGCTGCTGCGCCGTCTGGATTGCGTGCTCGCGCCCAGCCGGGAAGCCGTCCGCAAGGCCGCCGAGAAATACAAGTCCACTCCCGCCCAGACCCGAGACGCCCTGCTCAAGAAGGCCGCCGGTCAGTTCTACACCCCGCGCGACATCATCCGCCTCATGGTCAAACTCGTGTTCGAGCCGGACCGCGCCAAACTCGCCAAGGAGAAGCTCATCGCCATCTACGACCCCGCCTGCGGCACGGGCGGCATGTTGACCATCGCCAAGGAACACCTGCTCGGCGCGGTCAACGCCAACCTCGACGTGTATCTCTGCGGGCAGGAGATCAACGAAAAGACCGACGCCGTCGCCAAGGCCGACATGCTGATGAAGGGCGAAGACCCGGAGAACATCAAACGCGAGAACACCCTTTCCCACGACCTGCTCCCCGGCAAGCAGTTCAACTACATGCTCTCCAATCCGCCCTTCGGCAAGGACTGGAAGAACATCCGCGAGGAGATCGAGGCCGAGCACGCAGGTGGCGCGGCGGGCCGTTACGCGCCCGGCCTGCCCGACGTGGGCGACGGCGGGATGCTTTTCCCGCTGCGCAAGTTGAGCAAGCTGCCCCCGCAGGGCGGCAAGATCGCCATCATCTTCAACGGCTCGCCGCTGTTCAACGGCGACGGCGGCAGCGGGCCGACCAACATCCGCAAGCATCTGCTTGAAAACGACTGGCTCGACGCCATCGTGGCCATGCCCAACGACCTGTTCTACAACACCGGCATCGCCACCTACATCTGGCTCATCAACAACCGCAAGCCCAAGGAACGGCGCGGCAAGGTGCAATTGATTAACGCCAACAGCGAGGAGTTTGCGACCAAGCTACGAATAAACCTTGGCGCGAAGCGTGTTGAAATCAGTGAGGACCAATCCGCCAGCATCCTCGGCATCTACGAGTCCTTCGAGGAAACCAAGGTCAGCAAGATTTTCGACACGACCGACTTCGGCTACACCAAGGTCTCCGTGGAACGTCCGTTGCGCCTGCGCTACGACCTCACGCCGGAACAACGGCAGGCGCTTCGGGTGGATGCCGCCGTGCTCAAGCTCAAAGACGACCGGGGCGACCAGCTCGCCGCCGCGCTCGACTCGCTGGCCAGGCAAGCGCCGTGGAACGACGACGCCAAGTTCTTCGCCGCGCTGACCAAGGCGCTGCCGTGGAAGCTGCCGGCCAGCCTTGTGAAAACCATCCGCGCGACGCTCGGCGTGCACGATGAAAACGCCGAGCCGGTCCGGGCATCCTCTCCTCTCCTTCGGAAGGAGAGGAGAGGGTGGCCGCAGGCCGGGAGAGGAGTGGTCTCGGGGCGACGCGCACAGAAGCCAATGATGCTTTTGAACCCGATTCCGAATTGCGAAATTACGAGAACGTGCCGCTCAGGGAGGACATTGACGAATACTTCCGGCGCGAGGTGCTGCCGCATGTGCCCGATGCGTGGATGGACCGCAGCAAGGACAAGGCGGGCTACGAAATCAACTTCACCAAATACTTCTACGAATACGCGCCGCTGCGCTCAACAACCGAGAGTGCCGCCAAACTGCTCAAGCTGGACGAGGAAACCGAAAACCTTCTGAAGGAAATTGCTGGTCAGCCATGAAGCGCGAGGAATACAAGGAAAGTGGCGTAGAGTGGATCGGCAAAATTCCGGCCCGCTCGCAGATGAAGCCGCTCCACACCGTCGCCAGCGAAGTGGATGAAAGGAATATCGGTGGCAAGATCCAAAATGTTCAGTCGCTGAGTTACGGCAAAATCGTGCGTCGTGACGTGAGCACAAACTTCGGTTTGCTGCCAGCCTCTTTCGAGACGCATCAAATCGTCCGACCAGGCGACATCGTGCTCCGGTTGCTCGACCTCCAGAACGACCACGTGAGCCTGCGTAGCGGACTCGTTCCGGAGGACGGCATCGTCACCTCCGCCTATGTCACCATCAGGCCAAAGAACGGCTTGGATTCCGAATACGCGGCCAACCTCCTCGACGCTTACGACCTGAAGAAGGTATTTTACAGTTTTGGCGGTGGATGTCGCCAGTCCATGGGATTCGAGGATTTGAAGAAGTTGCCGCTTCCGTATCCGCCAGCACTAGAGCAGAGACGGATAGCGCAATACATCGCCAAGGCGACGGGGAAGATTGACCGGCTGATGAGTTTGCGGCGGCGGCAGATGGAATTGTTGCGGGAGCAGCGGGCGGCGCTCATCCAGCAGGCCGTCACCCGCGGCCTCAACCCCCGCGCCCCGCTCAAAGACTCCGGCCTCCCCTGGCTCGGCCAGATTCCAAAGCATTGGGAGGTGAAGAAACTGGGCTTGCTTGCACGGATTGGGAATGGCTCTACGCCCAGCAGGACAGAAACCGGCTACTGGACCGGAGGCAGCTATCCTTGGTTGAACAGCTCCGTCGTGAACCAAGAAGGTGTAACCGAGGCAGAGGAACTGGTAACAGACCGCGCTCTACGCGAATGCCACTTACCAAGAGTCCAGCCTCAGAGCGTTCTTGTTGGAATTACCGGTCAAGGAAAGGCCCGCGGCATGGCAAGACTGCTGGCGTTTGAAGCGACGATAAATCAGCACATCGCCTATGTGACCGTTCGGAAACCAAGCCTTGAACCGAGCTACCTGCTCCTCGTTTTGAAGGGCATGTATCAGGTTCTTCGGCTCATCAGCGAAGGAGAAGGCAGCACGAAAGGGGCTTTGACTTGCGAAGATTTGACCAAGCTCAAAATCCCGTTACCGCCGGTTGACGAGCAGGGAGAAATCCTCGCCCACATCCAGTGCGAGGCTGCGAAGCTGGACGGGTTGCACCGGGGCTACGAGCGGCAACTGGCGTTGCTGGCGGAATACCGGGCGTCGCTCATCCACGAATGCGTGACCGGCCAACGTCCGGTATGCTAACGTAGCTCCAGCCTGTTATGGAACGAACGCTTCAAGTCCTGAACGAACTCGAACGCGACGGCGTGCTGGGTCGTTACGCCATCGGCGGCGCCATGGGAGCGACGTTCTACGTCGAGCCGTTGCTGACGTTTGACCTCGACGTGTTCGTGGTGTTGCCAGAGACGGCCGCCGGCCTGCTGACGCTTGCGCCCCTGTATGAGGCGCTGAAAGCGCGCGGGCACGCGGAGGAAGGCGAGTGCGTGAACATCGCGGGCACGCCCGTGCAGTTCCTGCCCGCCTACAACCCGCTGCTCGAAGAAGCGTTGCGGGAAGCGCGGGAGACGCTTTACGAGCAAACGCCCACGCGAGTGCTGCGGGCGGAGCATCTGCTCGCCATCTGCCTGCAAACGGGCCGCGAGAAGGACCGCCAGCGGGTGCGGGTGTTCCGCGAGCAGGCCGAACTGAACCGGGATTATCTCTCGGCCGTGCTGTCCCGGCACGGCCTTGAAACGCAATGGAAATCATGGACGACCTGAAGCCGGAAATCGCGCGGCTTTTCGCCGCCAAAGAACAGCGCCGACGCAAGCTGGCCGCGCTTTCCTTCCCGGAGAAGGTGCGCGCCGTGGTGCGCCTGCAGGAAATGGCCGCGCCGGTCTTGCGCCAGCGTGGGTGCAACGTGCGCGTGTGGACTCTCGCACCGCCAACGGTCGCGGCAAAATAGCCGGCCAAGCCCGATTCCCACGACCAACTGAGCGAGAAGGCGGCCGAATCCGGCATCATGGCGGCGCTCTCCGCCAGCCCGATGTATCGGGAGCGCCCGGACACAGCCTTCGACGGGGCCAAGCTCCTCGACGCGGAGATGCTGGCGGAGTTCGTCCAGGCCACGCAGCCCAAGGAGTGGGCCAAGCTGGCGAAGCAATTCCCCGGCTCTGAGTCGGCCACGCTGGCGGCGCAGGTGTCGGCGCTCATCGCCAAGCCCGGCACGCTGGAGGTGTTGCGAAACGGGGTGAGCTTCAACGGCATCAACCTGCAACTGGCGTTCTTCAAGCCGTCGGCGGACGGCAACCCGGAGCATCAGGCCCGTTACGAGGGCAACCGGTTCAGCATCATGCGGCAGGTGCATTTCTCCACGCGCACGCCGGACCAGTCGGTGGACATGGTGATCTTCCTGAACGGCATTCCCATCATCAGCATCGAGCTGAAGAACCATTTCACCGGGCAGAACGTCCAGCGCGCCATCGCCCAATACCGACGGCGCGACCCGCGCGAGCCGTTCTTCCCGCGCTGCCTCGTCCACTTCGCGCTGGACGACGACGCGGCCTACATGGCCACGCGGCTGGAGGGCAAGGAGACGATGCTCCTGCCGTTCAACCGCGACGTGCAGAACCCGATCACCTACGACCGCTTCGCCTCGTCGTATCTCTGGGCGGACTTCTCGGACACGGACGGGCGCACGGAAACGGGCGTGCTCAAGGCGGATTCGTTGCTGGAGTTGATCCAGAATTACCTGCATTTCGAGCGCGACGAAAAGACCGGCAAGGAGAAGTTCGTTTTCCCGCGCTTCCATCAGTTGCTGGTCGTGCGGAAGCTGCTGGCCCACGCCAAGGCGAGCGGGAGTGGGCACAATTACCTCATTCAGCACAGCGCCGGATCGGGCAAGAGCAACAGCATCGCCTGGCTGGCGCATCAACTGGCCAACCTCTGCGGCGGCGACGGCCAGCCGGTGTTCGACATCATCATCATCATCATCACCGACCGCCGGGTGCTCGACCGGCAGTTGCAGGACACGATCAAGCAGTTCGAGAAGATCAAGGGCATAGTCACGAAAATTGACCGGAACACGAAGCAACTGGTGAAGGCGCTGGAACGCGGCGACAAGATCATCATCACCACGCTGCAAAAGTTCGGCTTCGTCGGCGAACTGGCGAAGATGCCGGGCCGGAAGTTTGCCGTGATCGTGGACGAGGCGCACAGTTCGCAGACCGGCGAGAACCTGAAGGACTTGAAGATAGTCCTCGCCAACGAGGAGCAACTCAAGGCGGCGCTGGACAAGGACGACGAGCGCGAGGAAGAAGACCAGATTGAGGCCGAGTTGGAGAAGATCCAGAAGGCGCGGCGGCTGTTGCTGGAATACGTGGACCGGCACGAGTTCGCCATCCGGCGCAAGGCGCACATCATCGTGGACCATTTCACGCGCAAGACGGTGCAGAAGATGAAAAGACCGCCCGCGATGCGGGGGCTGACGATTTCGACACCAAACCTGTCGACCTGAATCGCCTCGTGGAGAAGATGGGGCGTCTCCATTCTCCAACGTGAGTCATTGTGCCGATGGTGACCGTGAAAGGCCGGGATTCGCCACCACTTCTGCCTACTGATGACCGCCGCGACCGCACTTCATAGTTCAGGCAACCCTCGACTCATCAAGACTGCGGCGCTCTGCCTTGGATTCCGCAGGCTAATCAAGTCCTGTCGCCAGACACCGAGTTCATCGACGGTATCTCTCGCCCTTCTGGGATTCTGCCTCCTGTTTGCCAAATTGGACGCGTATGCGGCCACGGACGCCAATTCGGTATCCCATCGGGACGAAGAAATGCACAAAGCCTTGGAGTTGGATGGATCCAACGGGTACGTGGCATTGCCGGACGGAATCATGAAAGGAAGGACAGAGGGAACTGTCGAGGCTTGGGTTCAATACGGTTCCCTGGAGGGTCTTCAGCGGTTCTTCAGTTTCGGCAAGTACCTGAAGGACATGGGTTGCGGGTTCCCGTGGCGGCAACAAAGGGTCAAGGGAGCTTCCCTGGAATTCTTCATCAATTCGCCCAGGGGCGGATATCAACCGATTACGGCCAACACCGCGATCGAGGTCGGGACATGGTATCATCTGGCCTGTGTCACCGGCCCTCAAGGAATGCACCTTTTTTTGAACGGGGTGGAAGTGAGTTCTTCGCCCCATGCCGGAAGCTTCGCAGACATCCACCCGGGAGGAAACCTCATCGGTGCCTGGAACTCGGGATACGACCAATACCAGCTCGATACGTTCAACGGACGGATTCGAGATTTTCGGGTCTGGGGAGTAGCCCGTTCAGAGGGGCAGATCAGGGACAACAGGTTCAGTCTCTCGTCCGGGAACCAACCGGACCTGATCGGGCATTGGAACTTCGACGAGGTAAAAGAAGGCAAGGCCAAAAACCGGGTCACCGGATCCTACGACGCCCAACTGATGGGTAAGAGTCGAGTGGTCGATGTGTCGGATTTTGGCGGGCGCGAGAAACCGTATGCCAATCGGGTGCTGGATCTGGATGGAAACGAAAGTTATGTCCAGTTGCCGTCGAATCTGTTCACCAACCGGACGATCACCTGGGAAGGTTGGGTGAAGTGGCGCAATTTTACCACCTATTCGCGGGTCTTCGATTTCAGCGACTCACCGGTGCAGGTCGCTCTTGGGACCTTCAACAACAACAATTCCCTGCTGCTCCAGACCTATGTCGCACCGGGTTTTGATGACCACAAGCAGCGCGTCTATCGAGGAATACTTGCCACCAACAGCTGGTATCATCTGGCCACGGTCATCGGCCCGGAAACCGTCAAGCTTTACCTCAACGGTCGACTCATCTCCACCAATCTGCTACAAGGATACTTCAAGCCATCACCGCTCCCTCCGCTGGCCAACTACCTGGGTAGGAGCGTCATGAAAGGAGGAAGGGGGGCAGCTCCGGACAAGGAATTGGATGGACAGATGGCGGAAATCCGCCTTTGGGCTGGCGAGCGTAGCGCGGATCAGGTCTTTCGGTCCATGAACCTCTCCCTCACCGGCAAAGAACCAGGCCTTCTGGCCTTGTGGAACTTCAGGGACGGGACGGCGGCGGATGCCACCGGCAACAACAAGAATGGAAAATTGATCGGAAACGCTCGCATCACTCAGGGGGAGCATAAAGCCTCCGCGGACCAGCCGGCGACGATTTCCGGGATCGTGACAGACCCTTCAGGCCAGCCGGTGAAGAATGTCGTTGTGCACCTCATGCACCCGACCGCGAACAAGGAGGCCAACCCGGCAGGCTTTGTCGATGACACCACCACCTCTGACGACACCGGGTCATTCTCCTTCGCAGTCTTCCCCTCATCGGTGACCTACGATGTCAAAGCGAGCGTGGACAACCTGGGCGCGCGCAGCGACGGACACCGACTCCAAAGCGGGACACGTCTGACCGTCGACCTCCAACTCAAGAGCGCGATCAGCCTGGCCGGAAAAATCAAATCCCTGGATGGCACCGCCTCGCCTCATGTTGTTGTACAAGCGATCCGCAACCGTCCGGAAACGAACTCCGTAGAGCAAAGCGCCTCAAAATCCCCCGATGAAATGGCGAGCGTTGTATCCGATGAGAAAGGGGATTTCCGGTTCATCAACCTCCGTCCAGGAAGTTGGGATCTCCGGGTCAACCTTCCGCATGGTCAACGCCCATCCAATCAGGACTTGAGCAACCTGTTGGTCGAGGAGCAGGGGCGAAAAACAAATCTCTCCCTCGTGGTGGCCCCGTTCAAAAAAGGTCGATGGATCCATTACACAACCGGCAATGGCCTGATTGGAAACATGGTGCGTCAAGGCGCCTTGGGACCGGATGGGGCCCTGTGGTTGCTGGGTTCCGGAGGTTTGTCTCGACATGACGGAAAGGAGAACAAGGACCGGTCGTTGACTGTCGCCTCAGGGGCCTTGGAAAACGCCGTCAGTTGCCTTTATGTCGACTCCACCAACGTGGCCTGGTTGGGCAACCAGCACGGCGTGACTCTTCTGGACTGGCGGCGACAAGCTACGGGAACAAATGGAATCCGCCACCTGACTCATGTGACAAACGGCCTCGCTCCGGGCGGCGTCCATTCGATCATCCCTGCCATCGACGGGACGATCTGGGTGGGAACCAAGCTGGGGTTCAGCAAGGTTCGGGACGGCGGTATCGTCACGGTGACCAATCCCAACCTAACCGACGCCACGAGCTTGAGGATCGGGCCCAATCGCACGGCATGGATCGGAACCTCCGCCTCAAGTTTGTGGAGCTACGATGGATCGGACTTCCGTCAATACACCGCTCAAGATGGTTTCCCGGAGACTGCGACCATTAACTCCGTGTTGGTTTCACCGAAGGACTCTTCCGTGTGGGTCTCCATGCAACTTGTCGGTTTGGTGCACCTGCAGCCCACCAACAGCCCGCGAACATTGGTTCTATCCAAGGAAAGCCATGGAATACCGGAGAATATAAACTGCCTTGCGATGGGCGAAGACGGAACTCTCTGGATGGGATCGGACGAGGGGGTGGCTTCGTATGACGGCACCAACGTGGTCCGCTACACCCAAGGTGATGGACTGATTTCTGACGCTTCGGCTTCGGTCAATGACATCATCCCGGTCGGCGACGGAACCCTTTGGATTGCAACCTCGGACGGTCTGTCTCGATTCGATCCGATCTCGTTCCAAACCTTCACGACGTCCGATGGGCTTCCCAATGGAGGCATCACCAGCGGTCGAATCACTCCAGAGGGTAGGCTCCTCTTCGGCGGCAGGGTGCTGGTCGAATACGATGGCGAGCGTTTTGAGCCTGGATCCACCCCTTATTTGGAAACGAGAGCCAGGTCTTTTGAAGGCAACTCCATCACCGGGATCCATCTCAAAAGCACGAACGAGTATTGGCTCGTTGGAAAGAACGGCCTCCGCCGAAGCACAGGCACCCGGATCCATCCCGGATGGGTGGAGGGGCATCGTGAGGGAGTCGACCTCGCTTCGGACAAAGACGGATCCCTCTGGCTCGCAGGGCTATTCCGTGGGGTTTCACATCTGAATCAGAACACCGGTGGCGATTTGCAGTCGACCGACGCGATCAGCGAGGCGATCGAGCGGGCCGGGGTGGCCCTCGGACATACGACAGGAGCGACGACCACCAGCGTCCATTCCGACGATTCAGGTGTCTTGTGGTTGGGCCTGTCCAATTTCAGACTGAACGGAACCGTCACCAATCGGGGTGCCGTGCGCTACGATGGCAAGCGCTTCGAGTACATCCCATCGCCGGACGGATCGATCGGCGACGGGATCCTGGACATCGCTGAAGGTCCGCAGAACTCGGTCTGGTTCGCCACATCAGGAGGGCTTCGCTCCTTTGAACGGGGGAAATCCACGATGCTGACTCGCGTGCCCGGCTTGGCTGGAAATGTGCCCATCACCTGCATCTTCAAGGATCGTACCGGGCGTTATCTTCTCGGCACGGAAGGAAACGGGGTCCTCGTCTTCAACGGGACCATCTGGTCACGTATTGGCACCGGTGATGGACTCGACAGCGATACCGTCAACTCCATCGTCCAGGACACTCTGGGGCATTATTGGTTCGGGACCCCGAACGGGTTGACGCGCTATGTGCCTTCCAACCGAATCCCCGCATCACCCATCGTGACTGTCTTTGGCGAGTCCTCAGACCATGGAAAGGATCTTGCCCATTCTGACGTGCCACAAGGACGTCCCGTGATGCTTTCGCTCAACACCGTGGACTTCAAGACCCTGCCCGCCAACCGACGCTACCGGCACCAGATCATCCGCGGCGAAAACCGAACTCCTGACGACCAATCTTGGTCTGAACCCAGCGCGGACAACACCTTTGAGTGGAAACCCGAATCGTCGGGAAAGTGGACCTTTGCCGTCCAGTTCATCGACAGGGACCTCAACGTGTCGCCCGCTGCCCTGCGGTTTTTCAATGTGGTGCCGCACTGGTATCAGGACCCCCGGATCATGGGTCCGTCCGGCATTTTGTTTTTGGCCCTCTTGGGATGGGCGGTAGTCGCAAGAATGCTCTACTTCAAGAAACGTCGTGAGGCCGAATCACTCCGTCGCCGGCTCCAGGAACAGGAGCGTCGAACGGCGGTGGAACTCCAAACCAAGAACGAGCAACTGCAAAAGGCCAACGAAGCCGTGCTGGCCGCGAGTCAGGCCAAATCCCAATTCCTGGCGAACATGTCCCACGAATTGAGGACACCCCTGAACGCTATCATCGGTTACAGCGAGATGCTCCAGGAAGAGGTGGATGATTTGGGAACCCCGGAAATCAAGCCGGACCTTCAGAAGATCCACGGAGCCGGCAAACACCTGCTCGGACTCATCAACGACATCCTGGATCTCTCCAAGATCGAAGCGGGCAAGATGTCCCTTTATCTCGAGACCTTTGAGATCCAGCCCCTGTTGAACGAAGTCGCTGCCACCGTCCAGCCGTTGGTCCAAAAAAATGGCAATCAGCTGACTTTGGAAGTCGCCGCCGACATCGGTTCGATGCGTGCAGACGTCACCAAGGTCCGCCAGACGCTCTTAAACCTGCTCAGCAACGCCAGCAAGTTCACCGACAAGGGCACCATCCTGTTGAGAGCCAGGCGTCAGGGTGACAGTCTGGTCTTCGATGTCATCGATAGCGGAATCGGGATGACCCCGGAGCAGGTGGGCCGGTTGTTCCAAGCATTCGCCCAGGCGGATTCCGCCACCTCCAAGAAATATGGGGGCACCGGCCTAGGATTGGCCTTGAGCCGAAAATTCTGCCAACTGATGGGCGGTGACATGACCGTCGTCAGTGAGGCGGGCAAAGGTTCCACCTTCACGGCAACGATCCCAGCCCAAGTGATCGAACCCTCAGATGAGACAGCTGCAGCCTCCACCTTGATTCCTGCAGCCATTCCTTCGACGGGCTCTGGTCCTCTGGTGCTGGTGATCGACGACGACACCACCGTCCTGGATCTCCTGCGGCGCTCCTTGAACCGCGATGGGTTCCGGGTCGAAACCGCCTCGGATGGAGCCTCGGGTCTGGCACAGGCCCGGGCCCTCCGACCGGCGATCATAACCCTGGACGTGATGATGCCGGGCATGGGCGGCTGGGAAGTCCTGGCCGCCTTGAAGGAGGACCCGGCGACGTCGGACATCCCGGTGGTCGTGATGAGCATCGTCGACGAAAAAGGATTGGGATTCAGCCTGGGAGCGGCCGATTACCTCACCAAGCCGTTGGACTTCAATCGTCTGGCGATGGTCCTCAAGCGTCATGCCAAAGCCGAAGGGGAACACACCGTTCTCGTGGTCGAGGACGAACCGGCGACACAAGAACTGGTCTCCAAGCAATTGGAGAGGAACGGTTGGCGGGTGATCCTGGCAGGCAACGGCCGAGAGGCTTTGGACCGCGTATCCGAGAGCAAACCAGATTTGGTGCTCTTGGATTTGATGATGCCAGAGATGGACGGATTCGAATTCTTGGAGGAATTCCGCAAGCAACCCGGTTGCGCTCAGACCACCGTTGTCGTGATGACAGCAAAAATCCTGACCCCAGCGGATCATCAGAGATTGAGGGGTCAAGTCGCCCAGGTTGTCGCCAAAGCCAACCTCTCCCCAGAAATGCTCGCCGCTGAAATCCGCTTGGCCCTCGGCAAGACACCGTCTCCTCGCCCATCCACGACCGATCCATTGTCTGATTTTTAAGACGAACTGATAGGCATTTGCTTTTTCGACGTGGCGAGTAAGTGCGGCAACACGCCCCAATACAAGAAGCTGCAAGCATTGCACGAGAAACACGGCAAGGATGGTCTGGCGATTCTTGGATTCTCCTGCAACCAGTTCAAGGAACAAGAACCCGGCACGGAAGCCGAAATCAAACAGTTTTGTGAATCAAGATCATGACTGTCCGTTTAATTTTGGGCCGATACTGGTTTCTATGCGATAGAATGGGCCTGGAACTGTACTCATGACATTTTTTGATTTCGTTTCTGGATGGCTTTTCCCCAGGGTGTCTTC
>Ga0194112_10008825_pt1 | contig 12924 bp, 10 predicted proteins | sample TA2MahC400mmetaG_FD_146191 | JGI IMG/M metagenome (GOLD analysis project Ga0194112, IMG submission 146191) | Freshwater microbial communities from Lake Tanganyika, Tanzania - TA2015016 Mahale Deep Cast 400m | ecosystem: Environmental > Aquatic > Freshwater > Lake | place: Tanzania: Lake...
TTGCTGAGGATCGGCATCGTGGCCTTGGAACCGACCACGTTGAGTACCTGGGCGAGGCCGTTGGCGAAGTGGTCGCGATTGATTTTAAATTTCATCGGGGCGGCGGCTGAGCCACACGGAAATTAACAAAGCCCAAAAGACTACGGGTTCAATAATGAATTATATCCGTAGTCATATGTGCTGCGAACAAGCGCAGCAACCAGGTTTCCACCGAGGGAAAACGGGCTTTTTCGGGCCGTGAATAATTCGCCGTCGAAATCCGGCAACCTTCCGGTTATCCACCGGGATGGAGTTACGCGGAGGATGCGCGCAGGTTTTTCACTAGGAATTTGGCGCGGACGCTGGAGCCCCGAATTTGCGCCGCAGGTGGCGGCCGATCCCGAAGAACACGTACCCCAGGCAAATGCCCAAGGCGGCAAACTCCTTGTACAGGACCACCAGCGCAATCAGGACCAGCAAGACGACGAATGATTGCAGGCGCGTCTTGGTCTGCAGGTTTACGTTCTTGCCGCTGGGGTAGCGGACCGTGCTCATCATTAAAAAAGCGATCAGCAGCATCAGCGGCGGCAGTGCGAGTGCCCCAGTCTTGAGGGAGCGGTCGGCCTCGCCCAGCTTGAGAAGGAACAGGACAGTGGCGGCGACCGTGGAGGCGGCGGCGGGCACCGGGAGTCCAATGAACTCGCGGTTGGAGTCCTTCAATCCCGGGCGCAGCAGCGGGTTGGTAATGACGTTGAAACGGGCGAGCCGCATTGCGGCGCAGAGCAGGTAGATGAAGCCAATGAACCAACCAATGTTGCGGAACCACTGGTAGTCCTGCGCCTGTGTGGGCGAGATGATCAGGTAGAGCATCAGCAGGGCCGGTGCCATGCCGAAGGAGATGACGTCCGCGAGGGAGTCGAACTCGGCTCCGAAGAGGGATTCCCGCCCGCCCATCCGCGCCAGGCGGCCGTCGAGCGTGTCAAAGGCGGCCGCGCCGAAGATGAACCAAACGGCGTAGCGGTAGTGTTCGGCAGGGGTGGCGTCGGAGTAGTCGCCAATGGCGGAGGTCTCAGCGAGGCGGGCCTGGATGCACTGGATGATGGCGGCGAAGCCGCAGAAGAGGTTTCCGGCCGTCATCAGGTTGGGCAGGAAGTAGATGCGGCTGGCCTGCCGGACCGAATAAGGGTCCTCCGCGCTGCCTTGGGCCTCCGGGGGATAGCGCCTCATTTGGTGAGTCCTTCAAGGTACTTCCAGAACTTCGAGTCCTGCTCGACCAGCTGCTGTTCGGACACCGGGAGCTTGTTGCGGAGAAGAAAGTCCTCGAGCGAGTTGCGGTGGAGGATGTAGTTGATGTGGAGCGTTTCGCCCAAGACGTCGAAGTAGAAGCGGAAGTCGCCGGAGCGGAGCCGGTAGAGGGTCTTGCTGCCCCGACGGAAGCTGCCGAGGGGTTCGCGGGGGTAGGCGAGGTCGGCGGCCTTGAGGGCGGTGAGCGGGTTTAGGGCGTCGAGTTGTGCGAGGGGGTCAAGCCGGTTGAGCTCGTGCATCGCCTGGGACGAGAACGTGACCTGGTACATCGGGTCAGGAGCCGGGAGGTTGGGGGACCTGAGGTGGGGCCATCGGGAGCTTTCGAGTGTAGGCGCCGGGGAGGGGCCGGCAACGCTATTCCCGCGGGGCGGGCCTAGGCTCCGGGCAACCCTCGTTGCCCACCTCCCGCCACCGTTTCCTCTCGGCTCTCGCGACTATCACCCTCTCGCTTCGGGCCTAGGCCGTGGAAACCACACCGTGGCGAGCAGAAGCAGGGCGGTGAGGTGGCTCATAGGCGCAGGAAGATCCGGCGTTGGTGCAGGAAGCGGGCGAGGACCAGCATCAGCGCGAGGCCCACGATCGCGATCAGGCTTTGGCCGGCGCCGTTCCCGAGGTGGGCGTCGAGGCCGGCCTTCACGTCGCCCCCGGAGAAGCGCTGGGCGAGGCGGCGGAAACTGACCAGGTTGTTGGCCAGATAGAGGGTGATCGGGTTCATCCCGATCCAGACGAACGGCACACACCAGCGCCGCCAGCCGCGCACCTCGATCACGTGGTGGAACGCGGCCAGCAGCAGCGCACTGTAACCGCCCACCACGAGCACATAAGACGATGTCCAGAGCTTTTTTATGACCGGGAACTGCAGGTTCCAGAGCCACCCCAGCGCGATCGCCACGAGCCCGGCGACTACCAACTGACGCACCTTCTCGGGCTCAGTGCGGTCCGTCCGCCGCAGCAGGAGGCCCGCGAAGACCCCGAGCAGGCAGGTGACTACCGCAGGCAGGGTCGAAAGGTAGCCCTCGGGATCGTAGTACGTGTCGTACTTGCGGCCGGGTAGGTACCGGTAATCGAGATGATTGGGGAGGTTGAGGCCGGGGGCGTAGCTGCCAGTGACGCTCCCGCCCGCGGCGTCGAACGCGGCGCGCACCTCGGCGGGCGTGGCGTTGGGTTTGCCGAGGTGGGTGGCGATCGCAGCCCGGTCGAGGGTGAAGTCGCGTACGGGCACCCAAGCGAGCAGAGCCCAGTAGCCGAGGAGGAAGGCGGCGGCGACGCTCGCGAGTGCGCGGGGGCGGAGCCAGCAAAAGAGGAGGCCGGCTGCAGTGTAGGCGAGGGCGATGCGCTGAAGCACGCCGAGCAAGCGTAGGTCGGGCCACGGGTTGGTGAACCCGCCGTTGAATAGGATCCCGATGGCGAAGAGGAGTAGCCCCCGGATCACCACATGGCGCGCCGCGACCGCGCGACCGCGGTCCGCGATCTGCCGGCTGAGTGAGTAGACCAGCGAGACCCCGGAAATGAAGATGAACAGGGGGAAGATGACATCGTAGAACGTGCAGCCGGCCCAGTCGCGGTGGGTGAGTTGCCCGGCAAGGAAGCGGGCGGGCCCAGAGCCGCTGACCTCGGAGAGAGCCTGCATCAGGGCATCGGCGCCGAGGATCCAAAACATATCGAAGCCGCGCAACGCGTCGAGTGACTGCAGCCGGCCGGGCGGGGTGGGGGTCGGGGCGCTCATCCGTAGGATAAGTCTTACGCGCTCGGACCGGGGTGGTCAACACCCGGGAAACCCTTGCGCGGCGCCGGGGGAGACTTCCTGCTGGTCCAATGAAGGTCTCGTTCACCGCCAAGGAGTATGCCCGCCTGCTGGAGCTTGCCCACTTGGGACTCTGGGTTGCGGGGGCGCGCCCCGACGATCCTGGCACGATGCCGGCGCGGTATGCGGACGTGGCGGAGAAGGCGTTCGGCCTGGCGGAGACCTTTGGCTGCGCCGACCTCGTGGAGACCGATGTGAACGGACAACATTACGCCGCAGAAAAGCTCACGTCGGGTCCGCCGGAGAAGGTGTTGACCGACTTCACGGCGGATGTGTTCTGGAACGAGCTGGCGGTGCGGCTGGCGGAGCGCGACCTGCAGGCAGAACTGGGCCAGCCGGTACGCGATGAGAGGAATCCGTTTACCGAGGCGCAGGAGGAGCGCCTGCGGCTGATCGAGGAGACGTACTGGCGCGAGTTCGAGGCCCACGGCACCGACCACGTTTTCGTGCTGCGCGGCGGCCAGGGCTGAGCGCTACGCCCTTTCTCCTTCAGGGCTCGACGCGCTTGGGGCGACGATGATTTGATCGAGTAGGCTCGTTGCCCGCCCCCGGATGAACCCATTGCCCCGCCTGCTCCTGCTCGCGCTCGCTGTGGCCACGCCGCTCCCTGCCGCCGCGCCTGCTTACCCCCCGCGCTTTCCCGACGCCCGCGCCGAGGTCTACAAAGATGCTGGCGGGGTCGCCCTCAGCCTCCACGTCTTCGAGCCCGCGGCGGGCCCGCGCACCGGCCGCGCCGCCGTTGTGTTCTTCTTTGGCGGCGGCTGGACCAACGGCTCGCCTGCCCAGTTTGAGCCGCATTGCCGCCACCTCGCCGCCCGCGGGATGGTCGCCATCACCGCTGACTACCGCGTCGCCTCCCGCCACTCTGTGAAACCGGTCACCTGCGTCGCCGACGCCAAGTCAGCCGTCCGCTGGGTCCGTGCCAATGCCACCCGGCTCGGGATCGACCCCCGCCGCATCGCCGCCGGCGGTGGCTCCGCCGGCGGGCACCTCGCCGCATCCACCGCCGCTCTGCCGGGCTTTGACGACCCCGCGGACGATCTCCGCGTGAGCCCCACGCCCGACGCGCTGCTGCTCTTCAACCCGGCCCTCGTCCTCGCGGAATTGCCCGGCCTCGACCTGTCAGGCTTCGGCACGCGCGTGCCCGAGGAGCGCCTCGGCGCCGCGCCGAGGTCCCTGTCCCCTGCGCACCACGTGCGCGCTGGCCTGCCGCCGACGATAATTTTCCATGGTGAGGCCGATACCACCGTTCCCTATGCGACCGCGGCCGCTTTCATGCGTCTGATGCAGGCGGCCGGGAACCGCTGCGAGCTGCGCGGCTATCCGGGCCAGCCGCACGGTTTCTTCAATCACGGCCGCGCCGAGGGGAAATACGCCGAGACCCTCGCCGCTGCGGACGACTTCCTCGTCTCCCTCGGCTGGATCCCCCGCCGCTGAACCCCGCCGCCCCTCCGATGACCCGCTTCCTCCTCCCCGCCCTGCTCCTCGCCGCCACCGGCCTCGCGGCCGAGGCTTCGCGGCCCAACATCCTGTTCCTGTTCGCGGACGACCAGCGCGCCGACACCATTGGCGCCCACGGCAACCCGCACATCCGCACCCCCCACCTCGACGGCCTCGTGCGCGGGGGCTTCAGCTTCCGCCGCAACTACGTCTTCGGCGGCAACAGCGGCGCGGTCTGCGTCCCGAGCCGCGCGATGCTGATGTCGGGCAAGACCTGGTTCCACGTGAACACCCAGACGCTCGAGGGTGCGAAGCTGCTGCCCGAGCTGTTCCGCGAGCACGGGTACGTGACCTTCGGCACGGGCAAGTGGCACAACGGCCAGCCGTCGTGGCTGCGCGCCTTCGCCCGCGGCGAGGCGGTGATGTTCGGCGGGATGTCCGACCACGAGAAGGTGCCCGTCTGCGACCTCGGGCCCGACGGCCGCCTCACCGAGGTCCGCACCGGGGCCAAGTACTCCAGCGAGCTCTTCACCGACGCCGCGCTCCGGTTTTTGGAATCCCACGACGGCAGGCAGCCGTTCTTCCTCTACGCCGCGTTCACCGCGCCCCACGACCCGCGCCAGCCCGGCCCCGGCTTCCCCGCCGACTACGCCAACCGCCCGCCGCTCCCGCCGGACTTCCTGCCGCAGCTGCCCTTCGACAACGGGGCGATGAACGGCGGCCGCGACGAGAACCTCGGCGCCTGGCCCCGCACCGAGGCGATGATCCGCGACCAGCTCGCCGAGTACTACGCGATGATGGCCCACCTCGACGCCCAGATCGGCCGCCTGCTTGACGCCCTGCGCCGCACCGGCCGGGCGGAGAACACGCTCATCGTCTACGCGGCCGACAACGGCCTCGCGCTCGGCAGTCACGGCCTGCTCGGCAAGCAGAACGTCTTCGAGCACAGCATGCGCGTCCCGCTGATCCTCGCGGGCCCCGGTATCCCCCGCGGCCGCGAATCGCGCGCCTTCACCTACCTCTTCGACCTTTTCCCCACGCTCTGCGACGTCGCCGGCCTCCCCGCCCCGGCCGACCTCGCCGGCCTCAGCCTCCGGCCGATCTGGGAAGGCCGCCGCGAACGCGTGCGCGACTCCGTCTTTTTGCCCTACCTCGAGGTCCAACGCGCCGTCCGCGACGAGCGCTGGAAGCTCATCTGCTACCCGAAGCTCGGCTTCAGCCAGCTCTTCGACCTCGAGTCCGATCCCCACGAGACGCGCAGCGTCTACGACAACCCCGCCCACGCCGCCCACCGCGCCCGCCTCCGCGGCCTGATGCGGGACTGGCAGCAACGCGTCGGGGACAAGGTGGCTCTGCCCGATAGCCAGCGCCTCCCGCCGCCCATCGACCTCACCGGCAAGCCCCGCAAGACCGACCAGTGGCAGCCGGAGTGGATCGTGAAGAAGTATTTCTGATGGGCCCCGCGACAGCTTCGTCAGGCTCGGGGCAGACGGCTCAGGGCGAGCCATTCGGGCCCCGTTCGGCTTAATTCAGGCTTGGGTAGCCGGTGTAGCCTTGGGGGCCCGGAGTGTAGAAGGTCGCGGGATCCGGGTCCGCCAAGAGCGTGCCCGCGGCCAGCCGCGCGTAGCACGCGGCCATTACCGGCGTTGGCGTATGCCGCTTGGCTGCGCGGAAGTGGGTGAGCGGGGTCATTAGGACCCGGTTCGGCAGGAAGAGTCCGGCGAGGTCGGCGGGGGTGAAGAGCGCTGCGTCGTGCATCGGGCGGCGAAGCGGCAACGTCGCCGCGCCGATGCAACCTGCAGTGCTAGCGGTAGTCCGCGCCGGTGCGGCTGCGGAGGATCGACTCCTGCGCGGTCCGCAGCGCGAGGGCCAGCCGCGCGGCCTCCGCCGGGTGACGCGTGCTCACGTCCGTCTTCTCCGCCGGGTCCGCCGCGAGGTCGAAGAGCTCCGTCTTGCCCGCCGTGGTGCCGTCGACGACCAGCTTGAAGCGGTTTTCCACGATGGCCCGCTCGCCGTTGTAATCCTCCGCGGTCACCTCGGTCTGGATCACGTTCTGGAAGTTGCGGGTCGGCGTGCCGTCAGGTCCCAGCTTCACCAGCGGGGTGGTCCCGCGCTGCAGTTCCGGGTCGAGGTAGGGCTTCGCCCGGGCCGCGGCGCCGCCGCGGGGGCGCGCGTTCCAGAAGACCAACGGGGCCTTCCGCGCCGGGCTCGCGCCGCTGAACAGCGGGACGAGGGTCGTGCCGTCGAGGGGCCGTGCCGGCACGGGCACGCCGACGAGGTCGCAGAGGGTGGGGAGGATGTCGTTGGTCACCGCCGGGACTTTGGTCGCCAGGTGCTGGCGGAGGCGCGCGGGCCACTCGATCACGCCCGGCACGCGGATCCCGCCCTCGTAGACGCTGCCTTTCCAGCCTCGGAACGGGACGGTCGCGACCGCCTCTGGCGGGGTGCCGTTGTCGCCGCAGTACCACAGTAGGGTGTCGTCGCCCAGGCCCTGGCGGCGGAGGTGGGCGCGGAGCTGGCCGATCGAGCGGTCCATCGCCGAGATCTCCGCGAACCGCTCGCGCAGGACGTCCCGCTGCAGGCGGTCAACGTGCTTGCCGGTCCGGTTGGACGTCACGCGCACCTTGCGCTGGCCGACATCGGCAGGCAGGTCGTCGTAGAGGGCGAGGTCCTCGGGCTTGGCTTGGTAGGGCTCGTGTGGGGAACCGAACCAGACAACGGCGAGGAAAGGCTGGCCGGCGGTCTTTGCGCGGTCGATGAAGCGGATGGCCTCGGCGATTACGATCTCGGAGCTCTCGCCGACAAAGCGCTCGGGCGGGCCGCCATCCCGCGAGAGGTGCGGGTCGAGCTCGAAGAAGTTGTCGTGGGAGACCCAGGTGTCGAAGCCCATCCGGCCTGGGTTGACGGGCGAGGCGGCCTTGACGGCGCCGAGGTGCCACTTGCCGAAGTGGCCGGTGGCGTAGCCCGCGCGCTTGAGCAGGTGGGCGATGGTGACCTCCTCGGGCCGGAGCGACCAGCCGGGCGAGTAAATGCCGTAGCGGTTGTGGTTGCGGCCGGTCATCACCGTGCCGCGGGTGGGGGAGCAACTCGAGCCGCCGGAGTAGAAGCGGTCGAGGCGCAGGCCGGTACGCGCCATCTCGTCGAGCACGGGTGTCTTCAAGTGCGGGTGGCCGTTGTAACCGGTCTCATCCCAGCCGTGGTCGTCGCCCATCAGGAGCACGACGTTGGGGCGGACCGCGGCAGCGGCGGACGCGAGCGCGGGGAGCGCGAGCAGGAAGAGGGCAGCGAGCGGGCGGGGAAGGCGCGGGATCATCGGGGTGCATCGAAGGCTGGCGGCGGGAGCGCGGGCGGACAAGGGCGGAGCCCGCCGCGGGCGGGAAAGAGGCTCTTCAGGGGGCGGCTGCCGCGTTGAGCCTCCGGGCGAGGGGGGCCTTATGGCTCGTCCCCGCCAGCGTCTGACCGAGTTCGACGGCTGTAAGAGGGAAGGAGTTTTTACTCCGCGCGGGGCGCGGGCGGTGGTCCGCGGAGGGCGCGGGGCACGTTGGTCGCCGGCCGGCTTTCGCCGCGCAGGGAGGCGAGGTACTCGACCACGTCGCGCAGCTCCGCGGGGGAGAGCAGGGTGGCGTAGACCTCGGGCATCCCGGATGGTGCGCCTTCGCGGCGGGCGATGTCCGCCTTGGCCACCTGCACCAGCTGGTTCTCCGGGTTGCGCAGGGTCAGCTGGTCCGCCGTCTCCGCGGCCACGATGCCGGCGGCGGTGCCGCCGTTGTGGAGAGTGACGACGACCGTGTCGTAGCCGGGAGAGATCTTGGCGTTGGGCTTGACGATCGACTCGAGGAGCTCGCGGCGGGACGCGCGCGCGCCGAGGCTGGCGAGGTTCGGGCCGGCGTCGCCGCCCTCGCCGCCAGCGCGGTGGCAGCGGATGCAGGCGAGCACGGGCTGGTTCTCGAACACCTGGCGGCCGCGCTCGGCGTCGCCGCCCGCGAGGCTGGCGTGGAAGGCGGCAAGGGGATCGGTGACGGCGGCAAGGCGCGCGGTGCGCTCGGCCAGCAGGGCCTTCACCGCGGGGTCGGTGCGCCGCGCGGCGGCGGCCAGCAGCTCGAGCTCTGCCTCGGGGGCGACGCGGCCGGCCGCGAGGGCGTGCAACTGCGCGGCGATCAGGTTATCCGCGGCCTCCTGCCGGGAGGAGCCGAGGCTGCGGAAGGCCGCTTTCTGTTCGGCCGGCGTGCCCCGCTCCACCAGCGCCGTCAGGACCGGCACGGCCGTCTCGGGAGCGAGGCGGGTGGCCAGCGGCAGCGCGGCGAGCCGCAGCGTCAGATCCTGGGATTCGCCGGCGACGCGCACGGCCTCGGCGAGCCGCGGGTCCTGGCGCTGGTCGAGGAGTTGCAGGGCCGCGACGCGGCTGGCGGCGGGCCGGGCCTCGTCGCGCAGGAGCGCGAGCAGCACGTCAGTGGCGCCCGCGAGCTCGAGGGTTTGCAGCGCCGCGAGAGCGGCGGTGAGCACCTCGGCCGGGGTGCCCGGCGCGAACAGCCGGGGGATCACCGGGGAGAGGGCGGAGATCGCAACGTTCCGGTCGCGGGTCGGTGAGGCGGTCGGGCGGTGGACGCCGACAAGGCGGTCGCGCTGGAGGGGCTCCGGCCACTGGGCGAGTTGGGCGAGGGCCTCAGTGCGCGCGCGGGGCGGGGCGTCCGCGCGGGCCGCGTAGGCGGCGAGCGCGTTGGCGTTGGCCGGGCGCCCGAGCCGGAAGTGGGCGTTGAGCGCGCGGAACAGCACGGACTCGTCGCGCGTCGGGCGGTCGAGCATTGCCGCGAGGGCGTCGTAGCCATCGGCAATGGGTACGTCGTTGATGGCGATCGCCGCTTCGCGCACGAGGGCGGGGTCCGTGTCCTGTAGGACCTCGATTACTTCCGGCCGGCCGAGGCGCCGCAGGGCGAGCAGGGCGCCGAGGCGGATCGCGGGGGCCGCGTCGTGGATGGCGGTGCGGAGGGCGGCGAGGTTGGCGCCACCGGTGAGGCCCATCACGAGGGCGTGGCGCAGGGCGACGTCGGCATCGTGGTTTCGCTCGAGCGCGGCAAACAGGGCGGCCGCGGCGGGGGCGTGGCGGAGTTTGGCGAGGCCCTGGGCGGCAAAGTACCGGACCCGCAGGGGCTCGGCGTCGAGCGCCTCGAGGAAGAGGTCGGCGTCGGCCGCGTCGCGCGCATCGCCCAGCACCCGCAGGGCCTGAGCCCGCAGCTCGGCGTGGGCCGGCTCCGCGTGGCGCGCGTGGTTGCGGACTGCGGCGAGGGCCGCAGTTTGGCGGGCGCCGACCTGGCCGAGGCCCCAGAGGGCGTGCCGGCGCCCCAGCTCGGGCTGGCGGGCGTCATCGAGGGTGGCCGCGAGGGTTTCGGTGTCCCCGCGGCCGGCCAGTTCGAACTGGGCCTCGAGCCGCACGCGCCAGTCGGCGTGGCCGAGCAGCCGAGCGACGTCCGCGGCGGGGCGGCGGGTCCAGTCCCCGCCGATCAGCGCGCGCGTCTCGAGGACGAGCGGATCCCGCGCGTATTTGGGGTCGGCGATGGCGTAGATGCGGCCGCGCCGCGACTTCGGCCAGCCGTCAGCCCAGTCGGCGGTGTAGAGGCGGCCATCGGGGCCGAACTTCACGTCGGTCGGCAGGGCTGAGCGGAGGAAGGGTTGAGCGGTGGCGACGGCGTACGAGGCGCCGCGCGGCTTGAGGGTGTAGGTGTGGATGCCGCTGCTCGCGACCGCGCCTTTGAAGTGGGTGATGAAGAAGTGGCCGCGGAACGAGGGGTTCAGTCCGGTGCCAGGGTAGTACTCGATGCCCGAGGGGCCGTCCTCGAGGTTGAAGATCGGCGGCACGAGATACGCGGGCTGGCCCTCGTGGCGGGGGTGCCAGAGGCGCTCGAGATTCCACGGGCCCGCCTTGCCGAGCGGGGCGAACTGGTAACCCACCCGCCAGCCGCTGTCCCCGCCCTCGAGCACGTGCACGAAGCGCTCCTCGTCCCCCTGGTCGCAGTCGTTGTCCCCGGTGAAGAGGTCGCCCAGCTCGTTGAACACAAGGGACTGGGGATTGCGGAGGCCGGTGGCGAAGAGCTCAAGGTGGGAGCCGTCGGGCCAGCAGCGGAAGATCGCGCCCTCGTCGGGCACGGAGAGGACCTCGCCCTCGCGGGTGCGCACGGTGGCGCCGCGGTCGCCGTTGCTGAAGTAGAGGCGGCCGTCGGGGCCGAAGACGAGGCCGTGCAGGTCGTGACCGGTGAAATTGAAGCGCACGCCATAGCCGCGGCTGAGCTCGGTGCGGGTTTCCGCCCGCTCCGCCCCCCCGAACTTCCACAGGCTGGGGATGTTGGTGAAGTAGACCTCGCCGCGGCGCGCCAGCACGCCGGACGCGATGCCGTCGAGCGGGGAATTGAAACCGTCCGCGTACACACTGCTGCGGTCCGCCACGCCGTCGCCGTCGGTGTCGGTGAGCAGGCGGATGACCTCGCCCTCGAGGCCCAACTCGCGTTCCCCGGCCTCGCCGAAGGCGCGCCGGATGAGGGCCCTGCGGTCCTCGATTGTCCGGCAGGCTAGGTCCTCCTCAAGGATCCCCATATAGTCGCGGATATCGAGGACGCTGGTGCGGTAACGGTAGGTTTCGGCGACGAGGAGGCGGCCCTGCTCGTCGAAGTTGAAGGCCACGGGGTTGGCGAGCATCGGCTCGGCGGCCCAGAGCTTGGCCTCAAGGCCCGGGGGCAACTGCATCCGCGCGAGCGCCTGGGTGCCCTCTTCGGAGGCAGGCGCGATTTCCGGTTGCGCCTGGCGGGTGCCCGGGTTGCGCAGTCCGGCCGGCGCGGGCTGGCGTCGCCCCTTGCCTTCGGCGGCCGCGGCGGCGGCCGTTAATGGGGTCAGGCAGGCAAGGGCGAGGACAAGGCGCGGCAGGACGGGTAGGGTCATAGGGCGAGGACGCGAAGGCGCAACGCTAGGCGCGGGGCGGACGCTGGCAAGACGCGCCCGCGCCCCCGCGGATACGCGGTTTTCCGCCCGGCCGGGCGGCCCGCTCTCCCCCCGGCTCAGCCCCGCCGCAACGCCGCGCAGACGATGCCGGCAGCGACCGCAGCGTTGAGAGACTCCGCGTGCCCCAAGCGCGGGATCGTGACCCGCCCGGTGAGGGCCGCGCGCACCTCCGGCGAGAGGCCCCGCCCCTCCGCGCCGATCGCGACCAGCCCGTCGCGCAACGGGGGCAACGCGTGGATGCTCGTCCCGCCGAGATCACAGCCGAGCACGGGCAGGCCAGGGGTGGCCGCCACGGCCGCGGCGAGCGCCGGGGGGAGGGGCGCGGCCGCCGCCCGGACCCGGGCGAAGGAACCCATCGAGGCGTGCACGACCTTGGGATGGAACACGTCCGCGCAGTCCGGCGAGAGCAGCACCCGCTCCAGCCCGAACCAGTCGGCGATGCGCAGCAGCGTGCCGACGTTGCCCGGGTCCTGCACGCCGTCGAGGACGAGCGTGAGGCCGTGGCCGGCGGCGGCGGGGTCGAAGGTCCCGCGGTGGAGGGGCGCCACCGCGAGCACGGGCGACGGGGTGGGGAAGTGGCTCACGCGCGCCATTTCCTCGGCGGAGAGGCGGTGGAGGGGCACGGCCCCGGGCTCGCCGCGCCACTCCGGGGTCGCGTAGAGGGTGAGTAAGGGGTGACCTGCGGCGAGCAGTTCGCCGACCACCTTCACGCCTTCGACGGTGAAGCGGCCGGTGGCGTCGCGATGGCTCCGTTCGCGCAGGTCGCGCAAGTCCTGGAGCTCCGCCCGGGTTGGCATCGCGCGTCAGGGGGCCGGCTCGCCCGCGGGGAGGGTGCGGCTCCGCGGGCCGTCGAGCACCACCCGGTGGGCGGAGAGGACGAACACGGGGTCCCGGCCGTCATCGAGCAGGAAGCCGATCCGGTAAGTGCCCGGGGGCAGCCGGTCGATCCGTCGGGCGAAGTGGAAGCCAGCGTCTTTCCAGGTAGGCTGGCGCAGGGCGGCGGCGACGTCGGGCCGGCTCATCGGGATCGCGCTGTAGACGTGGGTGGCGGTGTCCGAGCGGAGGACGAGGTGGACGGCGCCGCGGGTGGCGCGGCGGCCGGGGGTGGCGGCCCAGCCCCGCACGGTCAGGGCGATGTCGTTCACGACCATCTCGTCCACGTAGAACTGGATCGTGCCGGCCTCGCGGGCCCCGCGGGGCAGGGTTTCGGCGAGGCAGATCGCGCCCATCCGGTAGACGCCGAGCTGGTCCGCCCGGGCGAGCAGCGGGGTGGAGACCTTCTCCGGGTGCGGGTGCAGGGAGAAGCTGCCCTTGCCATCGACCCCGCGCTGCTTGTACGCGAGCACCGCGAGGTTGCGGCACTCGATCCAGTCGCTGGTCTCGTCGTCGAATTCCCGGTTGGCGGTGGC
>Ga0194112_10008830_pt1 | contig 12919 bp, 8 predicted proteins | sample TA2MahC400mmetaG_FD_146191 | JGI IMG/M metagenome (GOLD analysis project Ga0194112, IMG submission 146191) | Freshwater microbial communities from Lake Tanganyika, Tanzania - TA2015016 Mahale Deep Cast 400m | ecosystem: Environmental > Aquatic > Freshwater > Lake | place: Tanzania: Lake...
ATGGATTTGCAACCAATTGAACTCTTGGCGAGAATTCAGGATCAGGGTTGATTGTGATTCCCAGCCAATATTGTTTGTCGAATGGAAGGCTCAGCGGAGTGATTTCACCTAAAATGGCATCAAATACGCCATTCACCGTTGTCAGCGTTTGCGTTTCCTTCCATAATACATTTCCTGATTGTGAAGCATCATAGAGAGTCAGGGTAATGTCATAGCTGGAATCGGGATATGGTGTATCTTTATTGATGAGCAGAAGACCCTGATATGACAATTTCTTCGGGTACTGCGCCAACAATTCACCTTGAACCAAGGTGAAAAGCACCATTGCCATAAGAAAAAAGCGTAAAAACGTGTTCATATATTGCTGCATCAGTAATGTATTCATGAAAACAAGACCTATAATCTGCAAATCATTTTCAGAGATTGCCTTGCAGGCAATCATGTCACCGACTACCTGAACAATTACAGTATACAATAATTATGCCTAGATTATTGGCAGCTAAGGGCTTTACGCGGTGAATTGAAGTACAATTATGGGTTTTGAAGGATTTTACGCAGTATGTCAGATTTAGTGTTCATCAGATAAGGTTTTGAGTTGAAAGAACTCAATCAGAAGATGATGCCAACAATGGCTTTTAACAATGAAAAAAGCCAAGATTATTCTTGGCTTTATTCATGTTATTAGTGCTTGGGTGATTCGGGTCAATCCTGGGCATCAAATTCTTGTCGAGACAATCTACTCAATGGTTTTTTGCCGGAACGTTGTATGATTTCATTACATAAGCCGAATTGTTTTGAATAGAATGCTTGTAAGGCATTTTTCAGGGATTGATGATCTTTATCCAGATTATCTATTCGCTTAATTTGTTCAGCACTAGGTCTGCCCGCATATTGATTGATCGTGCTATAAATTCCTGCCAATTTTTCCCGCAATTTGTCTTCGCTATCGGCAAACAGCGTGCTTTTCTCCGCTACCATGTTCTTATGCAGTGAATCAAGATATGTAATTGATTCTTTGAGAACTTTTTTCTCATCTTCATTCATGATAGTTCTCATTCGAAGCTTAAGAGAATCTCTCAGCGATGTGGTTTGCTCAGCTGTATAGGCTAAATCGTCGATAATTGTCCATAAGCGCTTTGCAACTTGATGTTGAGCCTGTCTGTCCTGAGGCGTGTGAATCGACCTTTTATCGGCATTGATCATTACAGATCCTTTGAATTCTTGGCCATTCTTACGAATACGTAGGGTATATGTTCCGGGCAATACGGAATACCCAAAATTACCTCCACCTGTATTTGGAGAAACGGCAACTCTTGGAGATTTCGTGCTCATGTTCCATGAAACAAGATTGATCCCTTTTCTTTTTGAAGCAGGCACGGTGGAGATTACTTCACCGGTATTCGGATCTATGATATCGATGGTCATTGGCCCGATCATGTGTCTTGACTTCATGAAATAGGCAAATCGTGCGCCATCCGAGGGATTTGTTCCCGTGAATTCATCGGTGCCAGAAAACTCCTGAAATCCTGTCGCGTATGATTGCTCGCTTGGGTGAACAGGCAATAACAACAATTCATTTTGCAATGAGTTCATGGCAAGATTTCTTAGCGGAGTAATATCATCAATGATGAAAACACCACGACCATGTGTTGCGATGATCAGATCATGCATAGTGGGATGTATAGCCAGATCACGAACCGGTACAGTTGGCAAATCATTTTTGAATTGAGCCCAAGAATTTCCTGCATCTATTGATACAAATAATCCATATTCGGTGCCGGCAAAAACAATATTGCGATTGACAGGATCTTCCCGAATCACATGAGCATAACCACGAAGTGAATCACCCTTCAATTGCTTCCAGGTACGACCATAATCAGTGGAGCGAAGAAGATAGGTTTGATGATCACCTCTTGTGTGATTGTCAAGAGTAACATATACTGTTCCTTTATCAAAATGCCCTGATTCAACACAAGATACCCATGTGTTTTTTTGAATAGTTGATGGCAAATTGAGTGAGGTATTCGTCCATTGCTTACCGCCATTTGTAGTCACTTGAATCTTGCCATCATCGGTTCCAACCCAGATAATTTGTTGATCCAAGGGAGATTCGCTTATGGAATAAATTGTGCAATGATTTTCAGCGCTTGTCACATCTCGCGTCACACCGCCGGAATTGACCGGATTATATTTAGTGGAATCATTTGTTGTGAGATCCGGAGACAATCGCACCCAAGTATCTCCATGATCATATGATCTATGCAAATATTGCGAACCGATATAGAGTGTTTTTGGATTCAGGATGGATTGCACCATCGGGGTATTCCAATTGAATCGCAATTTTTTTTCTCCTTCTTCTTCAAATGGGGCAATTGGTTTTGTCTCTCCCGAATTCAGATGTCTACGAACAGCAGAACCGCCTTGTGATTCGAAATACATGATCTCTTTATTCACACGATCACGCAAAACAGCAAATCCATCACCCCAGCCGGTTGGAGACCAGTCGCGGTTTTGAATTCCACCACCACCGGGAATTCTACTTGGTGTCATCCATGAACCATTGTCTTGTAATCCGCCGAATACATTATATGGTTCTTCCATATCATAAGAAACGCGATAAAATTGAGCAAGCGGAAGATTTCTAAACATGGACCATGTTACACCGCGATCATAAGAGCGATAGACACCACCATCGGTTCCAAGCAAAAGATGCTGCGTATTTTCAGGATCTATCCATAATGCATGATGATCTGGATGAGTGCCACCTCCATAATTGAAGCCATTGAATGTTTTGCCTCCGTCATTGGACATTCCCAATTGAAAAGAAGGACGGTATACTCGTTCTGGATCATTTGGATCAACAACAAGTTGAGCAAAATAAAATGGTCTTGCCGTAACACTTACTGCATTTGACGTTTTTGTCCAGGTTTCACCTCGATCATCAGAGCGATACAATCCACTCTCTTTGGACTCCATCATGGCATAAATCGTGCTTGGTTTCGATGGCGCAATCGTAAGAATGATTCTCCCCAAATCTCCTTCCGGCATGGACTTTGTCATCTTGTTCCATGTTTTTCCGGCATCTGTGCTTTTATACAAACCCGAACCGGAACCACCGGATGAAAAACTCCATGCTTTTCTGCGAAACTCCCACATGGATGCATAACAAATGGAAGGATTTTCAGGGTCGATGTCAACATCGGCACATCCTGTTTGTTCATTCACATATAAAACTTTGGTAAATGTTTTTCCGCCATCTTCGGTGCGATATAAACCTCGATCTTCACTATCGCCCCAAAGCGCACCCAAACCTGCAACTAATGCAATGTCGGGATTACTTGGATTGAGAACCACTTTTGCTATGCGTTCCACTTTTTCAAGACCGAGGAATGACCATGTTTCGCCACCATCAGTGGTTTTATATAAACCTCCACCGATTGAAACACTATTGCGGACATTTGATTCACCCGTGCCTACCCACAAGACTGAATCGTGATGATTTGGGTCGAGCGCAATGGATCCAATCGAATGTTGATTGACTTTCGTGAAAATTTGCTTGAATGAATTTCCATTGTCTTTTGATTTCCATAGGCCACCGGCTGCCGAACCTACATAGATGACAAGTCTTTTCTCACTTGGTGATCCCGGTACCGGAACTCGCAGTGCTTGCACTGTTGTGACGCGTCCGCTGCTTGTTGCAGGGCCGATTTCACGAGCGCGCATTGAACCAAATGTGAATGAAGAATATTGAGCCTGCATGATGCATGAGCTCAAAAGAAAAAGACCGATAATTGACAGTCTGATATTCATGTGAGTCTCCGTGATTATTGTTTAGCAGGCATTGAAAAGAGGGCATCCGATACAGATGCATTGAATTGATATTCTTTGATATATGTGGAACTCATTGTTTCGCCATTCATTTTTTGTTCAAAAACATATGGAAGAGTTCTGCCATCTATCACTTGATATTCTCCAAGAAACATATCGCTTTCATCCAGAACGCCTGAATTCATTGAACGAGTTGTCCATTTGATGATGAGATAAGAATCCACATCCAAATAATAGATGATTTCTGTCCCATCTGCGTATCTTGATTTCACTTTATACACTTCCGATCCTTCGATTTCATCCTTTCCTTCATATGTAAGGGAAGATCCATCATTTCCGGAAGACATAAGATCATTCCATAATAACTTGATTGTTCTTCCTGCATCTCTTGCATCGTCGGCATTCATTGGCTGAGGATCCATGGAGCCGGTCCACGGTTGAATGCTCCATCCTTGTTTGCCATCATAAGCCATTGTATATGTCAATCCGGCTTGTATAACAAGATCCATGCGTGAACTTTTTGGTGCTTTCAAGGTGAATGTCATTGGTCTTTTCTGACCACCACCACCGCCTTGTGTCTGTGCTTTGATAATGACTGCTTGTTGTTGTGGATATTTGTCCAGTCCTCCAATTGCAGCATGATATCCTTTCAGAATGGATTCAAGCGTCTGTGCTTGCATGATGCCCGGCAATACGAGCAACAGCAATAGGAAAAAGAATCTGTTCATGGTTTAACCTTAGGTTGATATTATGAAGTGCTATATTACGTGAAATGTGTAGTTTGGTTTCATACTTTATCAATAATCTCAATGAATCACTTATGAATGATGCGCATATTCACTTGCTTGTCAATCACCTTCCGATTATCCTTCCAATGATTGCGGTCATAGCAAGAATAGTCGCTTTTTTCATGGATTCAGATGCATTGAAGCGCTTTGCCATGATCATCCTCATATTGAGCGGAATATGTGCTTTCGCATCCATGCAATCAGGTGAAAGAGCCGAAGAAATGATTGAATCAACAGTATTCTTTAGTGAAACACATATTGAAGCACATGAAGAAGCGGCTGAAACTTTTGCCATCTTTTCTTATGTGATTGCAGTGATGGCCATCGTGAGTCTATGGGCTGATTTCAAGAAAAAATCTTTTGCTGTGATATTGACTGAAATCACGCTCGGATTATGTATCGTGTCATTCTATTTTGCACAAAAGACAGGTACAACCGGTGGCGAAATCAGACATGAAGAAATTCGCAAGGGTTTTGTTGCTCCGGAAAGCGAGCATCATGAATGATATGTTCTTTCAATGACCTTCAATGCCTCTTTCTTGGTGAGCGGGCTGAGTGGTGATGAAAGAACAAATTGTTTAACATCTTTGGGATTGACATATGAATATTCTCTCAAAGCCCATCCCATTCCCTTTCGAATAAAGAATTCTTTTTCCTTTGCCAATCGAAGACAAAGTGAAAAGAGAAGTTCTTTGTCTGTATTGGATTTATATCGTTTCTGAAAGAGCAGGCATAGTCTCTGCAACCAAAAATTGCCTGAGTGCATCCACTTTTCAATCAATGAGTTTCTTTTGTCGGGGTATTTCTCAAAATAGATACCGATCAATGGGGCAATGGCATCAATCGTATCCCACCATGAGTGATGCAAAGCCAATTCAAGCAATGTGTCGATTGCCTTCAAATCCCAGTGTTTATGAGCTTTTTGAGCAATGTCAATCGCTGCATACATTGCCTCTCTCTTTCCTTTCTTCATCAAATCCTTCACAATGATTTGCCAATCCGAAAGGATGGTTTTAGGGAATTGAGCAAGGATATTGTTACAGAGTTGTTTGCGATCCGGCGAAGAGATGCCATAAAATGCATCGATGTTTTTCATGTAAGCGCGCATTGGCAATGCCCGATTGGAATCCGCATGTTCATCAAATGCGGAAAGCAGAGCTTGCGAACAAGCATGCATCAAGCGATTCCGGGCGAAGGTGAATCATCAAAATCAGGAACTTCTATGAATTCACCTACCACGATATCATCTTCTCCACCCGCATTATCCTGAGAAATACTGATGATTTTTTGTTTAACCATTTCAAGCAGCGCAAGGAATGTGACAACAATCATTTGTCTGCTTTGCTCACGCACCAAATGGAAAAAGCTTAATTGTTTATTTTCCTTCATCAAATTGATAATCTCTTCAACACGATGTTCGACGGTTAATTGTCTTCGTTCAACATCATAATGTTTTTGAGCATCGAGATTTCTATCCAGTGCCTTTTTCAATGCACGCATCAAGTCGAACAGGGTGGTATTCTTCAATGCATCATTGCTTCCAAGATGAAGACTTTCGGCATCAAAAAATGTACGGTAATAATGATACCTTTCTCTTTCGGCTCTATCAGATAGATTCCCCGCCGCTTCTTTGAATTGCTTATAAATGAGAAGTCGATTCAATAATTCAGCTCTTGGGTCTATCTCTTCCACTTCACCATCGGCATTTACTTTTTCTCTTGGAAGCAGCATAAGAGCTTTGATTTGCATCAATGATGCAGCCATGACCATGAATTCACCGGCAAGTTCAAGGTCGAACATTTCCATGAGACGCACATAATCCAAAAAATCTCCCGTGATTTTTGCGATCGGTATATCATATATGTTCAGTTCATCTCTTCGGATGAAATACAACAATAAATCGAGTGGACCCTCAAAATTTGGTAATTGTATGGTATAAGTGGACATATTGCGTACATAGATTGAATAATTGCAAACTTATGCAGTTTTACGGAAATTATAGGTCTTTGGGAATGCTTGGCAACCTCAGTATGTTTGTATGTATGTATTTGTACACAATTCTGGAAAGAACATGAAATCTCTCTTGAGCATCATCTTTCTGATATCCCTTATGACATATCCCTCTGTCAGCGGTAGGGCTCAGGAAGCATTCAAAGGCAGCGTGACTTATGAATTATCCACCGATGATGCGGATATGCCCTTGAAAATATCCACAAATGGAAGCAAATTCAAGGCAAGTATTACCATGGCCATGGGCACAATGGACGTCATCATGGACAATCAGGCAAAAGATCAAACCATGATCATGCATTCACAAAAAATGTATATGCAATTGACTGCAAAGCGCTTGGAACGGTTGAAATCCATGATGGGATCCATGGGAAAAGGCTTTGAAGCACCATTGATCACCGAACCGGTCAGAACAGGTGAAACCAAGAAAATTTTGAATTATGTCTGTGAAAAGTTGATTGACAAAAGCGATGGAAATACCACCGAAATTTGGGTAACAGACAAAGTAGGATATCTTGCCTTTTCAGGCTCACCTCTGCTACCTATGCCTTCTCTATTGAATTCCGATGCGGCAACATTTTTTCCTTTGGAAATTCAAAGCAAAGACAAAGATGGCGAAACAGTCATGAAACTCACTGCAAAAGAAGTCTCATTGACAGCTCCCGGTGAGGCGGATTTTTCAGTCCCGGCTGATTATGCCCCCTTTTCCTTCCCCGGTGGCGGAAATTAAACATCGATGTTTTCATTAAATACCGAGTTCTCAACTCGGTTTTTTTTGCTTAAGATTCCATGTTTTCATCACTGTAATGTCTTATCCACATTCGGTAAGAAGCATTGGTCAATCAAGCTCAATCCACTAAATTGTGATATTCTTATTGGGTTCATCCTGGACAATATCCATGCGCAACATTTCCACTCTTTTCAACCCTGTTTTTTTTAAACTCTTCCTTGCCATTGCATGTGCTGTTTGTATAAGCGATATCCAAGCTCAGGATGTGGTGATCAGTGAATATAAAAACATAGTTTTTGTTCCAACAGGTGAGTATACCGAACTATTGGTCATTAAGGATAATACTGATTTAGTGGGATTTACTCTGCGAGACAATAGTGCCGGCGGCTCATGGCAAGGGGGCATTACATTCAAAAATATTCCTCTGTTCAAAAATCTTCGTGCCGGTACGGTAATGCTAATCTTTCACAGAGGCATAAATGGAAATCCTGATGTGAATACAAATGATGGGTCGATTATCCTTTCAGCCGAAGAGACAGCCTACTTTGATAAAGTGGTATTTGCAACATCCGATTGGTCGGCAAATGCTTTGAATATTGCTCAAAGTGGCGACATGATGCAATTGACTGACCCGAGCGGAAACAATCACCATACTTTGGGACATGGCCCTGCTTCCTATAGACTGAACTACTTTGATGGAATCAATGGTCCAAAATTATTCCATGAAATTTCTTCCATTTCATTCAATGTGTTTGTGTACCCGGCAAAGGCAATTGAAGACTATAATATGCCTAATCCAGGGAATGCAAAAACTTTGCATTCTGCAATTGAAACACCCACTTTGCCGAATTATAGCTTATTACCCCAAGCTTCCGAGAATAGTCAATATTGGCGTCAGATTAGAGCTCCACTATGGAATGCACCTTCCTTGACGGGAACGATATCACAAGCGGGTGTGAATCTCTCATGGAATCAATTGGTGGATCCTTATCCTGCCGATCAATTTCAGGGATATCTCATCATGAGAGGGGCAAAGACTCCTAGTGCTTTACCTCAAGACGGGCGTAATTATGTACGAGGTGACATGATTGGAGATTGGGAGGTTGTTGCTTCAATCAATGGAACCACGAATACCACATATCTCGACATCAATCCTCTCCCATGTGGTGATACCATGAATTACAGAATATATGGCTTCCGTTACGGCGCTCCTAATATCACTGTTGATAGCATTGCTTGTGCTCAATTGCCATATCTCGCAAAAGGGAGATCATACAATGAAACATCATTTGCAACTTTTTCAGCCACAAGGCCATTGCCTCCGGCTCCAACAATCACTTCGCTTGGAACTACTGCTATCTGCGAAGGAACTGATGTCACATTGAAAGTCACCTCTTCTTATCCGAATGGAACAGGATATCAGTGGTTCAAGGATGGTGCTCCGATAAATGGTTCAATAGCAAATGAATTCAAAGCGAATGCCAGTGGCTCATATCGCGTTCGGATCAATGGATCGAATGGTTGCTCGATTGAATCTAACTCGCTTGCAGTTTCTACACTACCCAAGCCGCTCGCAGTCATCAGTCAAGGAAAAGAAGTACGTATATGCACAGGCGATACCATATTGCTTCAGGCAGGTCCTTCAGGTTCTACATTTACTTGGTTGTTAAATGGCGTTCTAACACCCATAACATCTGCAACATATCCGGCCACAATTGCTGGAAATTATCAGGTTATCGCAAAAAATGGCAATGGTTGCATAGACTCATCTGATATTACAACTGTTGTTTTGAAAACAGTGACAATCGCTTTTCCGGATCCTAAGATAGATTTCGGTAATCTTGATGGATGTAAATCCTCCAAGTCTGCTTCAAACCTTGTGCGAAATACAGGAAAAGACACAGCCATCATTACAAAGATTGATGCTCCAAATGGTTTTCAATATGTATCACCCTCATTGCCAATCATTCTTGCTCCTGGAAAATCGGCAACGCTCACATTTGCTTTCACTCCCTTACAACCGGGAGAAAGCAAAGGGGATGCATTGCTTCAAACATCATCATGCAATGCATTCACAACAATCAATTTACGTGGTTTCAAAGAGCAAGCAAGTGTTTCGCAATCGCTTTCCAACATAAATTATGGGATTTCTTTGGGATGCAATGTGCAAACCAAGGATACAATCATCATCATTGAGAACAAAGGAAATGCAGACTTGACAATCACCAAAGGGCTGATTAAATCTCCATTCCAGATCATATCACCATCAACTTTTCCTTTGACCATAAAACCCGGTACCAATGCTGCAATTTCTCTTCGATATACACCGGCCACAATAGAAAACATCTATACCGAAACAATGCTGCTTCCATATACTTCCGGTACATGCATCGACACATTGCGATTTTCACTCATTGGTGAAGTACGAGTACCAGCATTTGATATTCCTGCAACTGAATTGAATATTTCTCCTTTGCTGGGATGCACACTTTCAAAAGACTCCCTCTTCCCGATCACCAATACAGGTAAAACGGATCTTACCATCAATGCACAACCATCTGCAGGTCTGACAATTCTCACTCCATTGCCAATCACTATCAAAGCGGGTGAAACGATCATGGTAAGCGTTCGCATCGAACCTCCAACAGATGGTCAGTATAAAGGATTTATCTCATTCATTTCGAATGAATGTGCGATAAAGAAAGATTATGTGATCAGAACGAGCAAAGAATCAGCTTCTTATACATTAACGAAAACCACGCATCAATTCAAAAAGCTGATTCGCTGTGATGCACAAACAATGTTGAAAGATAGCATCATGATCACGGCAAAGGCGCTTGGCATTTTGGGTGAAGCAACAATCTCTGATATGCAAATCGATGGACCATTCACCACAAGCATTGTCAAAGGAGACGTATTGACCGGTGGTAGCAAAGATTTCTTGATCACGTTCGCTCCCAATCAAGAAGGAACATTTATCGGAAAACTTACTGTTACATTCGAACCTTGTGCAATCACCAAAACCATAGACCTTTCAGGGTCGCTGTCTTCGACAACTTTTGAGTTGAATCAAACGGCAATTGCATTCCCAGTAACAGATAGTGGAATTGTTGAACAAAGAACGATCACATTGACGAATACAGGTAAAGAGGCAATCACTATCTCTTCCATACTTGGCTTTTCTTCTCCATTCAGCTATGTCTCCACAAAGCAACCTTTAGAAGTCATTGCTCCGGGTGAAACAGCTACAATCACAGTTTCATATGCCCCGAATTCAAATAGCAAGGATTCAATCTTGGTTGCTTTACTTATTGACGGCGGAGAATGTTCTCAACAAATCAATATACCCATAACAGGAATCGGCAATCAACCAAAACCCAAGGATGTGAATGGATCATTCGATATCATCGGAGAAAGTAGAATTGCAGCTCCGGGTGAAACAGTGAATTTTCCCATCAAGATTGCATCTACCACAATCAAAGACATGAATATTGAATCTCTGTCGATGAACATTGCTTATAATCATACATTGCTTCTTCCCAAAACAATGCGTATAAAGCAGCAAGGAATCACCGGAACAATGTCTGAAAGCACACCCGGCATTCTTACAATCACCACAACCTCAAAAGATACAAATGCACGAATTCTTTCGGGCGACTTTCTTGACATTGAATGCATGGCATTGCTTGGCGATGCAATGAATACGCCATTAACCATGAGTAATCTTGCATTCACGAAGCGCACAACAGGTACTTGCTCTTTGACAGTGAATACACCAACATTCACATTGACTGATATTTGCGATTTACCCAATCGACTGATAAAAGTGAATGGACAAATTGCATTAGCCAAGAAGCAACATGTACTGAGTATCGACATCGTCAGCCAGGACAGAACCACTCTTGATCTTTATGGTATGGATGGATCTCTATTCGGTCATTTGGTGGATGGCGTCATATCATCAGGAAATCATGAAATAGCCTTACCTCAAGATCTTCCTTCGGGTATGTATCTTGCTGTGTTGCGTTCAGGAAGGCATATTCGTACATTGTCATTCGGTCATGTGCAATAAGGATGAATATTCAGATTTGTCATGAAAAAAACCGTTCTCATCATTTCATATTCTTTTCCGCCAATGGGATTAAGCGGAGTTGTCCGCACATCCAAAATGGCAAAGGCGCTTGCAAAGAATGGATGGAATGTTGTGGTATTGTCTGCAACACCCAAAGCGTATCTCACTTATGATGAAACATTACTGCAAGAATTGATCGAAACAGGCGTTCACATTTACAGTACGCCTTCGAAGACACCCCCAAAACAAGATTCTTCTTCTCCCGGATGGTTCGAGAGAACAATCATGAGGCCGATGTTAGGACAAGTCTATTTTCCGGATTCCGCAATCAGATGGAAGCGCATGGCAATAGCTGCCGCAGATGGAATCATGAATGAATATGATGTCAGCGTCATTCTTTCAGTTTCTCCACCACTCAGCAATTTTGTCATAACAGACACCATCGCGGAACGTCATCAGATTCCTTTCATTCTTGATTATCAAGATGGCTGGACAAAAAGCATCACCATAGATCAACCACAAAAACAACGATCTTCCGCTCATATGAAATTGGAACATCATTTGCTCAATCGTGCAGCCCGCATCTTTGTGCCTTCACGCATTGCCAAAGAGCAAATGATAAAAGATTATCGGTTTTTGGAGCATGAAGACGTCATGATCATCCCTGCAGGTTTTGATCGTGATGATCTTGCGGGTATCAATCTAACTTCACATACTACATCAAAGCTTGTGATCATGCATACCGGAAAAGCAGATTTGACCGGACATTTACCTGCATTTTTACAAGGGTTTGCAGAGGTTATCAAAACTTCACCTGAATTACAGAGAGACATCATCATATCTTTACCCGGAATTGTGGATGGCGCTCTCACAACCTTGATTGAAAAACTTGGCATTCGTGATTCAGTACATCAACCCGGATATATCGCACATCGTGCATTGTTTGAAGCAATGAGCAAAGCCAACATATTCTTTGCGGATACAGGAAGCATGTATCAGATTCCGCGAAAGATATATGAATATATTGCCATGCAAAAACCCATTGCAATCATGGCTCCAGAGCAATCAGCATTGTCAAGGATTGTGCATGAAAGTGGAGCCGGTTTATTATTGCATGATTCCGGTATTACATCGGTGGGTTCATTTATAAGATCCATACATGCATCATGGAAATCCGGGAAACTTCCCAAACAAAAAACAGGTTTTGCAGATGACTATGCGATGGATAATTTCGTTGAAGATATTTCCATTGCATTAACAAAAGCCATCCGGATCTCATAATTGACAGATATGCTGTCATCACTTATTCGCACATTGCCATGCGTCGCTCACAAGTTCAAGACATGATAAGCGCCGGTGAATCTACAACCGTGGAATTCAAAAGGAAATGCACAGCTCCTGAAAAAATGGCAAAAGAACTCACCGCATTCGCCAATACCAAAGGCGGTTATCTGCTCATAGGCATTGATGATGATAGAAGAATCATCGGAA
>Ga0194112_10008833_pt1 | contig 12917 bp, 13 predicted proteins | sample TA2MahC400mmetaG_FD_146191 | JGI IMG/M metagenome (GOLD analysis project Ga0194112, IMG submission 146191) | Freshwater microbial communities from Lake Tanganyika, Tanzania - TA2015016 Mahale Deep Cast 400m | ecosystem: Environmental > Aquatic > Freshwater > Lake | place: Tanzania: Lake...
TCGCCAGCATCTACGCCGCGGTCGAGGAAGGCCGGGTCACCTTCGACAACGTGCGCAAGGTGACCTTCTTCCTGCTCTCCACCGGGGTGGCGATGATCGTCGCCCTGCTGGCCGCCCTGGTGCTGGGGTGGCCGGTGCTGATGCTGGCCACCCAGCTGTTGTGGCTGAACCTGGTGACCAACGGCCTGCAGGACGTAGCCCTGGCGTTCGAGCCCGGGGAGCCCGATGTGCTGGACCGCCCGCCTCGTCCGAAGCGGGAAGGGGTGATGTCGCGCCTCATCTGGGAGCGCACCCTGGTGGTGGGGCTGGTGATGGCAGCGGGCACCATGTTCGTGTTCCGCTGGCAGCTCGACCAAACCGGATCGCTGGAGCAGGCCCGCACCGCGGCGCTCACCACGATGGTGCTGTTCCAGGCCTTCCACCTGGCCAATGTGAAGAGCGAGCGTCTCAGCATCTTTCGCACCAACCTGCTGAGCAACAAGTTCCTCTTCGTGGCCGCCACCCTGGCCTTGGCGATCCACGCCGGGGCCCTCTACCTGCCGGCGACCCAGTTCGTGCTGCGTCTACAGCCCATCGACGGCGCCACCTGGGGCCTGGCGGCGGCGGTGGCCTCGTCGGTGCTGATCGCCGGGGAGGCCCACAAGGCCTGGTGCCGGTGGCGGGAGCGGCGGCAGGAGCACTGAGGCCGGCGCCCGATCCGGTTCGTCCACCGTCGGGTGCCCCCGAGGTAGCCGGCAAGGCCCGCGTAGTCATCAGAGCCCGGCGGGCGGGGCTTGGCTCAGCCGCCGAGGGTGGCCCGGATGCCGGCGATCAACTCCTCCTTCTCCGCCGCACTGAGACGGGCCTCGGGATGAAGGAGGCGGAAGTTCCACGGGGGCATCCGGCCATCGCGGATCGCCGCCTCGATGAGGCGAGCACTGGTGGGGAACTCCTCCCATGCGGAGAAGTTGAAGGTGTCGCGGGCGGTGAGGATGTGGTCGGTGAGCGCCCAGGACACCGGAGCGACGTTGGTGTATCCCGGCCAGCGGGTCTCGTTGCTGTGGCAGAGGAAGCAAGCGGCGGCGGCGAGTTCCCGGGTGCGGGGCGAGTCCCACGCCGGTTCGGAGACGACCGGCGGGTTGGTGTGGTCACGCCCGTGGGGGATCGCCTGGATGGCGCCGAACACCACCAGGGTCGCCAGCGCCCCGGCCATCACCGTTCGGCCGACGGTGATGCCGCCGGCCCGGCGGGGCGAGCCGAAGAGAACCCGGTAGGCCGAGGCGGCCGACACCAGCAGCGCCGCCAGAAGGGCGAAGGTGATGCCGGGGTCCAGGCCCACAACCACGATGAAGGCGACGGCGAAGGCTGCCGACACACCCATCGACAGGAGCAAGGCGGCCAGGCTGCGGCGGGCCGACCCGGCGCCTTCCGGTTCGCGCTCCACACCCGGCATGCCGTGGACCTCCTTCTGCGAGGACCGCTAGGGCCCGTACGTCTCCGCCAGGTAGGCGACCAGCACAGCCTTCTCGGCCTCGCTCAACTGCGTGCCTTTCGCCACCATGCGGTCCACGGTGCCGGCCCACCACTCCTGGGTCTGGCGCACCGAGGTCACCCGGCCGAGGTTGTGGCACTCCGTGCAGCGGGCATTGAGCAGCGCCGCCCCGTCCCCTCCGGGTTGACCGGCGGTGGTGGTGCTGGCGGCGGTGGTTGCGGTCGTTGCCGTCGCCGTCGTCGTTGTGACCGAGCCCTCGCTTCCGCCGCACGCGGCCGCCACCGCGGCCAGCAGAGCGACGAGGGCCACCACGATGGGCTTGCTCCTGGTCCTCATGTGCGCCCCTCTTCCCTCGACGACGTGCCGCCATGGTAGGGCGGCCCGCCCGGCGACACCGCGGCACTCGTGAGCGGCTGCCTCGAGGCCGCTGGCGGATCTCCTCCCGTAGCCATACCGGCGCCGGGTCGCTCACGACGAAGCCGGCCGCCGTTCCCGGCTACCGCTCCAGGCGTCGGCGCAAGGCGGCGGCCGCCCGGGCATGCCGGCGGCGGTCCTCCTGGGTGGGTTCGCCCTCGGCCCCGGCCACCAGGTCGGGGAAGACGTCGGGGTGGAGGCTGATGTCCTGCGGCTCGATCTCCCCGAGGTGCAGCAGCGACTCGGCGGCGTGGTAGCGCACCAGGTACTCGGGGTCTCCCTCCACTGCGCCGAGAAGGGCCTCCACCACCCCATCGCCGGGCAGGTGCCGTAGGCCCAGGGCGACGTCGAGGCGATCGGACCACGCCCCGCGGCCGAGAGCCTCCACCGACCAAGCGACGGCGGCCTCACGGTCCCCGCCCAGGGCCACGATGGCCCGGGCCGCCTCCACCACGAAACGGCCGCCACCCATCCCTCGCCGAGCTTCCAGCAGCGGCAGGAAGGCGGGGTCCCCCAGGTGCCGCGCCGTCGCGGCGGCTACCCAGTCACCGTCGGCCAGGCCCTCGGGAAGAGCCGCCCGCAGTTCGGCCGGGTCGGCGGCGGCGAACTGATCCTCCTGGATGCCGTCGTGCCACACCTCGTAAGGAGTCCCGAATAGGCGTTCCCGCAGGTCGTTCCAGGTGGTCATCACTCGCGACGGTACACCGGGTCCGGAGACGGTTCTCTGCGGCCGGCGTCCGCTTCGCTTACACCGCCCCGATCACCGCGGTGACCGCCATCACTATCAGCGCCACCGCTATCACCACGAGGGCGACGGTGATGGTCCGTACCGCCAGGATCATCTGCCGGGCGGTGCGTTTGCCGATCATCTGGTCGAGCATCCGATCCTCCAGAGTGTGGAGCCGAGAGTATGCGCCGCCCACTATGGCCCAGTGCGTTGCCGGTGGAGGACCTCGGAAGGGCAGGCGGGCTGCGGTGGACAGGACCCGCCCCGGCTCCAGGGAGAGACGCACGGGTCACAGACCACTACCGGAGGGCGTAGGCGGCGTTGCGGGCCCGGATGTATTCGTCGGGACGCGTCGCCCACCAGTAGGTGACCAGGTCGCTCGACGGGCCGACGGGAAGGAAGCCCAGCGAGGCAGCCGCCTCCAGCACCACCGCGTCCTCGTTGGCCCTGCAGAACGGTCCCTCGGCGTCGGAGACCGAGTCCCGGATGACGCGTTCACTCTGTGCCCCCTGCGCTGCTCTGGCCTCTTCCACGATGGTGGCGACCGCCTCCGCGACGGCCGCGTCGTACGACTCCTTTGCCTTCGAGAACCGACCCTCCGCCGCAGAGGCCTCAGCCTGAGCAATGGCCACCGCCTCCCGGAGGTGGAAGAGGAGCCATCCCCCCGCGTGCTCGCCGAAGAAGGTCCGCCGTTCGGCAGTGGCGGTGTTGCCGAACTGGGCTACGACATCGCCGCAAAGGAGCGAAAACGCACCGGGGTGAGCCACGGCCCAAGCCACCCAGTCGAAGTAGTAATCGAAACGTGGCCCGCTCACCCCGCGAGCATCCGCGAAGGCGCGCAGGTGGCGGCGTTGGGAGCGCAGACACCACCACGGCTGCCACTCCTCGGCCATGTTCCACGGGTTGCCACTGATGCCCGGCACCGAAGTGGCGAGCAGAGCCTCCTGGGCGGCACCTAGGACGAGCAGAGTCGACCGCCTCCTGCGCCTCCGCAACGGGAGGGAACCGCTCAGGAGGCCCCAGACGCTCCAGGCTTCCCGCTCGGGAAGGGCCACCTGACTCCAGACCCCGGTGGTCGTCACAACTGCGCCGCCGGTGGTGTGCGGAACGGTGGCGGCGGTTGTCCCCTGCCCGGAGCATCCCGCCATCACCAACACCAGCCCGAGGCACCCCGGAAGCCGGCGCCCGCAGGTCATGACCCGACGCAGCCCCAATGCTCGCTGGAGACCTCGAAACCACCCGGGATCACCTTGGTCCCGTCGGCGGTGGTGACCGCGAGGCGCGTCGCAATGCATCCGGCTCCGGCCGGCACCGCAAGGAGGATCAAGCCGCCGCCCGGCACCAACTCGCACGAGATCCCAACGGCGGCGACGATGCCCCGGCGCCTGCGTTTCCGCATGACCGCCTCCCCCCAAAGAAGACGAACCGATGGCCGCCGGGGGCCGGAAAGGTCACCACGCCCAGGGGCACGCCGAAGCCCCCGCCCGAGGAAGGCCGGCCGCGTCACCCTTCTCTTCCCGTATCCGCTGCTCCCGCCGCTTCGCCCTCGGCCCCCGGAGCGACTGTGTCCCCTGCAGCCGCCGGCACACGAGGCGGCCGAGCCACCACGGCCCGACCACCCTCTCCCTCACCCCGCGCCGCATCACCCCCGGGAGCCGAGGGCCGGCCCTGCCGAACCCGGGCCCGCATGCGACCCGTCCGGTGGGGTTCACCCCACCGTCTGTTCGGTGGTGAGGACCTGTAGGACTCCGCCGTATTCGCGCGGCGAGAAGGGCGTGATGGGGTAGAGGATGGTGCCGTCGGAGGCGGTCTGGAAGAGCGTGTAGAAGTGCCCTTCGGCGTAGGAGGTCTCCAGGACGACCAGGCCGTCGCCCCTGCGCCCGATGAGATTCGGGGCGCAGGCGGGAGAGCCCTGATAGCCGTCCCAGGCGGTCACCGTGTCACCCGTGACGAAGTGGAGCAGCGAGCCGCACATGCAGCAGGTCTCGCTCTCCAGGGCCAGCGTCCCGTCGATGCGGACGGCGTCGGTGTAGGCGGCCCAGTGCTCGGGGGAGCCGGTCTCGGGATCACAGGTCACCGCCTCGGTGAGGCGGGTGGCCTCCGAGCCGTCGAGGGGCACCGCCCAAAGGATGCGCCCTCCGCCGGCGCCTATCCCCCCGCGCCCCCAGCAGGCTGAGGCCACCCAGTCGGGTTCGTAGCAGGCGGCCAGCACGCTCGTCTCATCCCACCAGCGGGCGAGCAAGCACCCGATCCCAGGGGTGTCGAGGCGGCGGAGCAGCGCTCCCGAGTTGGCCAGCAGCGAGATCCCCTGGGTCGTGGCTACTACCACCTCGGTGCCGGATTCCGCGTAGAGCCAGGTGAGGTCGTTGATCCCCCGGCCCAGGGTCTGCCAGTTGTCCTCCGGCGCCAGCGGGGTGAGGTCGAGGTCGACCAGCTGGGCGAACCGGGTGCCGTCGGTGTGCAGGCCCTCGAGGCGGGCGCGCTGGTTCCACCAGACGAGTCCTACCACCAGGTCGCAACCGGCGGGCCGGGTGAACCGGGCCCACCACCCCCAGGGCAACTCCCAGTCATGGCCGACTCCCGCGTAGAGGGTGCCGGGACACGTCGCCACCATGGAACAGACCTCCAAGGCAGTCCCTTCCCGCAGGTCGGTTACCACCAGCGCCCCGCCGCGGTGGCTGAGGATCCGGCCGCCGTCCGGCGACCAGTCGAGGATGGACTCGCCGGGCGGCCACCAACCGGCGAAGTAGGTGGTGTCGCTCGGGTCGATGAGGAGCAACCCGGCGCGGACCTCCTCTCCGGCGTCATGGGCCGGGGCGTAGACCACCAGCAGCCAGCCTTCCCCGACCTCCCCCCAGGGGATGCGATCGGCGGGGAGCGCCACCGGGAAGCCGTCCTCCGGAGCCGGCACGGTGGATGTGGTGATAGTGCTCGTGATCTGGGGCGCGCTCGTAGTCGTGGTAGGCGTTGAAGTGGAGGTGGTCGAGATCGGCACGGTCGTGTCGGCCTGCGTAGTGGAAGACGCGGCGGTGGTGCTCGACCGGTCCGACACCTCGCCCCCGCACGACGCCGCCGCGAGTGCCCCCACCACCATCAGCATCCAAAGCCTGCGCATGACAACCCCCCAAGTTGCTCGAACAGGCGCCCGGCGTCGCCGAGCCTAATGGGGGCCGAGTGGGCCGTTTCGTGCGAGCCTGCTCGTGAGCTGCCGGTGGGTGAGTACTTTCCGAGCCGGGGTTGCGAGCCCTATGCGTAGAGCGTGCCCCTACTGGTAGTTGGTGGCCTGGACGGCTGGTGGGATGAGGTGCCGTTGCGAGCACTGGTCCATTAGGCGGCTGCGGGTCATCACAGGCTCGATGGTCGTGGACGAAGGAGGAGGGCTGCGATGCGGCTGTTTGTGGGTCATGACTGGGCTGAGGCTCATCATGACGTGTTCGTCGAGGACGAGGCGGGGGGGAAACTCGCCGCGGTGCGGGTTCCTGAGGGGATCGAGGGTGTGGCCAGGTTCCATGCTCTGGTTGCCGATCACATCGATGACCCATCGGAGGTGATGGTGGCGACGGAGACGGATCGCGGCTTGTTCGTGGGGGCGCTGGTCGCCGCCGGGTATCGGGTGTTGGCGATCAATCCGATGTCGGTGGCCCGCTACCGGGAACGGCATGCGACGTCGGGAGCGAAGTCGGATGCCGCCGACGCGTGGGTGTTGGCCGAGTTGGCGCGGGTCGATGGGCAGCATCATCGGCCGATCAGCGGCGACACCGGCCTGGCGGATGCGGTCAGAGCACTGGCACGGGCCCATCAGTCGCTGATCTGGGCACGGAAGCGGCACACCAACCAGCTGCGGTCGGCCCTGCGGGAGTTCTACCCCGCAGCCCTGGACGCCTTCGACGACCTCGCCTCCGGTGACGCGTTGGCGGTACTCGCCATAGCGCCGACCCCCACAGCAGGTCGACACTTGACATCACCGCGGATCGTCTCGGCGCTGCGCCGTGGCGGACGTCAACGTCTCGTGGACCAACGAGCCGGCGAGATCCGACAGGCGTTGCGTGCCGAGCATCTCAGGGCACCCGACGTGGTCGCCGACGCCATGGGGGCCACCGTGGTGGCCCTGGTCGGGGTGATCAGCGAGCTACGCATCCAGATACGACGCCTCGAAACTGAACTGGCCGACCGTTTTGACCAGCACCCGGACGCCACGATCATCCGCTCCCTGCCAGGACTCGGGATGATCCTGGGCGCCCGGGTGCTCGCCGAGTTCGGGGACGACCCGAACCGGTTCGACAGCGCCAAGTCTCGCAAGAACTACGCCGCCACCTCACCCATCACCCGAGCCTCAGGCAAACACCAGGTCGTGCTGGCCCGCTACGCCCGCAACCACCGGCTCGCCGACACCTGCCACCTCTGGGCATTCGCCGCCATCACCGCCAGCCCCGGAGCCCGGGCCTTCTACGACCACCGGCGACAAACAGGCGACACCCACAACCGGGCGCTACGCGCCCTCGCCAACCGTCTCGTCGGCATCCTCCACGGCTGCCTCAGACACGGAGCCCCCTACGACGAACACACCGCCTGGGCACACCGCAACGACCTCGCCGCTTGACAACAACCACCCGTGGGATGTCTACGCCTCTTGGTCGGCGCGCGTCGGGTGTGCGGCGGCGCAGGCTTCCGGGCAGGCCTGCCGCGCGAGACGCGGGCGTCCGGGAATCCCCGGCGGGGATGCTGGCGACCCGGTGGCCGGTAGGTGTACCCGGGCGATGCCGGATGCCGCGCCGGGCCGGGGAGGCGTACGCTTCGGGGGCAGCGGGGAAAGGGGGCGGGGATGGCTGAGCGACGGGGGCATCCGGTGGCGGCGTTCTTCCTGTTTCTGGTGACGGTGATCGCTGCCATCGTTCTGGGAGTGCTGTCCCGGCTGGCCTTTCGGCCCATTGGTGGCTCGTTCTGTGACCTCAACTGCCCGCACCCGAACCCGGTTGGCGGGGGGGTGCTGCTGGCCCTGGCAGTCTTGACCTTCTTCGGCGGTCTGTGGATGACCGCTTCGCTGCTGGGTGAGGCCTCTCCCCAGCGAGTTAAGGAGGAGCCGCCGGTGCCCCGCAGGTGGGGCCGGTCGTTCTGCTCTTTGTGCGGCACCCGGAACCTGAACCGGGGACGCTGCTCGAACTGCGGGAAGTTGCTGGCCGACCAGCCGGCAAGGGGTTCGGAGAAAGGGGGCGGTGATGGGATCGCCACCGGGGTATGAGCCGATTCCCGGACGCGAGCCGGAGGGCAAGGAGGGTGGCAGGCTCGGAGTCGAAGTCGCCATCTTCCTGTTCACCGTTCTCGGGACAGGGCTGTTCGGCCTGGCGTCTTGGGCGATGTTCGCGAACCCTCTTGCGAATCCCGGGGAAACGCCGCATCCGAAGGTGGCGGGCGGCGTCGTCTTCGCCGTCCTAGCAGGCGCCTGCCTCATCGGGGGCTTGCGGTGGACGGTGAGGGTACGGACCGGTCACGGTCGGCACTCAGCACACCCGATCGAGGGCGGTAGCAGGCGAGGGGCGGGGATGGCTGATCGGCGGGCGCATCCGGTGGCGGCGTTCTTCATCTTCGGGCTCGCCCATGCCCTCACCTTGGGACTGGCCGCGGCTGCGGGACTCGTCCGTCTCCTTTCCACAGTGGGTCCCGGGTGGACGCAGGGCGGCCCCCCGACTCCAGGGGAGACAGCCCTCGTTGTGATGCTCTCTGTCCTCGCCGTGGTGTGCTTCCTGGCAGGCCAGGCACTGCGCCTGGCATGGCGGCCAGAGTCGAAGACGGTCGCTCCGTTACCGGGACGCTCTCTGCGGGTTGGCGAACCGGGGGCGAACCTCATTGACCCGGCTACCGGCGAGGTGATGACCCGGCTCAGCCCCGGCGCGAAGGTGATCGCAGGTGAAGTCGCAGGCCAGCGCATGAAGGTGACCACCGAGGACGGCCGCACCGGCTGGGTAGACCAACGATCCGTGTTCTAGGGGGCAGGGGCCGGGCGCGTGGCCGGGGCGGTGGAGGTGATCCGGGGACGGCCCACGCGGGTGCGGCTGCTGGCCTGAGCCCCGCTACGGCTTCCGGCTGATGCCGGATGCCGCGGCGGGCCGGGGAGTACGCCTCGGGGGCAGCGGGGGAAGGGGGCAGTGATGGTTGAGCCGCTGGGATCTGGACGGCCCGGGCCCACCGGGCCACCAGCGCCGACTCCGCCTCCGCCTGGAGCCTCCGGCGGTGGGCGGTCCTCGGGTTCGCGCGCCTTTGCCGCTGTGGCGATCGCCGCAGCGACGTTAGGGTCGGCAGCCTGGCTGTTCAGCCGCCTGGCGTGGTTTGCTGCCTTTGCCGGGCCGTTCGGCTATCTCATCCTGGTGGGCCCTGCCGCTCTCCTCGTCGGCGGGTTGGGCCTAGCCGCCGTGCTTTGGCCCCGTGACCTCACGATTACTCAAGAGCCCATGGGTGCGATGAGGCGTCGGGTTGCGCCACCGACTCAGGTCAGCGCTGCTCGCCTTCCGGCAGTGTGCCCCACCCGCGGCCGGCCCAGATTCGTGCCCTGCGGCCAATGCGGGAAGGACCTGAACCACGAGATGGACAGATGCCCCTACTGCGGGGGACTTCGCCGCCCGTAGCATTGACTCACCCACAGGCGGGCGGCAGCGGCGTAGAGTTGGGGAAGCGCTGAAAGGGGGCCCCGTGAGATCCGGCGTGCGGATCCTGCTCGGAGGCCTGATCGCGCTGGGGACTCTGGGCCTCGTCTTTGCTGGGTTGCGCTTCGCGGTTTGGTACGCTGCGTTCGCGCCTCCCCTGGGCCTCCTCCTCGGCGGCGTCCTCCTTGCTGTTCTCGTGTTCGGCCTGGGCGCGGCGTATATGGTTGGTGGATGGCCCCGCGACCTCGGAGGCTGGGCCGACTTTTGGCTCAAGCGCCTCCCCATGGAATCGCTCCGCCGGGCGACCGACCCGCCACCGGCTGGGACGACCCCTTCGCCCCCAGCGTTGTGCCCGACCTGTCGCCGGTCCAGATTCCGGCCCTGTCCGGGTTGCAGCAAGACCCTGGAGCACCGGGTTGCCAGGTGTCCGTTCTGCCGGGCCTACCTATACCCGCCTCACTGATCGGGCCCGATGTGACCGGGGGGCCGGCGGCCGGGGCATTGCTGCGGGACGGGGGGTTGTGATGAGCGAGCAGGAGCGGCGGGGGCATCCGGTGGCCGGGTGGTTGATCGGGGTGGCAACGGTGCTGGTGACCGTCGGTCCGCTGGTCGCCCTCGGGGTCGCCTCCTCCTACATGGAAGATGTCACCGGCCTGAACCTGGGACCTGCCTGGGGGATTGGCCTTCCGGTCGCGGCGGTGCTCCTGACGCTAGGACTTCGCTGGGCGACGAGGGTTGCCGCCGGCCACCGGAACGGCGTGGGCGGATTGCCCGGGACTGAGAAGACACCTCCTACCTGACCGGTGCCTTCCGGGGTTGTGGCCCAGCAGGGGGTCGATCTCAGCGAAGTCCTCTACGGCGCGCCGGTCGCTCATCTCCCCTCCGGTACCGCCGTGACCGAGGTGCGGTCAATGGGAGGCCAGGTGCTGGTCGAGACGCCCGACGGGTTGAGAGGCTGGGTGGCCGCCGACCGGCTGGAGGCGCCGGCCCCCGAGGAGGCCGGAGAAACTGAAGGCTGACGGAGTCGCCCCCCGGGTAGGGCCAGGGGAGGCCAGACGAGGGCGGGCCGGCCGGTGCACGACAACACCCTGGAACGCCGAAACCCCTTGCCCGGCAAGGGTTTCCTGTGGTGGTCGGGGCCGGGAACGATCCGGCGACCTCCGGTTTTTCAGACCGGCGCTCTCCCAACTGAGCTACCCGACCGCGCGCCGTCGTCGCGGCACTCTGGCGGGCACGACGGGATTCGAACCCGCGACCTCCGGCTTGACAGGCCGGCGTGAACTCCAGGCTTCACCACGCGCCCTCGTACCCCCAACGGGATTCGAACCCGTGTTACCGGCGTGAAAGGCCGGCGTCCTAGACCGCTGGACGATGGGGGCGGCCGCCCGAGCATAGTGGCGCCCGGCACCCAGCGGTCAGGGGCGTCGGGAGTATAGATCGGCCCCGGAGACCGGGGCCGATCGGGTTGAGCGAGGGAGGGGCGCTCAGATGGTGAAGGGGTACTCCACGCCGTCGACCACCAGCACGTAGGAGCCGCTGGTGAACGAGCCGATGTCGATGGTCTGCTCGAACGCCTGCAGCATCTGGATGCAGATCTCGTCGGGGTCGGCGGTGGAGAACAGGTCCAGCACGATGCGGCCGTCGGCGTCCGGCTCACCCAGGTCCCAGCCCAGGGTGTGGCACGGGGTGGGGAGATGCCCCTTCAACAGCACCCGCACCTGCACCGGCCACGACTCCAGCAGCAGGATCTCCACCGAGTCCACGAACACCGGCAGTCGGTCGGCGATGGGAAGGGTCGTGCCCGGATCGTCGTCGCCCGGGGCCGATACGAAGTCGAGGGGGAAGCACCCGGCGGCCAGTACCGCCAGTGCCAGTAGTGCGGGGATCAGGGCCTTGCGCATCTTCATCTGCCTTCTGTTCGAGTGTCGTCTCTAGGACGGGGCGACCCCCGGCCGGGGTTCCCGCTCCGGCAACTCGTCGATGAGGGATCACGGGGCCAGCGGATGAGCGGTGCGCTTCGCCCGGCACCAGAGGCCCGCGGGGGCCTCGCCTCCGGTGAGAAGGGCCCCGTCGATCGGCTCGGGTCGGCGGGCGCGACGGGCAACGCCGCCCAGCGTGCCGGAAGGCCGATCCCCCGGCCTCACCACCCGGCCAGCACCACCCGTCCGTCGTCCCCCGCCGTCAGCAGAAACTCCGCTTGACCCCCCCGGGCCACCACCCCCTGGGAGGAACGCAGCACGTAGCGCTCCGCCCGCAGCGTCGCCTGGGCGCGGTCCCACCCCAGGCCCACCTCGATCACCTCGGGCAGGAACCCGGGGTCGGGGCGAGGCTGCAGGCCCGAGTAGAAGTGGCTGAGGATGGCGCCGGCCCCCGCCCCGGCCAGGGCCATGGCCCGGGCCCCGTACTGCGGCATGCCCACCTGGTGACCCCAGCCCTGCCCCTTGACCCGCACGGTGGCGCCGTCGGCCTGGGTGCGCACGGTGAAAGTGGGCGACAGCACCGTCTGCGGGTAGCGGGGCCCGTCGGGCCGGTAGGCGGGCAGCAGCCAACCGTACAGGGCGGGGCCGTGTTCGTTCATCGCCGCCTGGATGCGCCCGGCGGAGACCTCCACCGGTCCCGCCGCGGTGTGGAAGCGCACCCGGTAGGGACCGCCCCCCGGGGCGGTGACCACGGTGGTCACCGCCGTCACCTTCTCGGGGAAGGTGACCCCCGCCCGGGCCAGGATGGCGAGGAACTGGTCGAGGCGCAGGTCGTAGGACCACGAGGCGAACGGCGAGTCCTGCGGCGGCACCTCGACCGCCTGCAGGTAACGGACGGCCGTCCCGCCCCACACGTCCTGGTTGGCGCGGGTGGTGGCTCCGGCGGTCGAGTGATAGACCGCGAGGGCCGGCTTGCCCCCGGAGAGCAGGATCCGGTCCCGGGTGCCGGCCACCGCCGCCGCCCAGCGCTCGCCGCCCTCGGCGACTTCCACCCGGCCCGCCCCCAGGTACACCTGGCACAGGGCGCTCCCGCAGATGTCGAAGCCGAACTGGGCCATGACCCCGGCCGGGTTGGCCACCTGGAAGGCGAGGTAGGTGCGGGCGGCCACGGCCTGGGCCCGCAGCGCCGCCGCCGGCCAGGAGTAGGGCATCTCGCCCAGTCCCAGCAAGTACTCCTCGGGAGGGAGGCGCTCCACCAGCACCAGGCCCCCGCGGGCGAGATACACGGTGACCGGCCGGGTGTGGCGCTGGTCGTAGCCGCTGACCGAATTGGGGAAGATCACACGGGTGCCGTCCCGCGGCTCCAGGGTGAGGCTCTGGTAGCGCCGGGTGTCGCCCAGCGCGTCCCGGGTGCCGGCGTCCGACACGGTGTCGTGGATCAGGACCTCCAGCAGGCGGTCGGCGCCCGGCCCGCCGGCCAGGTCGTCGCGGCCGGTGCCGCCATCGAGGATGTCGTTGCCGGCACCGCCCCGCAGGATGTCGTCGCCGGCCCCGCCGGCCAGGTAGTCCTCCCCCGCACCGCCGGCGAGACGATCCCGCCCCGGCCCTCCTTGCAGGCGGTCGTTCCCCGGGCCGTCGATGAGGTGGTCGTCGCCGGCCCCGCCCAACAGGGTGTCGTTGCCCCGGCCCCCGATGAGGCGGTCGTCGCCGGCGCCCCCGTACACCACGTCGGCGCCCGCCCCGGCGCA
>Ga0194112_10008837_pt1 | contig 12915 bp, 10 predicted proteins | sample TA2MahC400mmetaG_FD_146191 | JGI IMG/M metagenome (GOLD analysis project Ga0194112, IMG submission 146191) | Freshwater microbial communities from Lake Tanganyika, Tanzania - TA2015016 Mahale Deep Cast 400m | ecosystem: Environmental > Aquatic > Freshwater > Lake | place: Tanzania: Lake...
TAGTGCAAATCATATTATCATATTATCTGAAAGAATTAGATACCCTCGCACTAAAGTGCGCGGCACTTACTTAAATTCAAGCTTTTGATTGTCGTATATTCATTCACCCTTGCACTAAAGTGCGCGGCACTCTGCCCTTACGGGTTTTTAGATTAACCAAAGAAATAAAACATTTTTAAGGTTTTTAACCTATAATTTCTTTTTCCTCTCTATGACATACTCTTCAATATCTTTCATTGAACCTGAAAATTCATCCTTTGTAAATACAAATGATGGGTGATTAACAAAATCATCAATTGCAATTCCGTCTTCATCATAACCTGCCTTAAAAAATGGAATTTCAAGAAGTTTTTCCATAACGCCTGTCGGTACAGGTTCATCAATCTGGCTGCATATATCCTTTGTTTTACAGATTTTCAAGAAATCATCAATAAGCTCGGGGTTCATTGTATAAACAAGATTTCCTCCAGCTACTTTCTCAAGATGATAAATATTGCCTTCTCCCGGTCCCGGTCTTGCCGAGCATAGAAGAAGCTTACTCTTATATCCATTTTTCGGGTTATTAATCAAATTATGAGCTTCCTTTGCTATTGCAATCCCTGCCCACCTTTTTAATTCTTCGGTAAGCTCTATCCCAACCGATTTTGCAGATTCTGCAAACTCCGGTCTTTCCTCAAATCTTCCTATCATAATTGTTATTACTGATCTCCACTGGGAGTAATCAACACCCCATGAACTCCCAATTTCATGACCCCTTTTTACTGCCCTGGCAACCTGCATTGCAGCAGGAACATGAAAAACAAGTGTTGAATTTGTAGGAATACCAATAGAAGTTAATATCTGAATCAGATATATGCCTTCCTTTGAACCAGGACACTTTACAATAATATTCGGTGAAAGCTTTTTAAGCTCAAGAGCCTGTCTTAACATCTCCTTTACATCAGTAACAAGCCTTGGGTCAACCTGAGCACTTACATAACCCATCTTATATTTTGATTTTTCAAATAAAGGCATGTAAAGCTTTGCACCTTTTTCAGTAATAGCTTTATAAACTTTCCATGCAAGCTGGTAATTGCTTTTTACAGGATTACCTTTGATTATCTCATCTATAATTGGGTTAACCTCTTCAGGGATTAAATCAAGCACTTTCTTTGTCAGTCTTGGATTTGTGGTAACACCACAAAAAAGTGTCTCAGCAGGATTCTTAACATCAAATAAAATTTTTAGCTGCTTTTCAAGCTCATCTTTCTCTTCCGCCGCTGCTTTTTCAACCATTTTTTTTGCCCACGCTTCAAATATAAGTGGAGATGAATCCCACCATAGTTCCATATCGTCTGATGATTCTGACAGGCGCTGCATTGCCGATTTTGAATATACTGCCATTTTATCCTCCTCTAAAGACTAAATAATGATAAAAGAACAATAAAATAATAAACAAACAATAATCTTTTAAAAAATATTTTTTCTATTTAAAAATTATTTAAGTTATAAACTAATAATTTAATTTAAATAAAATTCTTATTTTGAAAAACCAATCAACTGCAAAAAGTAAACTTTTTTATAAATTGAAAATTGAAAAAGAACCAGTTCTATTTAAAAATATACAAAATTTATCAAATAAATTTCAGGACCTACTTGCCCACTACTTCTTTTACTGCACTAATAATATTTTCTTTATGCGGTATTGAGGCCTGTTCAAGAATTGAATTATATGGTATTGGTGTATTTAAACCCGCAACAATTTTAACAGGACTGTCCAGCCAGTCAAAAGCCTTTTGAACAACCCTGGCACAGATATCAGATGCAACACTTCCTCTTTCGCAGGCTTCAGTTACAATTACAAGATGCCCTGTCTTTTTTACTGAATTAATAAGAGCTTCTTCATCAAGCGGAACTAAGGTTCTCGGGTCAAAAACTTCACAGTCAATTCCTTCTTTCTCAAGTTCTTTTGCTGCCTCAAGAGACTTATACACCATATTGGAATATGCAAAAATTGTAACATCACTGCCCTCTCTTTTTATATCTGCAACTCCAAATGGTATAAGGTACTCCTCTTCTGGAACTTCTCCTTTAAGAAGATATATCATTTTATGTTCAATAAAAAATACAACATTATCATCTCTCACGGCTGTTTTTAACAGCCCTTTGACATCGTATGGTGTTGATGGCATTACCACCTTAAGGCCAGGCACATGATAATACCATGACTCAAGGCTCTGCGAATGCTGTGCTGCAACTCCCCTTCCAGCACCGCCCTGCGTTCTTATTACCAGAGGGCACTTGAGATTATCTCCAGTCATATACCTTATTTTTGCAGCCTGATTAACTATCTGGTCCATTGCAAGTGCGGTAAAATCTATAAACATAATCTCTGCAATAGGTCTGTAGCCTGTAGCAGCAGCTCCAATTCCTGCACCAATAATTGCTGCTTCAGAAATTGGTGTATTTATAACTCTTTCAGGTCCATACATATCCAGAAGCCCCTTATAGGCTCTAAAAGCACCGCCATATTTTCCAATATCCTCGCCAATTAAAAATACTTTATCATCCCTGTTCATTTCCTCAATTACAGCCTCTTTTATCGCTTCCCTGTATTCAATTTCTCTCATGCAAATACCTTTCTTTTAAATCAACTTAACTTCTTCAAGGAATTTTTCAAGTTCCGGTTCAGGACTTTGCTCGGCATACCTGACAGAATCTTCAACAGCCTGCTTTATCTCAACTTCAATTTTTTCTATTTCTTTTTCACTTAATATTTTTTCCTCAACCAGTTTCTTTTTATAATTGGTTACGGGATCTTTTTCTGTTTTATAATACTCAACTTCTTCTTTATCCCTGTATTCTGCAGGATCATTTGGGTGATGTCCTCCAAATCTATATGTTTTTGCCTCTATTAATGATGGCCCCTCTCCTTTCCTTGCCCGTTTCACTGCTGTATCCACAGCTTTATAAACAGCTTCCGGATCACTTCCATCTATTATAACCCCCGGCATATCATAGGCAGAAGCCCTATTTGCTATATCCCTGCATGATACCGATTCACAGGAACTCATTGAAATTGCATACATGTTATTTTCACAAAGATACACAACAGGCAGCTTAAAAACTGCAGACATATTCAAGGATTCATGAAAAACTCCATTGTTTGCCGCACCATCACTGAAAAAACATATAACAACTTTGCCATTGCCTTCCATCTTACAGCTAAAACCTGCACCCACAGAAATTGGAATTCCACCTCCGACAATTCCATTTGCACCCAGCATTCCAAGTTCAGTATCGGCAATATGCATTGAACCGCCTCTGCCCTTGCAGTAACCCGTAACCTTACCTAAAAGCTCAGCCATCATCCTGTTTAAATCTGCTCCCTTGGCAATACTGTGCCCGTGTCCTCGGTGGGTAGAAACTATATAGTCAGACTTATCAATTGCCAGACATGCTCCAGCTGCTATCGCCTCTTCTCCAATATACGGGTGAAGATAACCCCATATCTTAGCAGTTTGATAAAGCTGGATAGTTTTTTCTTCAAACCGTCTTATTTTTATTATGGTTTTAAGCATTTCTTTTTTTAATTCTTTACTTATAGCTGTCATTTATCTCCTGTCTATACTATTTCAATGTTTATACTAATATTCAATATGATTTACAAACTAAAAATTTATATTCTTATAAATAAGTCCAATATGTAATTTCTTTGAATAAAAATTAACTTATAATTTAATGACCTAAAGCTGTATAAAGATTACATATAAATAACACACCCTATATAATAAATCCTTTACAATACACCCAGGTCAGACATTGTATAGAAACAGAAATACTATTTAACTTAATTAAAAATAATAGATATATTATATGCAATTTTTAGCAGTATTGCAATAAATTTCGAAAAAATTATCGTTTAATCTTACTGGTTTGAAAGTTTTAAAATTTTTTCTGCTGCTGTGTTGTCAGTTATCAATATATTTATATACTTCCCTCTTAGTGCACCGAGTATTGCTTCAGCCTTTTCTTTTCCTCCAGCAACTCCAACTGAATAGGGAACCTTAAGTAAAGTGTTTACCGGCATTGCAATCAATCTACCTTTTAAGCTTGAATCACAAATCCTGCCATTAATATTAAAAAAATGCGAGAATACATCCCCCACAGCATTATGCTCTTTTAAAGATTTAAAATCTATCTCATTTATATGACCTGTTTTTATAAGAGTAGAAACAATTTTAGGAAACATGGCACCAATTCCAACAAGAGCTATTGTAACCCTTTCAAAATACTCATATGTCTTTCTTATTGATTGCTCCTGGAGTAAAAGATTATACAGCTCTTTTGAATCCAGAATTGCCGGCGCATAAAGTAAATTTGGCTCAGTATTAAACTTTTTTGCCATCCTTCTTGTAACATCATGACAATTTAAATCTATTGAAAGCTGATGAGAGCCTCCTGTTATTTGAACAACTTCAACTTCTTTATTTATCTTTGAAGGCAGCTGGTTAACTACTTCATTTATAGTTGTTCCCCATGAAACTCCAATAACATCCTTATTTTTAATTATTTCCATTAAGAAGTTCGCTGCCGCATTTCCAAGCTTGGATTTTAACTCAATATCAGAAAGCCCGTAATTATCAACTACTATTGCACGCTTCAGGTTAAACAGTTTTTCAAGTTTATCTTCAAGAGTCGAAATATTTACAGTGGGGTCAATGATATTTATCTGCACAATACCGGAACTAATAGCTTTTTTAAGAATTCTATTTACCTGATATTTTGATATTTTAAGCTTTTCTGATATCTCTTCCTGGGTTAGATTATCTTTATAATAAAGATTCGAGACTTTAACCATTAATTTAATATTGTAGCTCATGGTTATTATTACTACTTTAAAATGATATTATTTTTTTCTAAAACATTTTTATAAAAAAACTCAGCGTATAAAAACCTATTTTTTTATTGATTATATTTTCTATATTTTATCAAGCTCATTAATTTTTTTAACCTTTTTTACAGTACCGCCTGTTCTTTCAATGTCAAGCCATACTTTCAAGATTTCCTGAGCAAGGCTCTTTCCAATAATCAGTGCCCCCATACAGAGTATCTGGCAATCATTGGATAGAATGGATCTCTGGGCGGAATAGATATCATGACAAACTGCTGCTCTTATTCCCTTAAATTTATTTGCACATATAGCCATTCCCAGCCCTGTGCCACAAACAAGAATTCCACGGTCAAAATTTCCATTCTGAACCTGGGGTACCAGACTGCTTGCAATGTCCGGATAGTCAACCGGCTCATATGTAAAAACACCAAAATCCTTATAATCAACATCCCTTGACTTTAAAACTTCAATAAGTGCATTTTTTAAATCAAGCGCATTTTCATCACAGCCAATTGCAATTTTCATCTTAAAACCTCCTTACAAAAATTAATTACCTGCATAGGCCTGTGTAATTAAAATGTTAACAGGTAAAAAGTTAACAGGTATATAGAATTTAGACTATATTACTCAAATTTAGTTGTTGATTTTAAACTTTTCCTGTAATGAAATCTTCAACATTGCGGGCAATTTTTGGACCCGTCAGGCCATAGTAATCTAAAACTTCATCATACTCCCCGACAACAGCAAAAATATCATTAATACCAATCATGCGTATTTTTACTGGATTTTCTCTGGAAAGAACATCAGCTACTGCACTTCCAAGACCATTTACTATCGTATGTTCCTCAACAGTTACAACTTTTTTAGTTTTTAAAGAGGAGCTTAAAATTAAATCTCTATCAACAGGTTTAATAGTTGAAATATTTATCACCTCGCACTCTATGCTCTTTTTCTCAAGTTTAGAAGATGCCTCAAGTACCTCATGCACCATGGAAGAACAGGTAATTACTGTTACATCGCTGCCCTTTTTTAAAATTTCACCTTTTCCGACTTTAAATTTATAATCGCTTGAATGGAGTCTTTTTATTTTCTGCCTGTGAATCCTGATATATACAGGACCTTCAATCTCGGCAGCTGCAAACACTGACTGATAATATTCAGGCCCATCACATGGTGAAATAATGGTCATATTAGGAAGCGAACGCATTATTGACACATCTTCAAGTATCACATGTGTGGGTCCAAGAGCACTTACAGAAAAACCGCAGTTATTTCCCATAATATTTACATTTAAATTTGTCTTGCAAACATCATCCCTTACCTGTTCAAAGCATCTGAATGTTATAAACGGAACATATGCAGCGATAAAAGGGATTTTTCCGCTTATTGCGAATCCTGCTGCTTCACCCATTGCATTCTGTTCCTGTATTCCAAACTCAAAATGGCGCTCGGGAAACTTTTTATTAAATTCTGCACCGCTTGCACCCAGGGAAGAATCACATGATATATATAAAACATCCCGGTTTTTTACACCAAGCTCAACAAGGGCTTCGGAAAATACTTTTCTTGGATCCTCAATAATTTCATCAACTGTATTTATTTTCTGATTTTTAACTTTATTAACCTTATTTATATCAGGCTTCATAACCTTAATAACCTTACCTTATTAATTATCTGCTTAAATTTTTACTTCCTTATTTATTTTTTATCTGATTCTTAAACCATATTATTATTTTCTTTTCCGCTTCATTCTTGTAGAAACTTAAAATCCCATCTCCAACCCATAATAATTCCTTCTTCAATACCTGTAAATAAAAACTTTCGTATATAAAAACTTTCTGACTCAACCCATTCAAATAATTCCTGTAACTCTGACACTTTTTAAACATTTCTTAACTCATTTAATCTTGCAGAATCAACAATGTTAACTGTTTCATCTATCTGGGAGCTCTCGCAGTGCCAGTGATGGTATTGAAATTTATCCTCTGCAAAAGATAACCCCTTGCATTTAATTGTATCTGCTATTATACAGGATGGTTTTTTTTCTAAAAATGGAACTGATGATAATGCAGAATAAATTTGACTGAAGTCATGACCATCAATAGTAATAACCTCCCAGCCAAATGCTTTAAACTTATCCTCAAACGGACTTGTATTCATTATATCAACAGTTCGCCCATTAACCTGAAGACCATTCCTGTCAACAATTGCAGTGATGTTGTCTATTTGATGGTGAGCTGAAGCCATTGCAGCTTCCCAGACACTGCCCTCCGCACATTCACCATCTCCAAGCATTACAAAAACCCTGTAATCTTTCCTGTCAAGTCTTGCAGTAAGAGCCATTGCATTTGCCACTGCAAGTCCGTGGCCAAGTGAACCTGTAGGAAACTCAACTCCAGGGAGAGCTTTCTCATCCGGGTGCATTGGAACTTTTGTATCAAGTGTATTATATGTCCATAAAACATCCTCCTCAAAATAACCCTGGTCAGCAAGAATAGTATAAAGTGCAAGACATTTATGGCCAGCTGATAAAATAAACCTGTCCCTATCAGACCATTTAGGATCTCGCGGATTGTGGCGCATAATTTTATTGTACAGAACTGTTATTATATCAATACTTGAAAAAGCACCTCCAATGTGGCCTTCCCCATATCGCATCATTTTAAGGATATTTTTTCTGCACCTGTATGACTTATCTATTAAAATTCTTACTTCTTCAGTGGTTAATTCTGCCATTTCTAATACTTCTCCCCATTTAAAACCAGGCTTATGTAAATTTTAATTTAAAAAAAACTGCTCATATCAGCCGTTTAAAATAACGGAACAGATAATATAAGTGGTATAATTGTATAATTATATGCAATTTATTGCATTGTTGCAAAATAAATAAATACAACCCGTCTTTTACAGACCCATAATACCAGTCACTTTATTTAATCATTAAAAATATTAAGGGTATTTTACCAGTTAATCTCTTTTTCTTAAAATAAAAAATATGATAATATCTTTGCAGTGAAAATAAAAATGTTTTTTTGTTTCTGTAAAAATTTATCTTTATTATTCGTATCATTTACGAATATTATGATAATAAATAAAAAAAAGTGTTGAATAATAAAAATATATTCTTAAATGTCAAGAATAAGAAAAAAACATAAAAGAAATAATACAGCTCTAAAGATTACCATTTTTTTAATTATAATATTTATTTTCAGCTCCATTGGAATTTTTAGCATGGTAGGCGGCACAATTTTTACAGCAACCGCTGCAGCTGCAAGTTTTATTTCGGATTTGCCCTCCATAGAAGATTACTCTCCAACACAGAGTGCACTGACATCCAGGATATATGCAGCAGATGGCACACTCATTGCAACCTTCCATGGTGAAGAAAATAGGGAACTTGTACCACTTGAGCAGATTCCTAAAAACCTTATCAATGCTGTGATATCAATTGAAGATGAGAGATTCTACCGGCATACAGGATTTGATCTGGAAGGTATTGCCAGGGCTTTTTTGATTAATCTACAGTCAGGTGAAATAGTTGAAGGAGCAAGTACAATAACCCAGCAGGTAATAACCAGCATATATATACCTGAAGGAAAAAAAATAGTAACGTACGATAGAAAAGTTAAAGAGGCTGCCCTTGCTTATCAACTTGAAAAATTCTATACAAAAAAAGAAATACTTGAAATGTACCTAAATACTATTTATCTGGGTGAAGGTGCATACGGTGTACAGGCAGCAGCAAAGACTTATTTTAATAAAGATGTTGAGTATTTAAGCTTATCAGAATGTGCAACAATAGCAGGGCTTATTCAATCACCAAGTCACTATTCTCCTTATCTGAATAAAAAAGCAGCCCTTGAAAGAAGAAATATTGTTCTGGGTAAGATGCTTGAACTGGGTTATATAGATGAGGATGATTATGAAAATGCAATCAGGCAGCAAATTATAACACAGAGACCTTTTGTGGCAGAAGAAAAAAGCTTTGCACCATATTTTGTGGAATATGTAAAACAGATATTAATCAAAAAATATGGAGTTACCAGAGTATTTGAAGGTGGTTTTAATATATATACAACACTTGAGCCTGATATGCAGGTTGCTGCAGAAGATGCTATCAAGCAGGTGCTTTATGACCCTGAAGACCCTGCTGCCTCACTGGTCGCAATGGATCCAAGAAATGGATTTATAAAAGCAATGGTTGGAGGAAAAGATTTTGGGGATATGAAATTTAACCTTGCAACTCAGGCAAAAAGGCAGCCTGGCTCAACTTTTAAAGTTTTTGCACTTGCTGCTGCACTTGAACAGGGAGTAAGCCCTTATATGACATTTAATCCAAATGGCACCTTATTATATGATATTGTTGGAAGCCAGCCCTGGGAAGTATCTAATTATAAGAATGCAAGTTTTGACACAAATGAAATGACAGTTATAGATGGTACTGTTCGTTCAGTTAATGTTGTTTATGCACAGCTTATAATGAGGGTGGGTGGTTACAGTGTTTCGAAAATTGCAAATGACATGGGAATAGAAACACCAATGGAAGGTTATCCTGCAATAGGTCTTGGTGGTCTTACAACTGGGGTATCACCACTGGAGGTATGCACCGCATTTTCAACAATAGCTAATTATGGTGTAAGACATGACCCTGTTGCAATTTTTAAAATTACAGACAAGGATGGAAGATTAATTGAAGAATACAAAGAAGAAAGCAACCAGGTTCTAAAACCTATAAATGCTTACAGAATGATTGAGATAATGCAGCAGGTTATGCTTCGTGGAACCGGAACAAAAGCAAGACTTGACGACAGACCTTGTGCTGGAAAAACTGGAACAACCCAGGAGGTTGAAAATGCCTGGTTTACAGGGTTTACAACAAATTTATGTGCCTCTGTCTGGATGGGATATCCGGAAATTAATAAAAAAATGGGACCAATACATGATATGGTAGTGGTGGGAGGTGCTCACCCTGCAATGATATGGAAGCTGTTCATGGAGAGAGCAACTATAAACCTGCCGGCTGAAGACTTTAAGAGACCTGAAGATACAGTCATTGATCTGCAGGTTACAACAAACCCAGAGACCGGTGAATTATGTATACCTAACAGATTTACACCATTTGACCAGATAAGCCTTATGGAATTCAGATATGGCTCTGAACCGACAGTTCAGGCACCTATATATCCCGAAGATATACCTATTCTTCCCAACGTCACACTTATGCCAGTCTCAGAGGCAAACAATATCCTTTATCAGTTAGGATATATAAATGTTGAATATATAAACGAACGTTATGGTGAAGTTCCATCCGGATATACTATCAGGCAGGATCCACCAGGAGATCTACCGGTTGAAAGAATAAGAAAGATAAAGGTCTGGGTTAACCCTTAATCAATTATTAACACAGTTTGCTACTTGCCTTAATATACCGCTTAATACCTGTCTCAATTAATACCTGATTTATTTAAATGATTAAAAGCCCCTTCTTTTTGGCCTTATATATAAAAAATAAACCATTAAAATTATTGCAGCAACTGCAAAAGCAGATGCAGCAATTATTACTGCAAGCAAATATGGGGCAATTTCCCCTGAAGCTTTCTGTTCTGGTTCTTCAGGTTCAATATCTGTTTCCTTTTGAATTTCTGTATCCGTATCAGTGGATAGTGTTTCCTCTGCAACAGGCTGTTTTTCCAGTTCACTTACAACTTCAAATGCTGCCTTCTGTGTAGTAGCAGCAGGCACAAACATTGATGGAATATGGCGTATAAAAAATTCCAAAACATATTTTCCCTCCACCTGTGGTTTTAAAATCTGAGCACTAAAAATTCCATCTTTGCCTTCAACGTCTGCACCAGTTTCATTATCAAGAAGTGTTATATGCTGTGCTTTTTTACCATCCGGATACAAAATATTAAATGTCAGTTCATAGTCTGCAGGACTTAACACTTCCTGTGATTCAGAAGCCTTTTCAAGTTTAACAAACACATTAATATCTGTATTTAACAAATAGAATTCTTCTGAAGGTTCGATAATTGAAATTACTGCAGGAAGTTTTACAACTTCAAGATTAATAATACTGTTAGATTTTGAGGAGGTTGGAAGATGTATTAATTTAAAAGTGACAAGATAGCTTCCTCTGAAATCTGTGCTGTCATAAATTCCCGAAAAAATACCATCATTTTCATTTTCATCAGTATTTTTACCATCATCTGTCAGTTTCAGATCTTCAACCACTTCACCCTGCGGGTCTTTTATATCACAATAGACCTCAAAGTCTGTAGAATTAATCTCAGTATTTTCTTCAAATAAACCTGAAATATTTATTTTCAGTGGAACTTCTGCTGCATATGTATAGATTGAATAATAAGGCTCTATAATATAAGGGTCTGTAATATTATAAACAAACAGTGCATCTCCTCTTATTTCATAATTCCATTTACCATCCAGAGGTTCATCTATTTTTATTATCTTAAAAATACTTTCCTGTACAAGTTCACTGTACTTAGCCTGAATTCCTGAAGAATCAACTAAATTTATTGAAGGTACCGGCTGTATTTTATTCTTAAGCGACAGGACAACAAGCTCCTTTATATAACTGCTTACCTGAATTTCTCCTTTCAGGGCTTCTCCATCTTCCTGCTCTTCAATCCTTATGAATCTGCTTGTTAAATTTTTTAAGATTTCGAGATAGCTGTTTTTAATATCTGAAGCATTATCGGCTTTCCAGCATGCACCAGAAGTTATTGAAGCCATTTGTTCAAGAAGCTCAATATCAGCTTCTTTTGTGAAGGCTATAGGGTAAATTACAATATTTTCATATTTAAAGCTGTAACATAAATCAAGAAGCTGCTGCCTGTATTCTTCCAGGTACTGCTTCTCACTCTTTGGTAATTCACCTTTATCATCACTTTTCTCCAGCAGTTCAGAAAACTGTTCAGAAATTTCACCCTTTTTATCAGTACCGTCGTAATTTTCATCCCGTACCGGTGGCACATCTACGTCCTTATCTTTGCCTGGTTTTTCCTTTACCGGTTTATCGCTTTGCTGTGACTGGGGTGGAATATCATTAATTGTAAGGGAGCCATCAGTTAAAAAAATTACAGCAGTTTTTTGCTTTTCCTGTCTGCCATCCAGAATAGTTTTTATCTTTTCAAGAGCTCCCTTCATATCCGTCAACATCTGGTTACTCTTGATTTTATTGATTGCAGAACTTATGTCGTTCTCATTGCCGCTTATTTCTGTAAGCGGCAAATAAATATTTGTATTTGCCCCAAAGCCTGAAATCAGTACCCTGTTACCCTTGTTTAAAATTTCTGCCAGATATACAAATAGCTTTGCAGCATCTATTCTCATATTCTGGGGGTCGTTCTTCCTCATACTTCCCGACTCATCAATTACAAGAATATAATCATAATTTTCCTTATGGGACGAATCTTTATCCTGTGCCATAAGATTAATGCGAGGTATAAAGTTTAACTGAAATAAAAAAGATGTAAAAGAAATTATTAAAAATACCAGAATTACTTTAAAAGTTAATTTTATTTTTTTTCTTTTATTTTCATATAATATTTGCTTCATTGTTTTATTTGTTTAATTATATTTTTCTTAATAATTATAAGCATTACTTTTAGATATAGTTCAATTTAGAGTATTATATTTTAAATTTTTATTATTAGAAATATTTTATTGGTATATCCACCGGTGCTATAAGCAATTTTTTAAATTCCTCATTAAGCCTAAGAAGGCTTACCGAGCAGCCCTCCATATCAAGTGAGGTACAGAAATTATTAACATACGTTCTAAATATTTTAATTTTTTTATCACTTAAAATCTTATGCACTATTTTAGCTGCAATATAAAGTTCTCCAACAGGAGTACCGCCAAGGCCGTTTATTATTACAGCAACTTCGTCACCATAAGTAAATGGTAAATCTTCAATAACAGAATCTGTAATTATTTTAATTATTTCATCAGCAGACCTGTACTTAATTCTTTCCCTTCCCGGCTCACCATGCAGACCAACTCCCAGCTCAATCTCATCA
>Ga0194112_10008840_pt1 | contig 12909 bp, 15 predicted proteins | sample TA2MahC400mmetaG_FD_146191 | JGI IMG/M metagenome (GOLD analysis project Ga0194112, IMG submission 146191) | Freshwater microbial communities from Lake Tanganyika, Tanzania - TA2015016 Mahale Deep Cast 400m | ecosystem: Environmental > Aquatic > Freshwater > Lake | place: Tanzania: Lake...
CGGAACCGAGGTAGCGGAACACGCCGCCCAGGGCTTCCTGGGTGAAAATGAGCCGCTCGCGGTTCTGCGACTGTGGCAGGCGGAACTCGTCGAAGACCCCGAAAATGAACAGCTTGTTCTTGATGATGGGGCCGCCCAGCTTGCCACCCCACTGGTTCAGCTTCAGCTCCGGCCGGGGCAGGCCGTTGACGTTATTGAACCAGGTGTTGGAGTTGAACCAGGTGTTGCGCAGGTATTCGAACAGGCCGCCGTGCCACTCGTTGGTTCCGCGCCTGGTGACGAACTTGATCTGGACGGCGCCCTCACCGGCGCTCTCGGCGCCGGCCACGGCGGTGGAGACGGTGAACTCATCCACGGCGTCGATGCGCGGCCGGATGTAGGTGAAGAACCCGCCGCCGTAAGCGCTCTTGAGCAGGTTGTCCTGGGTGTTGACGCCGTCCATGGTGATGTTGATGGAGCCTTTGGGCAGGGCGTTAAAGCTGCCTGCCCGGGGCGCGCCGCCGCTGGTGAAACCGGGCATCAGCATGGCCAGGTCCAGCGCGTCGCGGGAGGTGAACGGCAGGTCGGTGATCTGCCGTCCGGTAATCGTGGTGCCGATGGTGCTGGTGGCCGTAATCACCGCGGTGGCTTCGGCCTGCACCTGTACCGACTCGGTAGTGGCGCCGACCTCCAGGCTGACGTTAGCCGTGGCCGGGGTTCCCACGTCCACCTTGACCTTGTGGATGACGGCTTGGCGGAACCCGGGAGCGCTCACCTCGACGCGGTAGAAACCCGCCGGCAAGGCGGCCTGGAAATAGGTTCCGGCTTCACTGGCTTTTAGGTTGTAGGTTGCGCCGGTGGCCTCACTGACGATCTTGACCGCCGCGCCCGGAACCAGGGCCCCGGTCTGGTCGGTGACGGCGCCACTCAGCGACCCGGTGACAATGACTTGCGCGGTGAGCAGGCCCGCGGCCAGGCCCACCACGAGGAACAGCAGGCGAGTAGACAGGTGCCTCACAAAAACCCCCTAACCCTTTGATCTGCCCAACACACCGTGCGTACGGGTTCAGAGGCGCCTCCGCCTCCTGCCCCGTATCGGGAACGAGTGTACTACGTACCCATTTCAGAGGTCAAGGGGATTTCCGCCACGTCCTCCGCCAGTTTGCGCGCGCAAGCGGAACAGGCATTCCTGCCCGTGGCTCGATACAGCAGGAACAGGCCTGGAGGCCTATTCCCCGATGCCGAACAGGGGCCAGTACTGGGGGGGCAGGCGGGTGGGGCGCATGGCCCGGTTGCAGAAGACGTGCCGGGTCTCGGCGGAGACCAGCAGGCGGCTGTCCGAGGCGCGGCGGACTTCATAAGCGAAGCGCACCAGGCGGGGATGCGCCTCCTGGATGCGGACGTCGATGAGGACTTCGTCGTCGAAGCGGGTGGGGTGGACGTAGCGGCAATGGGTCTCGACCACCACCATCAGGATGCCGTCCTCGCGCTCCATGCGCCCGTAGTCGAAGCCCGCGGCCCGGCAGTAGTCCACGCGAGCCATCTCCAGCCACACCAGGTAGACGGAGTGGTGAATTACGCCCATCTGGTCGGTCTCGGCGTAACGGGCGCGCAGGCGCGCCTGGTAGGAAACCATAGGGGTACATTGTACCTGAACGGAACGCCGAGGCCGCGCGGCACGTCTGCTAGGATGGCATCGAGGATGACCCGCCGCGAATGGTGCGTGCTGCTGACCGGGCTGGGGCTGGCCCAGGAGACGGTGATCCGTGTGGACGTTCGGCTGGTGCGCATCCTGGCCACGGTGAAGAACACCGCGGGCGAGCCGGTGGGCACGCTCACCAAGGATGACTTCGAGGTGTTCGACAACGGGATCCGCCAGGAGCCGGCGGTCTTCGAGCGCTACACTGAGCAGCCGCTGTCGGTGTCGGTGCTGGTGGACACCAGCGCCTCGACGGGAATCGAGCTGCGTTACGAGGTGGAGTCGGTGGGGAGGTTCCTCAAGGCCCTGCTGGCGGAAGGCAACCCGCGCGACACCGCGGCACTGTACAGCTTCAACTACCAGGTGAATCTGGAAGCGGGCCACACCCGCCGGCTGGAACGGCTCTCCCAGGTATTGAAGGGCCTGAAGAACCAGGGTGGCACCAGCCTGTACGACGCCGTATACCTGGCGGCGCGCGATCTGGAGGCCCGGGAGGGCCGGCACGTGATGGTGGTGGTCACCGACGGGGGCGACACCACCAGCGTCAAGACCTACCACCAAGCCCTGGAGGCGGCGCAACTGGCGGACACGGTGCTGTATCCCATCCTGGTCGTGCCTATCACCAACGAGCCCGGGCGCAACATCGGGGGCGAGAACGCGCTGGCCGGGCTGGCGGCGGGCACGGGGGGCCGGGTGTTCTTCCCCGCGAGTCTTCCGGCGCTGGACGCGGCTTTCGCCGAGATCCTGCGGGAGCTGCGCACGCAGTACCTGCTGGGCTACTACCCCAAGGATGTGCCGCCCAGCCAGGACCGCTACCACCGGCTGGAAGTGAAGGTGCGGCGTCCGGATTTGCGGGTGCTGGCACGCAGCGGCTATTATGAGGAGGCCAGCGCGCGCGAGGGCTGGCGCCCGGTGCGCTGAAGGCGCCCCAAGACTAAGGAGTGCAGGTGGACAATCAGAGACAGCCGCCCCCGCGGTGGCGAGCGCCCGAAGTGACCTTCGAGGAAGTCCGCTACCTGAAGCGCCTCATTGACCGCGAGGCTCCGGTGCGAGTGCGGCTGCGCAACAACGAGGAAGTGGACGGGACCATCGAGTACTACGATCACTCCTTCATCCGGCTGACGCGAGTGGGGGCCCCCAACCTGTTCATCTTCAAGCGGGACATCAAGTATCTGTACGAGCGCCAGGAGGGCTGAAGACGGCGCTGAAGAACTCGCGCCCGACTGCTGGGGCGGACCAGCTAAAGCATGTCCCACAGGCATGCTCAAGCAGTTACGAGCCCCGTGGGTTAAGCTTCAGCTTGACCAGCGAGTTCTTCAGCGCGGGCGAAAGCGCTCCAGCAGCGCTTCGAGCTCCGCCGGTTTGAGCGGCTTGGCCAGATAGGCAAGGGGCAGGCCGCCGAGCCTGCTAAAATATTGACTTCACATGCCTTCTTATCTGGAAACCAGCGTCGAGATCGCGCGGGAGGCGGGGCAGTTGCTGGCCCGCTATTTCGAGCGCAAAGTGGGCTTCGAGCTGAAGGGCGAGTTCGACCTGGTCACGGAGGCCGACCGCGCCTCCGAGAAGCTGGTCGTTGAGCGCCTGCGGTCGCGGTTCCCCTGGCATGCCATCGTGGCCGAGGAGGGCGGGGGGCACCAGGCCGCCTCGGAATACCGCTGGTACGTAGATCCCTTGGATGGAACCACCAACTTCGCCCACGGGTTTCCGTCCTTCTGTGTGACCCTGGCCCTGGAGCGCGCCGGGGAACTGGTCGCCGGGGTGATCTACGATCCGCTGCGGGAGGAAGTGTTCACCGGCGAGCGGGGAGCGGGCGCGTACCTGAACAACCGGCGCATCCGGGTGTCGAAAGCAGCGCGACTGGAGGACGCGCTGGTGGCGACGGGTTTCCCCAGCCGCAAGCGGCATGTCAACGTTAACGTCCATTTTTACTATCAGTTAGCAATGTTCACGCACGGCGTGCGCCGGGCCGGGTCGGCCGCCCTGGACCTGGCCTATGTGGCCTGCGGGCGCCTGGACGCCTTCTGGGAATTCGGCCTGAACCCCTGGGACCAGGCGGCAGGGGTGCTGCTGGTGCGGGAGGCCGGGGGGACGGTGTCCGACATGAAGGGGGGCGCCGCCTCGGTCACAGGTCCTCACGTGCTCGCCGACAACGGCTTGATCCATGAGGAGATCCGAAGGCTGTTCGGGGAAATTTTCGCCGGGCGCTACCGCCTGCCCGTGCCGGAGATGGACGCGGCCCGCTAGGCGCGCCGGCGGAGAGTTCCGCAAGTGGGTGCGATTCCGCCGGTAAGCTCTGCTGCGATCCTGTAAGATGATAGGGATAAGTTCAGTCAGGCGAACATGAGAACGGTAGATCTGATACACGGCAAGCGCGACGGCGAGGAGCTCTCCGGGGAGGAAATCACCTACCTGGTGGAGGGCTACACGCGTGGCGAGATCCCCGACTACCAGATGGCGGCGTTCCTGATGGCGGTGTTTTTCGCCGGGATGTCGGAGCGTGAACTCGGCGCCTTGACCGAGTGCATGGTGAGCTCGGGGGAAACGCTGGATCTGTCGGAAATCCCCGGCGTGAAGGTGGACAAGCACTCCACCGGGGGGGTAGGCGACAAGACCAGCCTGATCGCGGCGCCGCTGGCGGCGGCCGCGGGCGCGGTGGTGCCCATGATCTCGGGGCGCGCGCTGGGGCACACCGGGGGCACGCTGGACAAGCTGGAAGCCATCCCGGGTTTCCGCACCGGCATAAGCACGGCGGAATTCCGCGCGATTCTGGCCCAGCATCAGCTCTGCTTCGCCGGCCAGACCGACGAGCTTGCGCCCGCCGACGGGAAGCTCTACGCGCTGCGCGACGTGACCGCGACGGTGGAGTCGATTCCGCTGATCGCCTCTTCGATCATGTCGAAGAAACTGGCCGCCGGGCTGGACGCGCTGGTGCTGGACGTCAAGGTGGGCAGCGGCGCGTTCATGAAGCGGCAGGTGGACGCGCGGCGGCTGGCGCAGGCGATGGTGGCCATCGGGCGGCGCATAAACAAGCGGGTGCAGGCGCTCATCACCGACATGAACCAGCCCCTGGGCTTCGCCGTGGGCAACGCGCTGGAGGTGATGGAGGTTTCCCAGACGCTGCAAGGCGCCGGCCCGGCCGACCTGACGCGGCTGTCGCTGGAGCTGGCGGCGCGCATGATCCACCTGGGCAAGGTGAGCGACAGCATCGAGGAGGCCCGCGACCGCGCGCAGCGGCGGCTGCTGGACGGCTCGGGCTACCGCAAGTTCAAGGAGGTCATCGTGGCGCAGGGCGGCAACCCGCTGGTGCTGGACCGCTTCGATCTGCTGCCCAACGCCACCGGGGCGCGCGAGGTGGCCTCGCCGCGGGCGGGTTTCATCAGCGCCATCGATGCCGGCGACATCGGCCGGGCCTCGGCTATCATCGGAGCCGGCCGCGAGACCAAGGAAGAGGCGATCGACCCCGCAGTGGGCGTCATCCTCGAGGTGAAGGTGGGCGACAAGGTGGAGGCCGGGGCGGTGCTGTGCCGGCTCTACTACACCAAAGAGGACCACCTGGAGGAAGCCGCGCAGCAGGTGGAAGACGCCTTCAAGATCTCGACGCACCCGCCCGAGGAAAGGGAGCTGATCCTCGAGGTGGTGGGTTAGCCGCGCCCCTATGGAGCGGTTCACCGGCCTGCTGGGGCTGTCGGCCATCGTGGGGGCGGCTTGGCTGTTCTCCACCCGCCGCCGCGCCATTCGCCCCCGGCTGCTGCTGTGGGGTCTGGGACTTCAGTTCTGCTTCGCTTTCCTGGTGCTGAAGAGCCCCTTCGGGCTGCTGTTCCAGGCGGCCAGCCACGGGGTGAACGCGCTGCTGGAGTACGCCGAGGCGGGCAGCCAGTTCGTTTTCGGCCCGCTGGGGACCAAGAGCGGCGCCTTGGGCGTGGTGTTCGCCTTCCAGGTGCTGCCCATCGTCATCTTCATCGCCTCGCTGTTCTCGATCCTCTATTACCTGGGCGCCATGCAGTGGGTGATCCGCGGGATGGCCATCCTGATGCAGCGGGTGATGGGCGCCAGCGGGGCGGAGTCCACCAACGTGGCGGCCAGCATCTTCATGGGGCAGACCGAAGCGCCGCTGACCATCCGCCCGTTTCTGCCGCGGCTGACGCAGTCGGAGCTGTTCACGGTGATGACCAGCGGCATGGCGCACGTCTCGGGCGCGGTGATGGCGGCCTACGTCAAGATCGCCCAGGTGGAGATCAAGCACCTGCTGACGGCAGTGATCATGACCGCGCCGGCCACCATCATGCTGGCCAAGATGCTTATGCCGGAGACCGAGGAGCCGGAGACCGCCGGGGCGGTGAAGATCCAGGTGGAGCGGCCCGGCGTTAACCTCATCGACGCGGCGGCGCGGGGCGCGGGCGAAGGACTGCACCTGGCGCTGAACATAGGCGCGATGCTGATCGCCTTCCTGGCGCTGATCGCCATGGTGAACGGCTTCCTGGGCTGGGCGAACACGTGGCCGGGCATGGGCTGGCTGCCGCCGTCGCTGGAGGGGATTTTCGGCCTCATCTTCTCGCCGGTGGCCTGGCTGATGGGAGTGAGCTGGAAGGATGCTTCGGCCATCGGCCACCTGCTGGGCACGCGGCTGGTGCTCAACGAGTTCGTGGCCTTCCTGCAACTGGGGCCGATCCGGAGCCAGCTTGATCCGCGCTCGTTCACCATCGCCACTTACGCCCTGTGCGGGTTCGCCAACTTCAGCTCGATCGCCATCCAGATCGGGGGCATCGGCGCGCTGGCGCCCAACCGCAAGTCCGATCTGGCGCGGCTGGGGCTGCGGGCCGTGGCGGCCGGTACGATGGCCAACTTCATGTCGGCCTGCATCGCGGGGATGCTGCTGTGACACTGATTGAAGAGGCCCATCACTTCCTGGAGGCGCGCGCCCGGCGGCAGCCGCGCGTGGGCGTGGTGCTGGGAAGCGGCTTGGGCGGGTTCGCGGAGGAGCTGGAGGACCGGCTGGTAGTGCCCTATCAGGACATTCCGCACTGGCCGCGGCCAAGCGCGGTGGGGCACGCCGGCCAACTGGTCTTCGGGGAGGTGGAGGGGCAGCCCGTGGCGGTAATGTCCGGGCGGGTGCACCTGTATGAGGGGCACGCGCCTTCCCAAGTGGTCTTCGGGGTTCGCGTGCTGGCCCGGCTGGGCATACGCGCGCTGGCGCTGACCTGCGCGGCCGGGGGCATCAACCTCGCCTACCAGCGCGGCGGGCTGGTGCTGATCTCGGATCACATCAATCTGCAAGGCGTCAATCCGCTGGCCGGTCCGAACGACGAAGCGCTGGGGCCGCGCTTCCCGGATATGTCTGAAGCATACTCGCCGCGGCTGCGCGCGCTGGCCCGCGAAGTGGCCGCGCAGCAGGGCATCGCGCTGGAGGAAGGCGTCTATGCGGCCATGCTGGGGCCGTCCTTCGAGACGCCGGCGGAGATCCGCTACCTGCGCGCCGTCGGGGCCGACCTGGTGGGCATGTCCACGGCGCCCGAGGTGATCGCCGCAAATCACATGGGCGTAGAGGTTGTGGCGCTGGCCTGCGTCACCAACATGGCCGCCGGGATCCTGCCGCAGAAGCTCAGCCACGTGGAAGTGCTCGAAACCGGCGAGATGGTGCGCGAGACCCTGGTGCGGTTCCTGAAGGCGCTGCTGCCTCGCCTGGAGGTGTGAATGGAACGTCTGGTGGAGGCCGCGCTCAAGGCGCGGGAGAACGCGCATGCGCCGTTCTCCGGTTTCAAGGTGGGAGCGGCCCTGGAGGATACCGAGGGGCGCATCCACACCGGGTGCAACGTCGAGAACGCCACGCTGGGGCTGACGGTGTGCGCCGAGCGCGTGGCGGCTTTTGGCGCCATTTCTCAAGGGGTGCGCGAGTTCAAGCGCATCGCGGTGGCGGCGGATAGCGCCGCGCTGACGCCGCCCTGCGGCGCCTGCCGCCAGATTCTCTGGGAGTTGTGCGGGGACCTCGAGGTGATCCTGGCCAACCTGCAAGGCCGCAGCGAGCGCCTCCGCATGAAGGACCTGTTCCCAAGGCCGTTCGATGCGACGTTTGTCAGATAGCCAGTGGGGTGGAAATGGGGACAGACACCATTTTTCGTGAGGCCGAGGCTTGTAATCGTGACGCACCCCGAAGGTGCGAAAAGTGGCTGTCTGTCCCCATTTCCCTGCTTCTGCTGGCCATCGCCGCGTTTGCCGAGCCGGCGGACTGGATCTGGAGCGGCCGCTGGGTGGTCACCATGGACGGGGCGCGCCGTGTCATTGAGAACGGGGCGGTGGCCGTTCAGGGTGAGCGCATCGTGGCGGTGGGGCCGCGCGCCGAGATCGGGCAACGCTACCAGGCCAAGCAGCGCCTGGACCGCCCGAATGCGCTGATTCTGCCGGGACTGGTCAACGCGCACGCGCACGTGCCCATGGCGCTGATGCGCGGCGTGGCCGACGACCTGCGCCTCCAGGACTGGCTCGAGAAGTACATCTTCCCCGCCGAGGCCAAGAACCTCTCGGCCGAGTACGTGCGCTGGGGCACGCGGCTGGGGTGCCTGGAGATGATGCTCTCCGGGACGACCACCTACGCGGAGATGTACTACTTCGAGGACGTGGTGGCGGAGGCGACCCGCGAGGCGGGGCTGCGCGGCGTATTGGGCGAGACCATCATCGGCTTTCCGGTGGCGGACGCCAAGACGCCCGCCGAGGCCTTGCGCTTCACCGAGCGGTACATTCAGCGGTTTCGCAACGACCCGCTGATCACGCCGGCGGTGGCGCCGCACGCGCTTTACACCAACTCCGAGGAAACGCTGCGGGCCTCGCGCGCGCTGGCCAACCGCTACGGCGCGCCCCTGATGATTCACGTGGCCGAGACCCAGCGCGAGCGCGAGGAGGCTGTGGCGAAGTGGAAGAGAAGCCCCGTGGCCGTGCTGGATTCCTGGGGCATATTCTCCGGCCGCACGCTGGCGGCGCATGCCGTGTGGGTGGACGACGCGGATATGAAGATCCTCAAGGCGCGCGGAGTGGGCATCGCGCATTGTCCTTCGAGTAACGCCAAGCTGGCGAGCGGGGTGGCCCCGGTCGTGCGGATGCTGGCGGCGGGGCTGGCCGCGGGTTTGGGCACCGATGGTCCGGCTGGCAGCAATAACGACTTCAATCTCTTCGAGGAGATGGACCTGGCCGCCAAGCTACAGAAGGTGACCACGGGGAATCCCGAGGCGCTGCCGGCGCGGCAGGCGCTCGAGATGGCGACCATCCTGGGGGCACGCGCGCTGGGACTGGAAAAGGAGATCGGGTCGCTGGAAGCCGGCAAGCGCGCCGACCTCATCACGGTGCGGCTGGATGCACCCCACGCCGTGCCGCTGTTCAATGTGTATTCGCAGCTTGTCTACGCGCTGAAAGCCTCCGATGTCACCGACGTGATGGTGAACGGGCGGCCGATCGTCCGCGACCGCCAGGCGCTGACGCTGGACACGCGCGCGGTGCTGGCGAAAGCGGCCGAGTACGGGGCGAAGGTGAGGGCGTCGGTGAGGCCGACGCCGTGAGCCGGTAGGCGAGCCCCGTGGCGGTATGATGTTGACTGAGGGTTAGCATGCAGGTTGACTACACGGCCCAGATCTGGAAGGAAGGCCAGCAGTACGTGGCCCACGCCCTTCCGCTGGATGTGGCCAGCGCCGGCGACACCCCCGAAGCCGCGCGCGCCGCCCTAGATGAAGCCGTTCGGCTGTTCCTGGTCACGGCCCACGAAATGGGCACCCTGGAGCAGGTGCTCGAAGAATGCTCCTATGAGTTCCGTGGGGGTTGCTGGCGGGCGCCGGAGTGGATCGCTGTTGAGCAGCACTCAACCCTGCTGAGCGCCTGAGAATGCCCGCCTGGCGCCGGTGCACTGGAGGAGACTGGAGAAGGTCTTCCTCACGGCGGGCTTCGCCTTCGTCCGGCAGCAAGGCAGTCACCGCTCCTATTTCCGGCCCGGCACACTGCGCCCGGTGGTGATCCCGGCCTATGACGAAGTTCCGGTATCCGTTATCAAGGCCAACCTCCGGACCGCCGGAATCTCCCGCGAGGAGTACCTCCGGCTGCTGGAGACCGTGTAGCCTCCTTCACTGCAGAGTGCGGTTTGCGGCACGGTCGCACTCTCGCCCAACAGATCGGCGACGTGCTACGCTCAGACCGCCTGGAGGAGGGCGTCTGCCGCCAGGAGGTCTGGAACGAGATCTGGACGGACCTGGAGCCTCCTGTGCGCGACTACCTCGTGGAGATAATGAACGAGTTCGACCTGGGCTACCGGACTGAACAGCAGGCCATGGTGCTGGTGGACCGCCTGCCGCACCAGCCCCCGGCGTATCAACTGGAGGGTGCGCGCGGTGTTACGGTGGAATACGATTTCGCGACACGGCTACTGCCGGGTATTCCAGGGTATTTCGTGGCCCGTACGCACCGGTACGCGAGAAAGCACTGGCGAAACGGAACGTTTCTCGATGACAGCGACCCCGAGTCCGATGCGTGCGCAGTTCTGCGCTCTTCTGGCCCCGAGCGCCGCGTCATCCTCAGTGCCCGGGGGACGGCCCCGGCGGGCTTCTTCTACTACGTGCGCAAGGTCTTTGAGGACACGGTGCTCCCAAAATACCCGGGCCTCGAAGGCCGTTTCGAACGCTGGGTCCCCTGCACCTGTGGTGGGAGGAGCGGAGGCGTCTGTTCCCACCGATACCGGCTGGCCGACTTGCAGCGGCGCAGCAAGCCGACCATCGAGTGCATCGAGAGTGAGAAGGATGTGCCGGTGGTCGAGCTACTCTACGGCTTCGAGCTTGGCGGAGATCGCCTGGAGCAAGTCGTCCAGGAGATCCGGGAAACCAGAGCGGCGGTCCGGGAGGAATCGGCGGCAACGCGCGAGATGATCCGGCAGCTTCAAGAGCAGTTCCTGAGAGACCTGGACCGGGTTCAGAACCAGCCCGACTTCCAGGTGCCGATGGTCTTCACGCTCTGCCCGGCGGGCTGGCGTGGGGCGATGCCGGCGCTGGCCGAGGAGGGGCTCGAAGAGGGCGCTCTCGAGCGTTTGGATATCGAGAGACTCCCCGAACGGGGTGAAAATGCGGCCTTGTCCGCCATCCACGATCTGCTGAAGGAGCAATCCGACTGGCCGAGCCCTCGCGGACTGCGCCGCGCACGGACATTAGCGAATGAGATCGTGTGGATCTGTCCGGAGCATGCCAAACGGACCGACTACTACCGCTCGCTGCTGTAGTCCCGACGTCAGCGGCGCTCTGAAGGCACGCCGCGGCGTTGCGCGGGGCACCCCGAGGGGAGTGTACTATAGACGGGAGGGTGTTGCATGAGCGGGCAACTCACCACGGTGGCTGTGCCGGACGAGTTGGTGGCCGCCCTGGACCGGCTGGTTGAGGAAGGCCGGGCGCGGAGCAGGAGCGAGTTGGTTGAAAGCGCCTTGCGCCGCGAACTGGCAGAGGCCCGCCGCGCTCGGGTGGATGCGGAGTTCCGCCACATGGCGAACGACCCCGACTACCAGGAGGAGGCCCGGTTGATCCTGGCCGAGTTCGCCCGTGCCGACTGGGAAGCGTTGCGGGAGAACGCGCATCCCGAAGCCGGGCCGCCACAACCATGAAGCGCGGGGACGTGTATGATGCTCGTCTGGACCCGGTAGAGGGGTCGGAGCAGAGCGGGTCACGTCCGGTGGTAATCGTCAGTCGTGATGCGATCAACGCTTCGAGTCCGATTGTGAGCGCTGCCCCGTGCACGACGTATCGCGAGGGCCGGCGGGTCTACCCAAGTCAGGTGATCGTGAGGGCTCCGGAGGGCGGGCTGGATGTGGACTCGGTGATTCTGGGTGAGCAAGTGCGGGCGCTGGACAAGCGGCGCCTGCTACCTCGGCGCGGCGAACCGAAAGCCACAACCATAGCCCAGTTGAACGAAGCGCTTCGGATTGCGCTGGATCTGGACTGAGGGCTCACAGCACCGTCCACCGCTCGACGCCCGCGCCATCCTGGCCAAGGCGGCAGAGTATGGAGCCAAAGTGCGGGCGTCGGTGAGGCCGACGCGCTGAGTGCAGCGAAGTCCGGTCAGGCCTGCATCAGGCTGGCGGCGGCCTCGTCGAGGAACCAGGCCACGCCGCGGCCGTGGTGGGAGGCCATCTGGGCGGGATACAGCGTGGGGTTGTACGGCTCGTTGAAGATGGCGCGGACGGCTTCGGCCTTGTCGGCCCCGGTCACCAGGAAGACGGTGTGCCGGGCGGCCAGCAAAACCCCGGGCAACAGCGTGACCCGCCACTGGGAGAGCTTCTCAACGTAGACTGCCGCGGCGATCCCCTCGCGGTCCTCGAGCAGCGGCTCGCCCGGAAACAGGCTGGCGGTGGAGGCATCCGGGCCGATGCCACGGTGGACCACGTCAAGAGCCGGCATCTCGCCTTCCTCCAGTCCGAAGAACTCGCGGATCTCAAGGGTGTAGCGGCGGGCCGCGGCTTCGGGGCGCAGCTCGCCCTCGATGCGGTGGACGTGGCGTTGAGGAAATCGCGCCGGCAGTAGAAAGCACTCGGCGGCTAAGTGGTAGTTACTGGCGGCGTCGGTGGGCGGCACCGCCCGCTCGTCCACCCAGAACAACTGCACCCGGTTCCAGTCGAAGGCCAGGGCCGCCAGGGCCTCGAACATGGCCCGCGGGGTGGCGCCTCCGGACACCGCCAGGGTGGCGAAGGGACGCCCGGAGAGGGCTTCGTCCAGCCGCGCCACCACGTGACGGGCGCAGGCCTCCGCCGCCAACCTGGGGTCCGGGTGAGGGTGCCAGCGAACGCTCATGGCTGCTCCAGCTTCTCCAGTATGACCTGGGTGACCTGGGCGGTGGTGGAGTCCCCGCCCAGATCGGGAGTGCGGACCTGGGCCTCGGCCAGCACCGCGGTGACGGCAGCCTCCACCGCGCGCGCGGCTGGAACACAGTCGAGATGCTCCAGCAACATGGCCGCCGAGAGGATCGCCGCCATGGGGCTGGCGATGCCGCGGCCGGCGATGTCGTGGGCCGAGCCGTGCACCGGCTCGAACATCGAGGGGTGGCGGCGCGAGGGGTCCAGATTGGCGCTGGGGGCCAGCCCGATGCTGCCCGTGACGATGGCCGACAAGTCGCTCAGTATGTCGCCGAAGAGGTTGGAGGCCACCACCACGTCGAAGCTCTCGGGCCGCCGCACGAAGTTCATGGCGGCGGCGTCCACAAGCTGCACGTCCGTCTCGACGGCC
>Ga0194112_10008842_pt1 | contig 12908 bp, 10 predicted proteins | sample TA2MahC400mmetaG_FD_146191 | JGI IMG/M metagenome (GOLD analysis project Ga0194112, IMG submission 146191) | Freshwater microbial communities from Lake Tanganyika, Tanzania - TA2015016 Mahale Deep Cast 400m | ecosystem: Environmental > Aquatic > Freshwater > Lake | place: Tanzania: Lake...
GCAATCGGCTGCAAAAACCCGTGCCAAAGCCCCGAAGGGGGCGGCGGTAAACAGCGTCGGAAGATCGACAATTTGTTGTCGATGTTGAGTCCTTAAGCGTCTACCCGAGTGCCGCAAGCAAAACGTAGGTGTCGTGGCAATGAAGGTTTACGTCGGCATCAAGGGCGGGTTCCCAAACCACCGCAAAGGCTCCGTCGGCTGCGTCACCAGGCCGGAGTTGCTGCCCCAGGCCATCGCCTACGCCCTCGACCTCGAGGGCGTAAGTGTAGCAAACATAGGGCCTTACACGATGGAGCAGGCCCTCCAGAACGTCGCTTTCGCCCGTGCCTACAAGCCCCTCACCGAGGCCCAGCGGGCCGACCTCCTCGCCCTGGGCAAGCAGATCGCCGCCGACATCGGTCCCCGCTACGGCCCCGTCGCGTGACCGCTACGGGCTGTGACTGTATTCAGGCCCAACCACAACCCGCTGAGTCGCCTGACTCGCCTGAGTCGCCGGCCCCGGGCCGACCGGTTCCGTTCGCCCGCGAATGCCCTTGACAACACCGTCGCCGAACGCTAGCATCAGGGTGTAGGCACAGGACGGCAGCACCAGAGGATATGGAGTTGGCCATGACCTATCGGGGCCACGTCGAGAACGGTCTCGTGGTGCTCGACGAGCCGGCGTCGCTGCCGGAGGGGGCCAGGGTGCGCGTGGAGCCCGAGGAGTCCGAGCGCGAGCCCACGCTCGCCGAACGCCTCAAGGACGTTGTGGGCATCATTGAGGGCCTGCCCCCCGACTTTGCTGAGCAGCACGACCACTACATCCACGGAACGCCGAAGCGATGAGAGAGACCTTCGCCGACACGTTCTACTACCTGGCCGTGCTCCACAAACACGACGCCGCACACGAGCGGGCGATGGCGCTGTCCGCCAACCTCACAGGCCCCACAATCACCACGGCCTGGGTGCTGTCCGAGCTGGCCGACGGCCTTGCCGCGCCGGCCACCCGCGGCAGCTTCGGGCGTCTCCTCGCGTCCCTTCGCGCTGACCCCAAGTGCACCATCCTGCCCGCCACGCAGGACCTCTTCGAGCGTGGCGTTGACCTATACCTCAACCGCCCGGACAAGGCGTGGACACTGACCGACTGCATCTCGTTCAGCGTGATGAAGGAGCGCGGCATCCAGGGCGCCCTGACCGGCGACCACCACTTCGAGCAGGCCGGCTTCACCGCGCTGTTGAGGTAGGATTGTGCGCGGCTCCCGCCGCAAGTGAATCCAGGCGACATCGTTGCCCTGCGCAGCGCGGAACCGGAGTCCCGCCACGATCACCCCCAAGACAAGCAGTGCGTCGAACGCAGTGCCCCGCCGCGAGTTTGCTCGGCGCGCCGCTGGCTCGCTTGTGGCAGGCGTGGCCGCCAAAGCCATGGCAGCCGCTCCTCCCCTCCCCCAACCCAAGGCAGGACCGACCATGCATGTCTATGACAACTACGGCTGGCTGCGCGGGCTGAATTGCATTCCGTCGTGGGGCGCACGAATCGAGGAGGCGTGGTGGAGCTACGACCCCGCGCGATTCCGCGAGGAGGTGGGGCTAGTGCGGCGCATCCACGGGAACTGCATTCGGCTGTGGATCGAGTACACGGCCTGGATGGCCGACCCCGAGAAGGTGACGGCGAGCTTCCTCGACGCGGTGAAGGCGGTCGCTGAGGCGGGGATGAAGACGATGCCCTGCCTCTTCAACCGCTGGCACGATCAGAACTGGGACTACGGCGGGACGTACATTGATGACCTCGACCGGCCGTGGAAGACCCGCGTGGACTACGTCCAGGCCCTCGTCCGCCCGCTTGCCGCCGACGAGCGGGTGCTGATCTGGGACCTGTGCAACGAGCCGCAGGGCAATCCGCCCAAGGAATACGACTGGCTCAAAGCGACGGGGGAGGCCGTCCGCGCCGCGGGCGCCAAGCAGCCCATCACCATCGGCACGATGACGGGCGGGAACATCGAGAAGCACGCCCAGTTGATGGACGTGCTTTGCGGCCACCCCTATGCCCGCGACAGGGCCGGCCTAGCCAAGCTCATCGAGAGCTTCCAGGCGATGGCCAAGAAGTTCGGCAAGCCATTCCTCGTGAACGAGTGCGTGCCCGGGTGCCTCGACGATGCCAAGCGGGCCGAGGCCGCGCGCTACTACAGCGAGATGCTGGCCCAGGCGGGCTTCGGCTGGATGGGCTGGAGCATCCGCGAGGGCAAGGCCATCGCCACCCGCCGCGACCGGATAGACGGCAATGGGATAGACGGCCAGGGCTTCCACCCCTGGTTCACCCGCGATGGGAGGCTGCGCGGTGGATTGGAGTTCCTGCTCGACCAGCCCAAGCTCCGCGCTCCGTGGGAGAAGGCGTAGCCGCAAGCGTCCCGCTTGCGGCAACCGGGCTCAGCTCGGTCTGTGGACCCTATAGCGGCCTTCGGAGAGGACGAGGACGACCGGACCGGGGCTTTCCAGTAGGCTCCGCTCTCGCTTCAGGACACTCAAGATATCCGCGACGATCGGGCCGATGCGCAAGAGCCGGTATCGGAGCAGGACGACCTTGCCACGACCCCAGAGGGGGCCGAACTCAATGAGGCCGCCGAAGTCCTTGTCGCCGGAGACGACGACGAGGCCGTGTTCCTCCGCGTAACCCAGGATCGAGCGGTCCTCCGTGGCGCCGAGGCCCACGTCGGGGGCGAAAAGCACCTGGTGCCCTTCGCGGCGGAGGTCCTGCACAACGCCTGCGTGAAGGTTCTCGTCTGCGAGGATTCGCATCAGGGAACAGGCTCAAGTATACGGACCTCTTCGCCGTGGAACTGGCGGGCGGCGAAGTCGAGGGCCGCGTCGAGCCCCTCAGGGGGGAGGGTCGGGTAGCCCTGGAGAATCTCCTCGCGGCTCATGCCGGAAGCGACGCACTGGAGAATGAGGGCAACGGAGATGCGGGTGCCCCTGACAATCGGCTTGCCGCTGAGGATCGCAGGGTCCCAGACAATCCACTCTTCCCGCATCGCTTTCTCCTTCCTCGCCCATACAGCTCATCTTACGCGCTTCCAGTCTCCATTTCAAGGGGCCCCATCCGCCGCTCTATTTCGACCTGAAGGCGCGCTCGTGCCCCGTCGCGGGGATGCGGAGGGTGTAGGAGGCGGCGTCGGGGGCGACGTGGAGCTCGATGTGGTTGGCCTTTGTGCAGGCGGCCTCCTTGTCGAAGTTGGCGATCAGCTCGTCGGGCGTGTTGTCTGCGTTGGGCGCGAGATTCTTGTGGAGCTGGTAGTTGGCCTGGATGGAAGGGGTGGCCTTGAGCGCCGCGCGAGTCTTCGGGCCGCAGCCCTTGCGGTCGCCGTTGTTCATCACCGTCACCGTGGGCGCAAGGGAACGCACCAGCACTGGGTTGTTCGAAAGGTCGAGGCCGTGGTGTGTGACCTGATAGACGTCCACCTCTCCGACGAGGTTGACGGGGTGGACCAGCTTGCCTTCCAGCCGGCCCGTGAGGTCGGCGCCGTCGTAGAACTCGAAATTGCCGTAGCGGAGCAGGAGGACGATGGACTCGCGGTTCTCCGAGTTGTCCACGGGATACTCGGGCAGCTCGGAGGCGGGGATGGGGCTGGGCTTGTGCTCGGGGCCGGGGGCGATGAACTGCTGGGCGGCGGCGAGACAGGTGAGGCTGAGCTTCGGCCCGCCCTCGGCCTGGCGGAGCGGAATCGTGTCGCCGGGCTTCAGGACGGTGTAGGGCACGGACTTGCGCCAGGCGAGGTACTTGACGTACATGGGCTCGGGCTTGGGGCGCTCGACGCCTGGGTCGTAGACGCGGCGGATGGGGATGAGCTTCGATAGCTCGGCGGCGCCGCCGTGGTGGTCAATGTCGAAGTGCGTCACGACCAGATGGTCAATCTGCTTGAGGCCGGCCACATCCTTCGCCAGCTTGGCGATGCGGGCCGGGTCGCGCGGGTTGTCCAGCCCGGTGTCCACCAGCACCGATTCCCCGGCTGGGGTCACGATCAGCGTCGCCCCGCCCCCCTCCACATCCACCCAGTAGATGCTCAGCCGCATTCCCGCACCCCTACATGCAGAACAGGTTGGGGACAGAGCAAGCACGCCAAGACACAGCCAGGCGGGACGCTTGAGCAAAGGGAATCCTCCTTACTTCGCGCTCGGGGCCGCGTCGGCCGCAAGGTCGCCCGTGGCGAATTGGATGCCGGCGAGGAGGTGTCGGAGGAAGACGGGGTTCCAGTAGGTTTCGAGGGCGTGGCCGAGGGTGGTGTAGAAGACGCGGCCCTTGCCCGCCCCATACTCGCGCACCCAACTGATCGCGTAGTCCTTGTCGGGGCGCTTGCCGGGGTCCTTCATCTGGTCGAGGTCGAGGGTGAGGAGGATGCGGAGGTTCTTGCGGGTGTAGTGGGGCTCCTGGAAGAAGTAGATTTCGTCGTTGATCTGGAAGGGCTTGCCCTCGAAGGCGGCATTGAGGGGGTGCTTGGGGTCGTCGAGCTTGATGGTGACGTTCTCGTAGATGTGTCCGCTGTAGAAGCCGCCCATCATCTCGCCGTATTCCTTCCAGCCGGCGAAGGCGGCTGTGGCGGCGTGGATGCCGACGATGCCGCGGCCGGGGACGTCGCGGTTGTTGGGGTCCTTGCCGCCGACGTAGTCGAGGATGCTCTTCCTGACGGCGGCGTCGAATGCCCTCGCCGCGGCTTTCCGCTCGTCGTCGAGCTTGGCGAAGTCGGGCGGGAGGAAGGGCTGAGGCTCGTGGATGTTGTTCATCACGATGGCGTCGTATTGGCCGACCTTGTCAATGAGGAGGAGGCGGGGGTCGTCGCTGACGATGGGAGTAAATGCGCCGCTCTTCTTGCCGAGGATTTCCAGCGCCTTCTCGGCCACGGCGTTGGGCGTGTGGGTCCAGGCGTGGCCCCAGACGAGCACCTTGCGTGGCTTGGATGGCTTGGCGGGCGGCGTGTCGGGCGCGGCCGCCTCGACCTTCCTGAGCTGCTCCTCGGTTGGCTCGGAGACGCTGCCCGCCTTCATCTTGGCGGCGCGGACGTCGGGGGGTGTAGGGCCGGGGACTCGTCGCACGAGTTTCTCCTTTCGCGGCTCGGTGGGTGCATCGAGGTCGCCCGTGGCAAACTGGACTCCGTCCAGATAGAACTGAAGCAGTTGGGGGTTCCAGAAGAGGTCGGCGCGGTGGCCGAAGCTGGTGTACCAGATGCGGCCCTTGCCGACGGCTTTCACCCAGGCGAGGGGCCAATCGTTGTCGGGCTGATTGATCCAGCGGACGCCCATGTTGGTGCGCTCGGGGTCGAGGGAGACGAGGACACGGCACCTGGCGCGGTCGAAGGGCGCGCCGTACTGGTAGATTTCGTCGGCGACGCGGAACTGCTTACCCTCCCAGGCGGCGACGAGGGGGCTGTCCTTGTCGTCAATCATCACCCCGATCTCTTCGTTCCAGGGGTGGCCGGTGAACTTGCCGCCGATGAGCTCGCCGAACTCGGGCCACTTGGGGTTGGCGGCGATGGCGAAGTGGATGGCCGCGATGCCGCCGCCGGCGTTCACCCAGTCCATGAATGCCTTGCGGAGGGCCGCCTCGGCGGCCTCCTTGGTCGCGCCGAGCTTCTTGAACCCCTCCTTCTCCATGTCGGCGTCGGTCGGCGTCATCCAGGGGCCGCAGGAGTTGTTCATCACGATAGCGTCGAACTGCTTGAGGTTGTCGGGGAGGAACATGGCAAGGTCCTGGCTCATCACGGGCTCGAAGGCTTTGGATTTCTCGCCGAGGGCTTGGAAGGCGGCGGCGCCGTAGGGCACGCAGTAGCCCTTGTGGGGGTCGCCCTTCTCGTAGATGTGGGCGGGGGTGCTGAAGACGAGGACCTTTCGGGGCTTCTTGGGCGTGACGCGCGGCTTCTCGGGCGCCGCATCAGCGATCTTCTTGGCTTGGTGCTTGGGGATTTCCTCGAGGGCGGACGCGCTGGAGCAGGCCACCGCCGCCGCGGTGAGGGCGGCACACCACACACGCCTTGTCGCCATGTCTGCGGCCTCCTTTCCGCCAGGCTTTCCTCCCTGCCTGAACGACAGAACTTAGCTCCCAAAGCGTCGCAAAGTTCCAATAGGGGCTTCCGCCCCTCTTGTGCTCCGCGACGCTTCACCGGACCTGCCCGCCGGGCGGCGGGCAGGTGCCCCGTCGCTCCGCTGTCACCCCTTGGAGGGGAATCGTATTCCCCTTCAAACCTCCCCGACCAGTCTCGGAAACTCTGAGTTCCCGAGACTGAAGAATAGCAAGTAGGGGAAGCCCCTGCAAGCGCCGAGTGCCGCTTGACTACACGGGCAAGAACGGTATGATTGAGGGGCCTGGTGCAAGGGCCGACTGGAGGCAGAGGTGGGACAAGGCTTGAGAGGGCCGAAGGTGACGCGATTGCGCGCGGGCGGCGCGCTCGCCGCTGCCCTGTGGCTGGCAGCGTTGCCGTCCGTGTCCCTGGCCGCGCGGCCGCCCAAGGAGAAGGAGAGGGAGCTGAGCCACGGGCCGGAGGTGCAGTTCACGAATGAGGAGTTCAAGGCCCTCGACACGTTCGAGGGCCACTCGCTGACGAAGGCGGACAAGGTGTTCGCGGCGAGGGACTACAAGCGTGCGGCAGCAGAGTACGACAGCTTCATCCTGGAGTTCCCCAAGTCGCGGGCGGTGGCCTATGCCCTGCTTCGCAAGGCGCGCTGCCTGCACCTAAGCGGCAAGCGCTTCGAGGCGATCAAGGAGTATCGGGAGGTGCTGGACTACTTCCCCAATGCCGTGAAGTATGCGGCGCCGGCCATCTACTATACCGGCGTGTGCCACTGGGAGAACGCGGACGAAGAGGACGCGATGAAGGCGTGGGCGAAGATGGCCGAGGACGCGGGCTACAGCCAGCACCCCTTGGCGGCGACGGCCATCGCCCGCCTGGCCGACCACATAGCGAAGGAGGGCCGCCCCGACAAGGCGGTGGCCTACCACGAGCAGGTGGCCGCGAATTTCCGCAGGTCGAACCCCGAGGCCGCCAAGTACGCCATCGAACAGGTCGTGGCCCACTACGTCCGCACCCAGCCCGACGAGGCGAAGCTGCGGGCCTTCTACCTCAAGGTCGGCGGCTTCGGCCCCGTCCCTGAGCGCGTCGAGGCGGACGTCGAGAAAAGCCACCGCTACTGGGGCGCGCTGGGCTGGGATGTGCGGCGGCTCGGGCAGTTCGCCGAGGCCGAGGCCGGCCTCCGCGACCGCTACTACCGCTATTGGACCGGCCTGCTCGACGGCAAGTTCCCCGAGTGGGACGACTTCCAGCTCAACGTCATCCACCTGAAGTCCGCCTACGAGAAGGACATGGCGAAGTGGCAGGAGCGGGTGGACCAGCTCTTCGAGCGGAACCAGAAGCCGGGCGACTACGCGCGCATCATCCGCTGGATCGGCCTGTTCCCCAAGAGCAAGGCCAAGGTGATGGAGTACTACAACAAGCTGGCCTTCGAGAAGATGACGAACGGCCAGATCCGCGACCTGATGAAGCTCTTCTACGAACGGGTGGACGACGCGAAGATGGCGCGGAACCTCTTCGGGAAGCTCCGCCTGGACGAGATGTCCGACGGCGAGAAGGCGGAGCTGGCGAAGTACTTCTGGCCGCGCGACGCCGGGCTAGTGAAGGACATCTGCATGAGCTTCGACGACAAGGAGCTCGGGCAGATGGAGTACTTGCGCTTCCACCACTCGCGCAAGGACGCGAAGCAGGGGGTGCCGCTGGCGGACCAGATGGCCAAGGTGCCCCGCTTTGCCGCGGACGCCCTGTGGCTCAAGGCCCAGCTCCTGCACTGGAGCGAGCAGTATCCGGCCGCGATTGCCGCGTACCAGCAGTGCAACAACCCGCCCCAGAACATCTGGCCGATCTCCGAGTGCTACGTGAAGATGGGCAAGATTGACCAGGCGGTGGCCCAGCTCCGCGAGGTCGAGGCATTCTTCAAGCCGCACGCGCCCGAGGCCGCGCTCCGCATCGCCAACCTCTATCGCGAGGCCGGCATGAAGCCCCAGCAGATCGCCGCCCTCAGAGCGGTCCTGAAGAAATACCCCGAAAGCCCTCAGTCCAGCTCCGCGCACGAGGATCTCGAGCGCATGGGGATCAAGATGGGCGGAGGGGTGGATACCCGGTAGGGCCATTTCCGATCTTCGATTGCCGATCTCAGAAGACAGGAGGCCGCCGAATGACGTTCAGAATCGCGCTGTCACTTGCCATGGCTGCTTTGGTGGGAGGCGTGGCGGCGGGGGGCGCTAAGGGGGAACGGCCGGTCAAGGAGAAACGGCCCGCCAAGGCCCCGGGCAAGGCGCCAGCCGCCAAGGCCGAGGAGGACGAGTTCGCCGCACGCCGCCTACTCAAGCGCGCGCAGGACCTCCTCCTCGCCCGGGAGGTCGAGCGCGCCGTCAAGATGTTCGAGTCCGTCATTGAGCAGTACCCGCAGAGCCCCATCCGCTTCGAGGTGTACCTCGCCCTCGGCAAGCACTTCCTCGAGGCTCGCGACCAGGCCACGGCCATCAGCTACCTGCGCCGCCTGGGCGACCTCAAGCAAGGCGAGGAGGAGCCGAGCGGCGACGCGAAGGAGATGTACCTCGAAGGGCTCTACCTCAGCGGCGTCGCCCAGTTCCAGATGCGTCAGTATGCCGCCGCATTCCCCATCCTCCGCAAGATCACCAACAACTATCCCAACACCGTCTGGGCCAACCAGTCCTATTACTACATCGGCATGTGCCACTTCGCCCAGGGGAACTGGAACAAGGCGATCCAGGCCCTGAGCCTGGTCGGCACGTTCGTGGACCCCAAGAGCCCGTCGGTTGAGTATGCCGAGGCGGGCCGCCGCTTCTTCGTGAAGGTGGAAGACACGGACCTGCCGGTGCTGCACCGCCTGGGCAAAGCGGTTGAGGTGACGCTGACGACGCAGAGCGGGGACAAGGAGACGGTGGCCTGCATCCCGCTCGCGGCCGAGCAGGGCATCTTCATCTGCTCGATCCCCACCGACCTCACGGCGGCTAAGCCGGGCGACGGCGTGCTCCAGGTGGTCGGCGGCGACACGATCACGACCTCGTACGTGGATGCGAACACGCAGGAGGGGCAGCCGAATGTGACGCGCGAGAAGAAGGTGAAAGTCGTCTCCACCGCCCAGCTCCGCTTCACCCTGGGCACGTTTGAGTCGAAGGCCAGCGCCGCCTTCCTCGGCCAGCCCCTCTTCGTGCTGCTCCAGGACCTGGACCAGGACAGCTCGGACAAGGCGGACACCGTGGCGGTGCGCGTCCGCTCGCGCTACCGCGAGGTTGTGGAGGAGGCGACGGCGGCTGAGGGCCTGGCCGCCGCGCTCGACGTCCGCGAGGCCGAGGAGCGCCACGTGGTCCGCGACGAGATGACCATCACGCTCCCCGAACTCGGGAACGCCCCGGTCCACACCGGCCGCTTCGGCGGCAGCGTGCGGGTCGAACCCTTCCGCGAGGGCCAGCCCATAGACAAGACCGACCAGGTGCTCTCCTGCGCGATGAACGACGAGATCATCGTCTCCTACGTGGACGAGTTGCACATCGGCGGCGCCGCGCCCCGCGAGATCACCGCGACAGTCCAGGTCATGGGCGAGATTGACAGCCGCCCGCGCGCCACGCAGAACGTCGTGCCCGACCCCGTCATCCGGGCCAAGAAGGAGCTCGTCGAGGCGACGGCCTACCTCGAGCTGGCCAAGATCTTCAAGAGCATGGGCCTCACCAAGGGCGCCAAGGAGAAGAGCAACGAGGGCCTGGAACGGGTGGACAACATCCTCCGCACCGAGAGCCCCATCCCCTCGGCCCTCAAGGAAGAAGCCTTCAAGCTCAAGTGGGAGCTCTACATCGCCCAGGACGACTTCACCAACGCCGTGGCCACGTGCCGGCTCTTCAACCGCCTCTACCCCGACAGCCCGTTCGTGGACCAGGCGCTGATGGGCATCGGCACCATCCGGCTTGAGAACAAGGACTACGCGGAGGCCATCAAGGTCTTCCAGCAGATTCTCACCATGCCCGCCTCGCAGGTGAAGGCCGAGGCCCAGTTCCGCATCGCCGAGTGCATCGAGGCCCAGGCCGCGGCCCGGCCCCGCCCCGCCAACGCCCCCGCCGGCCCCCCGGAGGCCGCCATCCAGCAGTACAAGCTCTGCGCTGACCGCTATCCCGAAAGCCCCTTTGCCGGCCAGGCACTCGCCAAGCTCGTGGACTACCACGTGGAGAACAAGGACTACGCCCGGGCCGACGACCTGCTCACGCAGGTGTTCCAGGACTATCCCGACGGCGATTTCCTCGACGCCATGCTCCTCAAGTGGGTGATCGTGGCCTACCGGATGAACGACTTCCAGAAGGCCTACAACAAGTGCTCGCAGCTGATCTTCGAATACCCTGCGAGCCCCCATGCCAAGAAGGCTAAGGAAATCCTGCCCAAGATCGAAGGGAGGGTCAAAGGCAAGGAGGAGACCGCCGAGGAGAAGAAGAAGGAGGAAGAGTGACGCGTGACCAGTGACGCGTGACGCGCAACCCGAGCGGATCCAGGGCCGGCGGGATGGTCGCCCGTCCCTTCGGTCCCTTTGGTCGCTTTCGTCCCTTTCAGGAAGGAACCACCGATGAGCAAGGGCGCCCATCTTGGGACATACCTGCTGCTCGCCACCGCGCTGAGTTTCGGCGGCCAGCCGAAGGCGAAGGCCAAGGAGGCCCCCGCGCCGCCGGCGAAGGCCCCCAGTGGCACAGGCATCTTGCCTGTGACTCCTGCCGTGCCCGACGACCCGTTCGAGCAACTGCTCCTGAAGGTGCAGGCCGACCCCGGCGGGGCCACGGAGGAGCAAGTGAAGGAACTCCTCACCACGGGCCGCCGACTGGGCCGCTGCTACGCCGCTTCGCTGGCGGTGAAGGGCTACCTGGCGCAGAACTTCCGCCCCTCGCCCCCCCTCCTCCGCCTCGCGGCCGACGGCGCGCTCCTCGCAGGCGACTTCCGCTCCGCCGCCGCACGCCACAAGGCGTACCTCGCGGCCAACCCACCCGCCGCCGAAGCCTCGGAGGCCGCGGGCACGCTCTACATGGTCCTCGCCGACTTCCTCGACGCCTCCGAGGAACTCTACCAGGTGATGACCGCCCACGGCGAGAGGTGCCGGGCTAGCGTGGGCGCCCGCAAGTTCGACTCCTGGTATCTCGACACTGCGCGCCGCAAGCGCGACTACGCCGCCGCCGCCCGATGGCTCACCCTCGTCCTCAGCCAGCCCGCCCTGCCCATCGAGCAGGAGCGCCTCTACTTCGGGGAATACCCTGAATGGCTGATGGGCGAGGTGGTGAAGGGCCAGCCCGAGCACTTCCCCGCCCTCCCCCACTGCAAGAAGCTGCTTCCGCTCATTCGAGGCGACAAGCGCCGTCAACTCCGCTACGCCCTCCACGTCGCCAACCTCGAGTTCAAGGCCGGCGCCGCCGGCAAGGAGAAGGCGGCACTCGACGCCTCCTTCGCCCCCGTCCTTGGCGCCGCGAAAGCCTACTTCGACGCCTCGCCCACCGCCGACACGCTGAAGGAGATCGTCTTCGCCCTCGCCGACGGCGGCGTAGCCGACCGCCTCGACGAGGCGGCCTGGGAGCGCCAGGGGCAGCAGAAGCGCGACTTCTTCGCCGATGCCTTCGGCAAGCTCCCCGACGCCGGCCGCCAGGCCATCCTCGACTGGCGCCTGTGGGCGGGGGCTCCGTCCCCCGCGCGCGGGGCAGAGACGCCCCGCCCACAGAGCTACGTCGCCCGCCACCTGGCCACCCGCGAGCAATGGGCCGAGCTGGGCGCCCGGCACGCCGACCTCTTCCGCCGCACCCCCGCCGTCCGCCACCTCCCCTTCGTCACCCGCCCAGCCACGCGCGACCTCTACAAGAAGCAGGCCGCCTTCCTCGCCGGCGTCCCCTCCCGTGACGCCGCGGTCATCAACTCCATGGCCGCGAGCGACGACCTTCTCAAGGCCATCGAGCACCTCGTCCGCAACGAGTCCTGGCACCTCGACTTCCAGGACGCCTACAACCTGCTGACGGGCGAGATGCTGCCGGCCGCCCGCGCCTTGGCCGAGAAGGAGGGAAAGAAGCTGCCCGACGGCATTCTGAACGAAGCCGTCGCCCACCTGGGGACCGAGCTGGCCAAGACCCCCGCTGCCCTCGACCGCCGCTCGATGGAGGCATTCCTCGAGGCCGTCTGGGAACTGGGCAGCGGCAAGGACCCAAACGACAAGTCGCCGACCATTCAGCGGGCCGCCTCGCTCCAGTGGGTTCCGTACGAGAAGCGGGAGCGCCGCGAGCTTTTCAACAAGGTGCACCAGCAGCGCTTCCGCGGCTGGGCCGAGTGGGTGCGCCGCGAGACCAAGGGCGGCAAGGGCGCCGCCGACCTCTCGAAGCAGATCGTGCCCGTCGAGGAGGCCCTGCGCCGGGCCGGCGAGGGCGAGGCCGACCCCAAGAAGGCCCCGAACCCCCTCTGCCAGGCATTCGCCGCCGCCCTCCTGGCCGAGCAGGCCCATTCACGAAACCTGCCGGAGTTCCTCAAGCAGGCCCGCGCCCTCTACCCACTGCTGCGGGACTATGAAAGCAAGAAGACCCCGTTTGGCCGGGCTTCGCTCCTCCTCGTCCTTCGCAACAACAACGACGGCTTCGAGAAGGTGGACTTCCAGGCCGAGGCCCTCGCCGACCAGCTCGCGCAGGTTGGTAGCACTGGCATCCTGCCTGTGGGCATCGAGGAGCTCTGCGACGCCACGGTCCGCGTGCAGGGCGACAAGAGCTTCGGCCGCGTGCCCAGGCAGTACCGCGAGCGCACGCTCAAGCTCAACGCCGTGTTCGGGCGGGCGCTTCAGGCCCTGGTCGGCAAGGGGCAGTTCTCCCCCTTCCTCTTCGACTGCTTCCGCGGCACGCGCCAGGGCGACGG
>Ga0194112_10008846_pt1 | contig 12905 bp, 7 predicted proteins | sample TA2MahC400mmetaG_FD_146191 | JGI IMG/M metagenome (GOLD analysis project Ga0194112, IMG submission 146191) | Freshwater microbial communities from Lake Tanganyika, Tanzania - TA2015016 Mahale Deep Cast 400m | ecosystem: Environmental > Aquatic > Freshwater > Lake | place: Tanzania: Lake...
CCCCTTGACGAGGCTTCGTCGGAGCCTCGTGCGGACCCCCATTCGTCAGGGCGCATCCCGGTTCCTCCGAGGGAGGAGCCGGTCGGCCTTCGTGGGAACCTCGGGGCATGTTGGCGCTCTCGGCGTTGGTACTGTTGCCGGTTCAGCGCGTCCCCGCGCAAGGGGAGGCATCCGTGGAGTATGTGAGCGACGTCCTCGGCGAGCGACTGCTGTTCCATTCGCAGGGCTTCGGCAATCTGGGGGTGGACGCATGCGCGTGGGTGGAAGGCCGCACCAAGCTGCCCCTACGCGTGAGGGACCGCGAGTACGCGAAGGGCCTCGGGCACCACGCGAACGGGGAGATCGTCCTGCTGCTGGAGGGGAGATACGCGATCTTCGAGGCAGAGGTCGGCGTGCAGTGGGAACACGGCGACACGGGGAGCGTGGTGTTCCAGGTCCTCGTGGACGGCGAGAAGCGATTCGACAGCGGCATCGTGCGCGAGGCGGATGAACCGCGGCCCCTAAGCGTGCCCCTGTCTGGGGCGCAGATACTCACGCTGAAGGCGAGCGACGCGGGCGACGGCATCACCTGCGACTGCGCGAATTGGCTGAACGCGCGGCTGACGGTAGACCCGAGTGCGAGGCCACAGGCCAGGCCATCGGTCGATGTGGCGCCCTTCGGCACCGTCTGCACGTGGGACCCGAAGCGACTCGACGGAACACACGCCGGGCGCGTGGACGAGTTCCCGGCGGGGGACGTGTACCTGCACACGCCGATCAGGCCGCAGGCCGATGGGACATACGTGATGCCCCTGGTGGACGACGTGGGTTGCATCGGCATCCAATGGGTGGAGCGGCGCCTGCTGCGAAGCGTGGGCCTGGAGTTCGTCGGCCCGGCTCCCGCGACAGAGGGTGTACAGCTGCAGTACTGGGCCGGCGAGTCATGGTGGCAGGGGCAATGGGAGCCACTGCCGGGGAAGCTGACCGCCGACGGGCCGCGATGGTCGTTTGCCATCGACTGGCGGGCTGCCGGTGGCAGCCTCGTCCCCAGCACACAGAAGGTGCGGTGGCTTCTGCCCGGCGCGCCGGCGACCCGCGTCCGCCTCAGCGCCTTCACGCGTTCGGTGTGGGATGAGGTCACGCTCGCCCTGCAAGCCGAGCACGCGAACCGCGGCGAGAAGGGGAGCGTGTGGGTCTACAACGGAGAGCGCATCGGAAGACGAGGACGTACCAGCCCGCTCTGGTCGCTCGCGCGTCCGATGGAGCTGCGCGTGTGCTACAGCCGGCCGATGTCGATCAAGTCGGACCGGACGACGCTGCGCTTCTGGCTGCCGAGGAGCGACAGACGCGCGGCGACTGCCTTCGCCGTGGCCGTGGAGGATGTGCTGGCGAACGGCGCCGTGTACGTCCCCAGTGCCGGCGTGTTCGTGACGACTGCCTCCGGGCCCACGCCGGAGGAGTACGAGCACCGGATCGCTGGCCAGCAGACCGTGCTGGACGAGGTGCACGCGCACGCCGACCAGACCTTCGCGCAGGCGCTCGCGAAGGTGCACCGGCCAGTGCAGGACCTCGGGCCGATGCTGCTATCGCTGGCGTGTGACGACCGCAAGTTCCAGGCGGACCGCGACGGGACCGTTCAGTTCAGCACGCAGCCCGACGTCGCGAGCCACGGGGCGATCCGCTACCCCATCGAGGTGCGGCCCACGTTCGGCTCCGGCAAGAACGAGGGCCTGACGCGCCACCTGCAGGGCGAGTGGCTGCCGATCCCGGTCATCGAGGTGGAGGAGGGTGGCATACGCTATCGGCAGAGGGCGTTCGTGGCTCCCTACCCGGCTAGAGGGCCGGGCGCGAGCTTGTGCGTGGCGGATGTCACGGCGGAGAACCTGGGCGAGGCCGCGGCACATGCCTCGGTGGGTCTGCGCTTCATGGCGGATCGGTTCGCGGGCGAGGTCGCGGAGCTGAAGGCAGTTGGCGCGGGGTTCGCGGCGTACAAGGGCGAGCGGCTGCTCGCGTATGCGGAGACGAGTGAGGCCGCGCTGTCTGCGACCGCAGGCGCGGGCGCACTGGACCTCGCGGGGGGTCTGCCGCCACGCGGCCGCGCGCGGGTGACTGTGTACATGCCGACGTGGGAGATGCGGCCGGAGGAATGCAGCCTTCTGAAGGACGGCCCCAGCCTGGCCTCGGCGGTCGAGGCGAACTGGCACCACGTCCTCGCGGAGTCGATGCAGTTCGACATCCCGGATCCGCTCCTCGCCAACGTGATCCGCGCCTCGCAGGTCCACTGCCTCATTGCGGCGAGGAACGAGGCGGATGGAGAGCGCACCGCGCCATGGATCTCCTCGGACCGCTACGGGCCGCTGGAAAGCGAGGCGAACTCGATCATCCTGGGCATGGACCTGCTGGGGCACGAGGACTTCGCGCGCAAGTCCCTCGACTTCTTCGTGAACCGCTACAACCCGCAGGGCTACCTCACCACCGGGTACACGGTGATGGGGACGGGCTGGCACCTGTGGACGCTTGCCGAGCACTACCGGCTGACGCGGGACGATGCGTGGCTCCGCAGGATCGCGCCGGAGGTGGCGCGCGTCTGCCAATGGACCGTCGAGCAGCGGCGGAAGACGATGACCTCGCGCGACGAACCCGAGTACGGGCTGATGCCGCCCGGGGTGGTCGCAGACTGGGGGATGTATGCGAACCGCTTCTTCGGCGAGGCGCACATGTGCGCCGGCCTGCGCGACGCCGCCAGCGTCCTAGCGGAGATCGACTACCCGGGCGCCGAGGAGTGGCTGACGGAGGCGGAGGACTACCGGCAGGACATCCTGCGCGCCTACCGTTGGGCGCAGGCGCGCACGCCGGTGCGGCCGTTGCGCGATGGGTCCTGGACGCCCGCGTGCCCGGCGATGGTGCAGTGCTTCGGCAAGGTGGGAGAGTCGTTCCCTGGCGAGGACTGGGGGCGCACGTGGGCGGGCGACGTCGAGATCGGCCCGCAGCATCTGGTGGCTCTGGGACTGATGCCACCGGACGCGCCCGATGCCCAGTGGATGATGGACTACCTCGAAGACTACTGGTGCCTGCAGACGGGCATGGGCGAGTACCCGGGCGAGCAGAGCGAGGCCGACCCGTTCGACCTCGGCGGCTTCTCGAAGGTGCAGCCGTACTACACCCGAATGACGGACGTGTACGCGCTGCAGGATGAGGTGAAGCCCTTCATCCGCTCGTACCTCAACGCGATCCCCAGCCTGCTGAGCCTGGAGAACCTCTCCTTCTGGGAGCACTTTCACAACACGGGCGGCTGGAACAAGACGCACGAGACAGGCTGGTTCCTGCAGCAGACCCGCACGATGCTGCTCATGGAGCGCGGCGAGGAGCTATGGCTCGCGCCCTTCGTGCCGGACTACTGGCTGAAGGACGGCCTGATCGTGGGCGTCTCCCACGCGCCGACGCACTTCGGGGAGGTCGGCTACTCGATCCGCTCGCACGTGGGCGAAGGCTTCATCGAGGCGAGAGTCGACCCGCCGAAGCGGGCGCAGCCGAAGGCGATTGTGCTCAGAGTGAGACACCCCGAGGGGAGGCCGATGCGGAGCGTGACCGTGGATGGGAAGCCGCACGCCGACTTCGATGCGAAGCGGGAGTGTGTTCGCCTGTCGCCGACAACCGACGCCATCACGGTGAGAGTCACCTACTGAGACGGGAGGAACGGACCGATGCGGATCATGGCTTTCGAGGCGCACCCGGACGATATCGAGCACTTCTGCGCGGGCACGTTGGCGAAGTATGCGGCCCAGGGGCATCAGGTTGCCATCGTCTGCCTGACCGACGGCGGCTGCGGCTCGCCGACCTTGCCGAAGGAGGAGATCGCCCGCGTCCGCGAGCAGGAAGCCCGGAACGCGGCGGCGATCATCGGCGCGGAGTTCTTCTGGATGGGCTACCCAGATGGGTTCCTGTTCAGCTCGGAGGAACTCCGTCTACGCGTGATCGAGGTCATCCGGCAGTTCCGACCGCACCTCATCCTGACGCTGGACAAGGACAACGACTACCACCCCGACCACACGATGGCCGGGCAGGTGGTCTGGGATACGCACGTCCTGATGACCGTGCCGAACATCAAGACCGGGACCGAGCCATGTGACGTCATCCCGGATGTGTACTTCATGGACACGCCAGCGGGGATCAACTTCACGCCGGAGTTCTACGTGGACATCACCGACCACATCGACACGAAGCTCGCCATGGTCCGCTGCCACGCGAGCCAGGAAACCTGGTGCATGGACCAGTACGGCGTCTCGCTCGCGGACAACGCGCAGGTGCAGTCGCGCTTCCGGGGCTACCAGGCGGGCTGCAAGTACGCCGAGGCCTTCCGCAAGCCGCGCTTCTTCCCGCAGAAGACAGCGAGGGAGGGACTGCTGCCCTAGACGTTGGCTGCACACAAGCGAAGGGGGTGATATCTGTGAGGGTCATTGGCGGGCTATCGGTGGTTCTGCTGGTCGCATTCCCTCAGGTCGTCTGGCCGGCGGAGTTCAGTGGGCAGGTGGTTGACCCGCAAGGCAACCCAGTCGAAGAGGCCACGGTGTGGCTGACCGGAGAAGGGTGGGACGAGGCCTGGCCCGTCTTCGCGGAGACACCGACCGATGCTGCCGGACGTTTTCGGCTTAGCCACGAGCCTCCCGAAGCGGGACGACAGGGGCTGTACGCGGTCTGCGCTCTTGCGGAGGGGTATGCACTGGCCTGGTGGGAGCGGAGTGCGACCTCGCGGCCTGGAATACTGCTGAAGCTGGAACGTGCGTTTGCGGTGAGGGGCCGGGTGGTTGACGCGGCGGGGAGACCGGTCGCCGGCGTCCGGCCGAGGCTCTCCTTCCTCTCGCGCATGGCCGGCTTCGATCCCCTCGAGATCGGACAGTGGTCCACATCCATCGCCCCGCCTGACAGGATCGCGGCCATGCTCGTGGCCGAGACGAACGCACAGGGGGAGTTCGGGGTCCGGCGCCTCCCCCCAGGTGCTGAGCCCTCCTTCCGTGTCGAGCAGCCGGGGTACGCCCGTCAGGATGTGCGCCTCGACTGGACCGAGCTGGCGAAGGACAAGCCGATCGAGATCAAGCTCGAGCCCGGGGCTACGATCCGGGGCCGGGTGGCGCGGGAGGATGGCACACCCGTGAGCGGCGTTGGTGTCGCCGCCTACGGCGGAGGGAAGGCCAAGACGGACGAGCAAGGGCGCTACGAGATTGGCGGGCTGCCGGAGGCCGCCCACCAGGTGCACCTGGACGAGCTTCCGCTGACGTTCACGGCGAAGGCAGTCGAGGTGAAGGTGCGCCGGGGCAGCACGGTGGAGAACGTGGACCTCACGGTCGTGGACGGGCTGGAAGTCAAGGGCGTCGTGACTGACCAGACCTCCGGGAAGCCCGTTCCCGGAGTGGAGATCTGCTGCAACACCGCGCAACAACCGAAGGTGGGCATGGCGTGGCCGACTGTAAGGACGGACGAGAACGGGCGGTACTCGGTCCGCGCCCCAGAGGGCCCGGCGGAGCTCCGCACGCTGAGGATGCCGAGGGGCTGGCACCCGGCCAAGGGCTTCGGCGAGGACTTCCGGCGGATCACGGTCACGGCCAAGGAGGCCCCGTTCGAGGAGAACTTCGAAGTCGTGCCGGCGCGAGCGCTCAGCGGGCAGGTCCTGGACCCCAACGGCAAGCCTGCTGCCGGGGCCGTCGTTGTGGCGGTGGACAGCGTCAACACGGGGTTCCCCCACGGGGCGGTCTCCGACGAGGAAGGCCGGTTCTCGCTCCCCGGGACGGACCCCAATGCGCAGTACTCCTTCCGCGCCTACCTGGGGGAGGCCATGACCCTCGATTCGTGCAGTGTGGAGAAGGGGGCGACCTCACCGGTTGCGCTTCAGCTTGCCGCTGACGCCCGGCCGACCCTCACGGGGCGGATCGTGTCGGAGGACGGCAAACCGGTACCCTACGCCCTCGTCCGGGCCGACGCAGAGCCGACCGAGGAGGCAGGTGGAACGGCCGAGGAGAGAGCGCTCTGGCGTGGCCTGATGGCCCAGACCATCACGGACGAGGAGGGGAACTTCCTGCTTCGAGCGATCCTCCCTGCCATGGCGCAGCACCTCCGGATCCACGCGGCGGGCTACGCGCAGACGGGGTACGACGGCCCCGCCCTCGGGGCCGGCGATGTCGCCGACGTTGGCGACATCCCGCTGGAGGTAGCGGACCTCACCGTCAGCGGGAAGGTGGTGGACGACCAGGGGATCCCGGTGCCGAATGTGACGGTTGAGGCGCGCCCCAAGGACTTCTCCGGAATCACCCGCGTCGCCATGGCGACTACGGATCTGGATGGGCGGTTCCGCTTCGAGGACCTGCCGCGCGCAAACGTGCAGCTGACGGTCGACACGTGGACCTGCGATAGCCGGCCTGTCGAGGCGGGGCCTGGGCGAACTGAGGTCACCGTCACGGCGATCCCCAGAGAGAGCCAGGTGCTCTACACGCACCTGGTGACGCCCGCGCTGACGCAGGCGGAGGGGGCCCGCACGTGCGTCCTGCGGAGGCTGTATCGGTACAAGGGGCTCAACCGCTCCGGCGTGGTGGAGCAGTTCCTGGCGCCTGATCTGGACCTGACGACTGGCGACCGCACGGTCCAGCGGCCGCGGGCCAGGGCGCTCGACGATCAGGGCCGCGAACTGGCGGAGGCCGCCAGTATCTGTCTGGTCGGCCAGAAGATGCTGATGGGCTGTGATCTGCCCCGAGCCGGGACACGCTCCATCACCCTGACGGTCGAGGGGGCCCTCGTCTTCCCCGACATCCCCATACCCGAGGAGCTGACTGCAGGGCGCGACTTCTAGCGAACCCGCGCCAGTGCCTGAGGTGACTCGATGGAGGCCAAGCCCGACTACTCGCGTGCTCGTATGCAGGCCGGCTTCAGTTGGTCGATGGGCAGCTCGCAGGGCGCACTGCGGCAGTTGGCCGGCATCCCGATTCGGGAGTTCAACCTGAAGCCGAAGGCGTGCATCGAGGCGTACCGGCGCGGGCGGCCGCTGCTGAGGGAGATGTTCGGCGAGGAGGTGGGGATGCCGGGGCTGACGACCCCGGCGGTGAGCTACGGGCATGTGAACTGCCTGGGGTCGGAGTTGCTCTTCCCCGATGGTGGCGAGGTTGCGCACACGCACATCTATGGGTCGCTGGAGGAGGGAATCGCGAGGCTGCGGGAGCCGGTGGACTGGGCGACCTCGGGCATGGCGCCGTTCTACCTCGACTTCCGGGAGAAGATGCGCGAAGCGTTCCCCGGGGAGCGCGTGGGGTTCGCGTTCGGCGGCGAGGGGCCGATCACGACGGCGTATGAGCTGCGTGGCGAGGGGTTCTTCACGGACATCTTCGATGACCCGCCGCTCGCGAAGGAGTTCCTGCGCGCGCTCACCGACAGCGTGCTGAGCTTCGACCGCTTCCACATGGCGGTGAACGAGCAGCCGATGCCGAACCCGAGCGGCGGCAGCATGTGCGACGACCTCGCGAGCTTCATCCCCGCGCGGATGATGCGCGAGATGGTCATCCCCTTCTGGGAGCAGTTCTACCGGGGCGTCACGACCGGCGCGCGATATGCGCATGTCGAGGACCTGCGCGTCGAGCAGCTCTTCTGCTTGGAGGAGATCGGGCTGGCCAGCTTCGACCCCTCGATCTCGCCGAAGCTGAATCCGCGCCTGCTTGCCGAGCACTCGCGCGTGCCGTTCGTCTGGCGGCTGGGGTGCTTCCACTACCGCGAGATGAGCGTGCAGGACGTGGAGGACTTCGTGTTCCAGTCGGCGGCCGACGGCGCGAGCGGCGTCATCACCTACATGGCCGAGGCGATGTGCAACGAGGAGAGCGTGCCGAAGGTCCACGCGCTCATCCGCGCGGCGAAGGAAGCAAAGCAGTTGGTCGGTGACGGCTGCCCGCGGGAGGAGATCGGCCAGCGCGTCTCGGCGGAAGGTCGCGCGGAGCTTTGGGACCAATGGTGTGGCTACCTCAGTCCGCTCAGCAGCCGAGGCGGGGCCAAGGCGGGCTGAACTGAAGGGCCGCGAAGCCTGAAGCTCTACGGAGGGATGTCATCATGTTCTGTGGACTGCTCTGCTCGCTCGTCACGATTCCCGCCGCCATCGCACAGCGCTCGCCGTCGGAGCAGGCGCGGGATGCGGTCGCGGCCGCGGCGGACCTGGGCGAATCGGCGCCGGACTGGCTCATGGACTCGGAGACGTACGCCATCGGCTATGACCCGGCGGGCTGGGATGCGCTGGCGGCGTCGAAGGTCGCGTTCGTGACGCACTGCCCGATCAACCGCGAGTTCTTCGAGCGCGCGCACGGGTTGGGCATCCGCTGCTTCCCCTATGTGACGTTCTACCAGGGCTTCGCGAGCCAGACGTATGAGGGAATCAACCTCAAGGACCATCCCGAGTTCATCGAGGTGAACGCCGAGGGCGGGCTGGTGCGCTCGGGCTTCTGGGAATCCGAAGACGCGAAGAACATGTACACGACCTGCCCCAACGTACAGGGCTATCAGGACGCGATGGTGGAGTGGGTGCGCAAGATCATGGAGCTGGGCGCGGACGGCGTGTTCGTCGACAACCTCTCGCACCGGCAGCCGTGCGAGGGCCCGAAGTTCGGCAAGCACGAGCACCTCTACGAGGACCAGGACCACGCCTTCGCGATGCTGCTGACGCGCGTGCGCGAGGTCATCAAGCAGTACAAGCCGGACGGCGCGGTTCTCGGCAACTCCGCCTCGCCCCTGCACTTGCCGCGGGAGTTCTGGAAGTACCTCGACGCGGAGATGATGGAGTCGTACATCTGCACCTGGGTCAGCAAGGAGCGCTGGTTCGACTGGGAGGACCACTGGCACAAGAGCGGCGTGGACCTGCAACCGTTCGTGAAGGCGGGCAAGCAGATCCAGTGCCTCAGCTACCTCGGTCACACGCCCTACGGCGTGCGGGAAGACGGGTTCTTCTGCTACGCCTCGGCGAGGTTGGCGGGTCTCGTGTGGAACGGCGGCCAGCCGCTGTCGAACCCGGAGACGGCGCTGCTCTACCAGATTCGCCTGGGCAAGCCGCTGGCGGACGAGCAGGAGGAGAACGGCGTCTACTACCGCGTGTTCGAGCGGGGATTCGTGGCGGTCAACCCGGACAAGGAGACGCCCGGACAGATCACGATCCAGCCGCCGATCCCGACCACGAAGCTGCTTGACCTCGCCGGCGGCGCGGCGAAGTACTGGGGTTCGTACCCGAAGAGCAACGACTCGCTGGACCTCGCGGTGAAGCACTCCGGCGCGCGTGCGGTGAAGATCGTCAACGCGGCGCCCGATGAGAGCATCGTGAGCCAGACGGTGACCCTCGACCAGACGAAGCCGACGCCGATCCTCGCGGGCGGTTGGAGCAAGGCGGAGAACGCGGGCGGCACGCCCGACGGCAACTACTCCGTGTACCTGGACATTCAGTTCACGGACGGAACGCCGCTTTTCGGCCAGATCGCGCCCTTCACCTGTGGCACCCACGACTGGGAGTACCAGCAGGTGATCGTGCGCCCCGAGAAGCCGATCAAGAGCCTCACCTACAACGCGATCTTCCGCTACCGCACGGGAACCGTGTGGTTCGATGACCTGACGCTGAAGGAGGGCGACGACCCCGAGAAGGGCGCGGAGCGGCTGCAGAACGGGGGCTTCGAGGATCTCGGCGGTCGGAGCAAGCTCATCGACGTCGCAGCCACGGACGGGAAGCTCACGATTCCGGCCTACGCGGGCCGCGTGTACCTGTACGGCTCACGTACGGGCGACGACCTCTACACGCCCGGGCCGCATCTCACGGTGGTGACGAAGCCGGCGTTGGGGCTGGTGCGCTTCCGAGTGGACGGCTTCGACTACTGGACACACAGCGGGCGGTGGACGACCGAGTACACGTTGGGCCCGGACTTCGGCAAGTTCCATATCACCTTCGACACGCCGGGCAAGCACACCATCGAGATCGTGGACGTCGTACCCTCCGACATGAAGACCCCGGCGGGCTACGGCAGCGGCGACCGCCTCGGCCAGTTCATGGACCCCTCGCAGCCGACCAAGCCCAGCGAGGGGAAGAAGTTCCACTTCCGCGAGTGGAGCGGGCCGGTCTCGTCCAAGGACGCGACGGTCGAGCTTGACGTCAACGCGGACACGACGCTGACGGCGGAGTTCGACGTGCAAGGGTAGCCACCATGCCGAAAGCTGACGATTGGGCCGAGAGCCCCTGGATGCCGCCGTCGCCACACAAGGAGGCGGTCCTGGAGCGCTTGGCCAAGGGTCGCGCGCACATCGAGGAACAAGGCCACGCCAAGCCGCCGCTCCTCGTGTACGAGGACGGCGGCGTCATCGAGCTGCACAAGGCACGCCTGGGCTCGTGGGACCTGTACTCCGAGGATACGGCCGGCGCGCCGGAAGGCTGCACGAAGCATGTGGATGTCTGCGGCACGATCGACGAGATCGAGGCCTGGCTCAAGGAGAGTCCCTCCGGCGCAACGGACGACCCGGGACGTCTCGAGGCGCTCCTGAAGCACGCGCTGCACATGTGCGGCCGGATGCAGCGGCGCTGGGCGGCGTACCGGGAGTTCGCGGGGCGTGTCGCCGAGGTCGCCGAACGGCTGCAGGCCATCACCGGGCCGGACTGTGATGGCCCCGAGGCTGCGGCGCAGGGAGTTCGCGAGGCTGGCCGGGAGGGCGATACCGAACGAACGGTCGCGCACGCCGAGGCGATCCGGGACGTTGCCAATGCCTTGGAGAAGACGCTGCGCCAGTACCGGGATGCCGCGACGGAACTGGCCGCGCTGTACGAGCACGCTCGCGGCGCGCGGGACTGGAGCAAGGATGTGGGGGAGAGGCTCGCGTTGCTGCGGGACTGAGGAAGGCGGACCATGGGGATGACAAGGCCACCGGACGACGTCCTCCAGGGGATGCGGGACGACCTCGCAGCGCAGGTCGATCCCGACGCGGAGGAGGCCATCTGGGAGGAGAGCGACCTGCGGGAGTTGCTCGCGGAGTACGGCCCTGAGGACGAGGGGTTGTACGACGACCCCGAGGCCCTCGGTGCCAGGCCGATGGTGTGGTGATAGGCTACCGACCCACCCTCGCCGTCCTGACCGTCAGCGCCCGCGTGAGGATGCCGTTGACCTCGACGCGCGCCTGGTTCTCTCCCGCGGCCAGCGTGGGTTCCTGGCCCTCGGCCTTGATGGGTTGGCGGCCCTTCCCCCAGGTGAGGAGTTCGCAGTTCTCGATGCCGCGATAGAGGATCGTCTGGCCTGTCTCGAACTCGCCGGGGAAGGTGACCTTCGCATCGCCGAGGGTCAGGCTGATGTCGCGGATGGGGGGCGAGAGTTCGCGGAGGGCCTTAACCGTGTCGATGTGCACGGTGCTCGTCTCGTTGCCGGGGAGGCCGTTGAAGTAGAACAGCAGGTAGGCGAGGTGCTGGCGATCCAACTCGCCGCTCTGGGGCGTGACGAGTTCGTGGTAGCGCCAGCCGGTGTAGGTCATGCGGATGTAGTGGTCATTCCAGCCGCCGGCGGTGTCGCGCAGTTGGACCTTGAAGCTCGCGCCCTTGCCGTCGCCGTGGACCCACAGGCCGATCCCCGCCATCCATGAGATGTCGATCGGCTCGGGGAAGCGCTTGCCGATGGCGGACCAGCCGCTCTTGTCGCCGAGCGCGCTGACCGCCTCATACTTCGCGACCGGTTGGCCGGTGCGGCTGTTGTCCGCCGTCAGCTCGAACCGCTGCGTCACGCCTTCCTTCACCGCCCCCATCTTGCCCGGCCCGATGACGAACTTCTCGTAGTCGTTGCCCTCCTTCGCATAAGGGGCCAGTGTCGTGAAGTCCTCCAGCACGAGGTTGTCCTCGCGGTCCCAGTTCGCGCCCGGACGAATGGAGTCGCCGACTCTGATCTCGACCTCGGCCCTACCCCCCTGCCCCCCTTCCTTCAGAAGGGGGGACGGCGGGACGGACCACACATTGGCCTTGCCGTCAGTGTCCGTGATCTCGACAGGAGGGTCGTACCGGGCGTCCACGAAGACCCAGCGGTCGCCGTGCTGAACCAGCCGGTAGTCCTTGCCGGGCTCGCGGAGGCGGGCCTGGGTGGCTTCGTCGAAGGCGCCCTCCAGGCGGAGCTTCTCGTAGCGACCGCACATCTCCAGCAGCTCGCGCGAGCGCGGGTAGTTGTCCAGCGCGGACACCGGTGTGGACCAGCCGATGGACGAGTCGTAGCCGATGGACCGGCAGGAGACGTACTCGATGTCGTCGAAGGTCAGCCGCTCCTGCCCGAGACCATACCAGCCGATGTCCAGTGGGATGAAGTTCCGCTTGTACCCGGTCTCGAAGCCCGGACTCCGCTCGTCGAGCAGGCGCTTGATGTCGCGATAGCCGTCCGCCGAGGCCATCCGCGAATGCAGGTGCCAGCTCAGGTGCGCGTAGCTGCTGCCCTGCATCAGCATCGTGTCGCGGTTCCTGTAGCGCTTCCAGTAGGCGTACTGCATCTTCGGGTTGTAGTACCAGTGATCCCCCTGCAGGCGCTCGGAGCCGTCCCAGTAGGTCATGCCGAAGCCGCACTCGTTCACGATGTAGGCAATGCGGTCGGCGACCTCGTCGTTGATCGAGCTGTCCACGTCGCGCAGGAACATGCCGTAGTGGCGGCGGAGGTGGCTGACCTTCGCGCCAGCCTTGTGCGGCGCGGCGGTCGTGCCGTAGGCGCCGCGCGTGCAGAGAACCAACTGGGAGCCCTCGATCGCGCCGTACCGGATGATCTCATCGTCGATCTGCACATCCACGCCATCGCCCTCGTAGCCCTGGTCCTCGCGCGGGAACAGCGCGTTCGGCGCCTCGGCGCAAGGGACGGTCGTGGCCTTCTCGTCGATGTCCGCGGCGAGGGTGACTGCCGCATCCTTCAGTAGACGCGGGT
>Ga0194112_10008849_pt1 | contig 12904 bp, 8 predicted proteins | sample TA2MahC400mmetaG_FD_146191 | JGI IMG/M metagenome (GOLD analysis project Ga0194112, IMG submission 146191) | Freshwater microbial communities from Lake Tanganyika, Tanzania - TA2015016 Mahale Deep Cast 400m | ecosystem: Environmental > Aquatic > Freshwater > Lake | place: Tanzania: Lake...
CGTCGTCTCGCCGTGCCGACGCGCCCCGCAGAGCGCCATCGCGATGGCGTCCGCCACGTCGGCGGGCTCCGGCGGCTTCGGGAGCAGAAGGGCGTGCATCACCGCGGACTGCATCTGCGACTTGCTCGCCCGCCCGTGACCGGTCAGCGACTTCTTGATCTCCGCCGGGCTGAACTCGTCGACCGCGACCTCCGCCGCCGCCGCCGCGAGGAGGATCACGCCCCGCGCGTGACCCATCTGGACCGCCGCCCGCACGTGCTGTCGATGCACGAAGACCTGCTCGACGACCACGCGGCTGGGGCGGAACTCGGCGATGACCGCGGAGAGGTCCTCGTGCAGGCAGCGGAGCCGCCCCGGAAGTCCCTCGCCGCGTCCGGGGCGGATCACGCCCGCCTCGAGGAGGCGCACCTCCCGCCAGTTCGCCGCGGAGACCACCGCGTAGCCGGTGATCGAGAGACCTGGATCGATGCCGAGGATCGTCATCGGGAGGGACCGCCGCTAGCGCGTCGAGGGATCGGACGCCGGCTCGAACCACGACGAGGCGTCGCGGGCGAGCTGCTGCGTGGGATCGGCGGAAGGATCGCGCCCGCGTGAGCCGCCGCCGCGCTCGTCCCGCTCGATGACGCCGTCCCGCAGCCGAACCACCCGCTCGCAGCGGGCGGCGATGCGGTCGTCGTGGGTCACCATGATGATGGTCAGCCCGCCGGCATGGAGCTCGTCGATCAGCGCGAGGATCGAGAAGCCGGTCGCCGAGTCGAGGTTGCCGGTCGGCTCGTCCGCCATGAGGATCGCCGGACTCGTCACGAGCGCCCGGGCGATCGCCACCCGCTGCTGCTGACCTCCGGAGAGCTCCCCGGGTCGATGGGTCGTGCGGTCGCCGAGTCCCACCTTCGCAAGGATCTCGGAGGCGCGGTCGCGGCGCTCGGAGCGCGGCGAGCCTTGGTAGAAGAGCGGCACCTCGACGTTCTCGAGGACGGTGAGCTCGGGGATCAGGTTGAACGCCTGGAACACGAACCCGATCCGCCGACCGCGGATCCGGCTGAGCGCCCGGTCCTCGAGGTCGGCGACCTCCTCGCCCTCGAGCCGATAGCGGCCCGAGGTGGGGCGGTCGAGGCAGCCGAGGATGTTCATGAGCGTGCTCTTGCCCGAGCCGGAGGCGCCCATGATCGCCACGTACTGCCCGCGGGGAATCCGCAGGTCGATCCCGCGGAGCGCCTCCACGGCGATCGAGCCGTCGGGGCGGAGGTAGGCCTTGCGGATCGCCTCGAGCTCGGCGGCGGGCAGCGCGGGCGGGGCGTTCGGCGTCATGGTCGGCACGCGGATCTCCGGCGACCTCGGGACGAAGACGCATAACCGGGGGACGACCCGCGTCGCGACGAACCTTGGCCGTCTATAACGGTACCACTCGAGTCCGGTCGCGACGGTCAGTCGACGTCGCACGGCGCCCGCACCCGGCGAGGTCACGACCTTCCATGGTCACGGCTCGCGGGAGCCAGGAGGTCCGACCGATGAGCGATCGTCACGACGAGTTCCCCGACGCCGCCCCCGCGGGCGATCGCGCCGAGGTCTCCGTCGCGTGGAGAGTCCAGGGAAGGAGCCGCATGCGAAGCCCCGCGTTCATCTCGTCGACGATCCGCTCCGGCGGGTCGCTCCTGTCGATCGTGCTCCTCGCCTCCGCCACGGCGTTCGGCGGCGGGCACGAGGACGCGTTGACCAAGTGGTCGAGCGCGGTCTGGCAGGCGGCGCTCGAGGGGCGCGACCAGGAGGTCGAGACCCTCCTCGAAGCGGTTCCCTCCTCGGCGACGAGCGAGTCGGCGGCGAGGCTTCGCGAGCTCGTCGCGGGACGCGAGCAGCACGAGAGCGACTCCGACGAGACCCGCCGCGCCGACCGGGAGAAGGCGCTCGCCGACCTCGACGCCCAGATCGCCGCCGGCGAGCTGACCAAGGCGCTCACCTCGGCGGTGCAGGTGCAGACGCTCTCCGACGACTGGGCAGCGGCGCTCGGGGAGGAGCGCATCGTGGACCTGATCCGCCGCGCCGACGACGGCGAGAAGGCGGCGCAGGCGTCGGGCGACTGGCTGCTTGCGCAGGAGATCGTCTTCCGCCTCCGCACCCTCCACGAGGACGTCGGACGGACGGAGGAGTACCTTCGCTACAACGAGGAGCTCGAGCGGATCAACCGCCGCATCGGGCTGCTTGCCCAGTACGCCCCGCGGGCGCTGCACGACCTGCGGGCGATGCAGGCGAAGCGGATCGCCCCGGAGGAGGAGTTCCCCGCCTTCAACCCGGCGTTCACCGAGGACTGGAAGGAGCAGGTGCGGGGCATCAGCCAGCCGATGCTCTCCTCGGCGCTGCGGACCGTCGCGAGCTCGCACATCGGCAACGTCGGGTGGAGGCCGCTCCTCGAGGGCGGACTCGACAGCCTCGAGATCTTCGCGACCACCGAGGCGCTCGCGGAGAGCTTCCCGCACCTCGCCGATCCGGAGCGGGTCAAGGCATGGCGGGAGGCGATCGCCGCGTGCCGCGCCCTGCTCGCGGAGGTCCCCGACGCCGACCTGACCCGCCGGCACTGCTCGCGGGTCGTCGGCGAGCTGCAGCTCGCGAACCAGCGCACCCTCGAGCTGCCCGAGCCGGTGATGTTCCGGGAGTTCGGCGACGGCTCGATGGAGGCGGTCGCGCGGCGCCACGAGGACCAGTACAGCGAGATCATCTGGCCGGAGCGCTACCGCCGCTTCCAGCAGCAGGTCGAGGGCAGCTTCGTCGGGGTCGGCATCCTGATCCGGCATGACGAGCGGCGCGACATCGTGGTGGTGAACCCGCTCGAGGGCTCGCCCGCGTGGCGAGGCGGCGTGAAGTCGGAGGACGTGATCCTCGAGGTGGATGGCGTTCCCACCACCGGCTGGAGCCTGAACCGCGCCGTCGACGAGATCACCGGTCCCGCCGGTCGCCCGGTCTCGCTCACGCTGAAGCGCGACGGCGGCGAGCAGCCGGTCGAGGTGAGCCTCGTCCGCGAGCCGATCAAGATGCGCTCGGTGAACGGGTGGTGGAAGAAGGACCTCGACGACTCCGGCGAGCCCAGCTGGGACTGGTGGATCGACCGCGCCGCCGGGATCGGCTACGTCCGGTTGACCTCCTTCAACGACGAGAGCTTCGCCGACTTCCTCGCCGCGATCGAGGAGATGCGGGCGCAGGCGACCTTGCGGGGTCTCGTCCTCGACCTGCGGCACAATCCGGGCGGGCTCCTCAAGAGCGCCGTCGAGTTCACGAACCTCTACGTCAGCGAGGGGAAGATCGTCACCTGCGAGGACCGCCACGGTCGCGAGGCGATGCGTCTCGAGGCGCAGCGGAACCGCTCGGTGCTCGCGGACCTGCCGACGGTGGTCCTCGTCAACCAGGGCTCCGCGAGCGCGAGCGAGATCGTCGCCGGCGCCCTGCAGGCGCACGGCGCGGCGCTGGTCCTCGGCGACCGCAGCTTCGGCAAGGGCAGCGTGCAGGAGGTCCACGACCTCTCCGACCGGCAGGCGGCGGCGGTCCTCAAGATCACCACCCAGCTCTACCGGCTGCCGCCCGCACCCGGCGAGGCGCAAGGTCGCCTCGTCCACAAGCAGCCCGGCGCCGAGGACTGGGGGGTGAACCCCGACATCGTGGTGAAGATGACCCCCAAGCAGATCGAGAAGTCCTACGAGGTCAGGCAGTTGGCGGACCAGATCGCGGAGGCGGACGACGCGGACGCGGAGCCTCGCCCGGACGTGCGCCAGCTCGTCGAGGGCGGCATCGATCCGCAGCTCGAGATGGCGATCCTCATCCTGCAGGCGAGGGTCCTCGGCGACCTCGAGCCGGTCCCCGGCACTCCGGCGGCTCCGATCGCGGTCCGCTGAGAGGTTCTTGGCGTCGGCTTTGGGCGTGGAGCGCGAACCTCCCCCTCGTCCCGGCGCCGCCGACTCCGTCTTGGCGGAGCGTCGAAGACGCGGAGCCCCGCTATATTGAGGGGCTCGCCCGACGTGGCGGCGGGGCGTCCCCCGCGACGGCCGGGTCTCGATCGGCTCCGCTCCATCGGTGCCGGTGACCTCCAGACGACGATGTCGACCCATGCCTTGCCTGCCGGTCGTGCCACCGGCGGCGCCCGACCCAGCCGACCCCTCCCGCCCGGCGTCCCGCCGAAGCAGCTTCTCCGCTGGTTCCGCGACATGCTGCTCATCCGGGAGTTCGAGGTCCGGACGATGCAGGCGTATCAGGAGAAGAAGATCGGCGGCTTCTGCCACGTCTACATCGGGCAGGAGGCGGTCGCGGTCGGCTGCGTCGCCGCGACCCGGCCCGAGGACCCGATGATCACCGCCTACCGCGACCACGGCCATGCCCTCGCCCGGGGCATGGCGGCGCGGCACTGCATGGCGGAGATGTTCGGGAAGATCGGCGGGTGCGCGAAGGGGAAGGGCGGGTCGATGCACATGTTCGACCGCGCGAACAACCTCTTCGGCGGTCACGGCATCGTCGGCGCCCAGACGCCGGTCGGCGCTGGGCTCGCGTTCGCGACGAAGTACGAGGACGAGGTGATCCGCGGCGGCACGTCGGATCGGGTGACCCTCTGCTTCCTGGGCGATGGTGCCCTGAACCAGGGCGCGTTCCACGAGGCGCTGAACCTCGCCGGTCTCCTCGACCTTCCGGTCATCTACGTCGTCGAGAACAACGGCTACTCGATGGGCACCTCCATCGAGCGCGGCACCACCATGGCGCACGACCTCTCGGTGAAGGCGGCGGCGTACGGGATCGACGCGATCGAGGTCGACGGGCTCGACGTGATCGCGGTCTACGAGGAGATGCACGCGTTCGTCGAGAAGTGCCGCCGCACGAGCCGCCCCGGCTTCGTGGACATGAAGACCTACCGCTTCAAGGGGCACTCGATGAGCGATCCCCGGAAGTACCGCACCCGCGACGAGGAGGCGCACTTCGAGGCGGGCGATCCGATCGGCAAGCTCGAGCGTGCCCTGGTCGCCGCGGGCGTCATCGACGAGCCTGGCGTCGGCGTGCTGATGGACTCCGTCCGCGAGGAGGTGCGCGAGTCGATCCGCTGGTCGGACGCCTCGCCGCTGCCCGGCGTCGAGGAGCTCCACCACGACGTCTACGTCGAGCGGTGGGGGCCCTACACCGGCACCAGCCTGCCCGAGATGCTTCGCGAGGAGGGCACGCGATGAGCCGCGTCATCGAGTTCCGCGACGCCCTCCGCGAGGCGATGAGCGAGGAGATGCGGCGCGATCCGCGGGTCTTCCTCCTTGGCGAGGAGGTCGCGCAGTACGACGGCGCCTACAAGGTGAGCAAGGGCATGCTCGCCGAGTTCGGACCTCGACGCGTGATCGACATGCCGATCTCGGAGAACGGCTTCGCCGGGCTCGGGATCGGCGCCGCGATGATGGGGCTCCGACCGATCGTCGAGTTCATGAGCTGGTCGTTCAGCCTCGTGGCGGCGGACCAGATCCTCAACAACGCCCCCAAGATGCTCTACATGTCGGGCGGTCAGTTCGGATGCCCGATCGTCTTCCGGGGCAATGATGGCGCCGGCGGTCAGCTCGGCTCGACCCACAGTTGGTGCGTCGAGAGCCTCTACGCGAACGTGCCCGGTCTCAAGATGGCGATCCCGTCGAATCCCTACGACGCGAAGGGACTCCTCAAGACGGCGATCCGCGATCCGGATCCGGTCTTCTTCCTCGAGAGCGAGCGGATGCTCGCGCTCAAGGGCGAGGTGCCGGAGGAGGAGTACCTGATCCCCTTCGGTCAGGCGGCGATCCGCCGCGAGGGCGGCGACTGCACGATCGTCTCCTTCGGCCGTCCGGTGCACTTCGCCATGGACGCCGCCGAGGTCCTCGCCAAGGAGGACGGCATCGAGTGCGAGGTGATCGACGGTCGGACCATCCGTCCGCTCGACCTCGAGACGATCGTCCGGAGCGTCCGCAAGACCAACCGCTGCGTGGTGGTGGACCAGTCCTGGTCCTTCGCCTCGGTCGGCTCGGAGGTCGCGGCGCAGGTCTCCGAGGCGTGCTTCGACGACCTCGACCATCACGTCCACCGCGTCCATGCCGACGACGTTCCGGCGCCCTACGCGATGAACCTCGAGCAAGAGATGCTTCCGAACCCCCGCAAGATCCGCAAGGCGGTCCTCTCCGCGTGCTACCGCGGCTGAGCGACCCCACGATCCGAAGGCGGAGCCCCGACCCATGGCGATCGAGCTGACCATGCCCCGACTCTCCGACACCATGGAGAGCGGCACGATCATCAAGTGGAACGTGAAGGAGGGCGACAAGGTCGCCTCGGGGGACGTGGTCGCGGACGTCGAGACCGACAAGGCGACCATGGAGATGCAGGTCTATGACGGCGGCACGGTCTCGCGGATCTTGGTGCCGGAGGGGAAGACCGTCGCGGTGGGAACGCTCATCGCGGTGATCGAGGACGGTCGTGGCGGCGCATCGCCAAAGCCGGCGGATCGCCTCGCCGTCCCGCCGTCGAGCGCGTCCTCGGCGTCCTCGCCGCCCGCGCCCGAGCCGCGCATCGCGCCCGCCTCGCCTTCGATGCGCCCAAGCGCCGCCGACGACGCGGAGTCCGCCCGCCTGCGGGTGAGCCCCGTCGCGCGGCGCATCGCCGAGGAGCATGGCATCGAGCTCGGCTCGCTCGTCGGGAGCGGTCCGGCAGGTCGCATCGTGAAGCAGGACGTGCTCGCCGCGGTCGAGAACCGCCGCGCCGCGTCGGTCGCGCCGCCCACCACGGTCAAGACGAGCCAGGCGCTCTCCATGCCCGCGCGGACGCCCGCCGCGCCGCTGCCGGCGATGCCGGCGAGCGCCCTCGCCTCGGCGCCCCTCGCCGCGGGCGGACGACCCGGACGCGAGATGCCGCTCTCGGGCATGCGGCAGACGATCGCGCGGCGGCTCGTCGAGAGCAAGACCACGATCCCGCACTACCAGATCACGATGCGGATCACCATGGACCCGGTGCTCTCGCTTCGGAAGGACCTCAACGCCCAGCTCGAGCCGCAGGGCGTGAAGCTCTCGGTCAACGACTTCATCGTCCGCGCCTGCGCGACCGCGATGGCAGAGCACCCGCTCATGAACGCGAGCTGGGGCGGCGACCGGATCCTGCTGCACGGGGCGGTGAACGTGGGCGTGGCGGTCTCCCTGCCCGAGGAGCGGGGCGGCGGGCTGGTGGTCGCGGTGATCCGCGACGCCGACCGCAAGAGCCTCCGCTGGATCAGCGAGGAGACCCGGACGCTCGCCGAGAAGGCCCGCACCAAGGGACTCTCCGTCGAGGACATGGCGGACTCGACCTTCACCATCAGCAACCTCGGGATGTTCGGGGTCGAGCACTTCACCGCGGTGATCAACCCGCCCAACAGCGCGATCCTCGCCTGCGGCGCGGCGATCGCCCAGCCGGTCGTCCGCGACGGCGGGCTGGCGGTCGGTCACGAGATGCAGGCGACGCTGAGCCTCGACCACCGCGTGATCGACGGCGCCACCGGCGCCGCATGGCTCGGCTCGTTCAAGCGGCTGCTCGAGCACCCTGCGCTGCTGATGGTCTGACCAGCGCCGGTCGCATCCGACGTCCCGGTCACGCCGCCGGCGGCGGCGCTGCCTGCGGCTCGCGGCGCAGGCGCCTCGCCAGCGCGTGGAAGGGTCCCGTCAGCGCGTAGATGGTGAACCCGATCGCGAGGCTGATCTGGGGGAACCACACCGCGACCGCGAGCGGCAGCACGATCTTGACCACCCGCGCGAAGTCGTGCCGACCGCGGACGTAGCGGTTGGTCACGTGGGCGTACCGCAGGCGGGAGACCATCGCGAGCGCCACGAGGATCGTGATCGCCGGGATGACCGCCGCCGAGGCGCGGGCGATGAGGATCTCCTTCGCCGGCGCGGTGGTCGTGGCGAGCAGGTGCTGGTGAAGCACGATGAGGCTCGCGACCGTTCCCGCGGCGCCAGGCGAGGGCAGCCCGCGGAAGGAGCGGTGCGCCTCCTCGGAGTCCTGGGCGGACTGCTCGGCGTTGAACCGGGCAAGCCGGAGCGCCGTGCAGCAGATGTAGACCGCCGCGATCGCCCACGCCGCCCGCGCGTAGACCGAGTCGACCTCGGGACCCATGATGGCGGTCGCGCCGTCGGGGCCGTAGTAGTGGCTCACCAGGCGCAGCATCATGAAGGCGGGCGCCACGCCGAAGGTGACCACGTCCGCGAGGGAGTCGAGGTTGGCTCCGAAGACCGAGGTCGACCTGACCAGCCGCGCGACGAGCCCGTCGATCGCGTCGAAGAACATCCCGACGAAGATCAGGCTTCCCGCGACGGTGAGCGTGCTCCAGCCGAAGACTCCCGTCGGGGCGACCGGCTTCGCCGCGAAGTGGATCGCCGCGAAGCCGCAGAGGAGGTTCCCAAGGGTGAGGAGCGCCGGCAGCATCGCCACGCGGCGCAGGCGGCGGCGGGAAGCCTTCGGGCGCGGCCCCGGGGGTCGGAGCATGAAGCGGCGTGGCTTGGCGACGGGCGTCGACATCGCGGGCGGGATGGTAGGGGCGGCGCCGGAGACCGAGCGGTCACGGCGCCGTCGGGACTCCCGCCGCGGTCGGATCGTCGGGGAAGAGCCAATCGGGAAGGCTCGGCCAGATGACCAGCAGCGGCACCCCGTCGCCCGGCGACTCGGCGAGCAGCAATCGGCCGATCGGCGGCGGGGACTGCACCGGAGGACCCACGTCCTGCGGCATCGGAAGATCCGGGGCGATCACGAGGACCTCGTCCCGCCCGAGCGCCTCGAGGCGGGCGAGCTTGCCCACCCACTGTCCCGGTCGCTCCTTGGGCGACTCGAGCGTGACCGCGGCGCGGCGGGCGGGCCGCCAGCGCAGCCCGAGCTCGACCTCGCACGCGGCGCCATCCTCCATCGGAATCGACCATCCGCGGAGCTGCAGCGAGAGCCGACCGTCCGCGATCGCCCGCGGGCGACCGTCGAGCATCACCACGACCGGCACCGCGAGGCTCGCGCCCTCGAGCTCCCGCCAGTCGGTCGCCTGCCCATGCCAGATCCGGAGGTCGGTGCGGCTTCCGCCGAGCGACTCGAGCAGGCGAGGAAGATCGCTCGAGGGTCCCCGGGCGATCACGAGTCCATCGACGGGTCGAGGCGGCGGGTCGACCCCTCCGGCGTCGTCGCGGAACGCCGCGATCGCCGACGCGAGACGAACCGGGTCCGCCTGCACGAACCAGCGTCGGACCTCGATGCCGACCCGCGTCTCGCCGCTCGGCTGCGCGGGCGCGAGGGGATCGGGCTCCGCGGGCGAGGCGGGCTCGGCGGTCGGGCTCGGCGCGGCGCAGCCCGCCGCGAGGGCGAGCGCGGCGAGGACCATCGCCCGCGTGCGGAGGCTCATGCCGGCTCGAGTGCGTTGAGGCGGTCGATGAGGCGGCGCAGCAGGCCGAAGTGCCGACGGTTGTGGACGAAGGAGAGGCGGGGGAGCTCCGCCAGCTCGTCCTCGCCCGCGAGCATCGGTCCCTGCACGAACTCGCCCTCGGCAAGCAGCGGCGCGAACTCCTCCCGGAGCGCGGCGAGGTGCACCGGGGCGATCGGATGCCGCAGCCGAAGCACGAGGCGCGGACCCACCATGCGGCTCGAGTGGTAGACGCGGTAGAAGCGGACGATCTCCTCGGTCGCGTCCTGCGGCGTCGCCGCGATGCGGAAGAGGTCCACGTCCTCGGGGCTGATCCAGCCGTGGCGCAGCAGGTCGTGCCGCACGTGCGCCGCCCAGTTCCTCCAGTAGTCGCCGCCCGCGCCCTCGAGCATCACCACCGGGACGATCGGGCTCTTGCCGGTCTGGATCAGGGTGAGGCACTCGAAGAGCTCGTCCTGCGTCCCGAAGCCGCCCGGAAGCACCGCGAACGCGTCGGACTGGCTCACGAACATCAGCTTGCGGGTGAAGAAGTAGCGGAAGTTGATGAGCTTCGAGTCGCCGAGGATCACCTCGTTCGCGTTGGTCTCGAAGGGCAGGTTGATCGAGAGCCCGAAGGACGCGTCGCGGGAGGGTCCCTCGTGACCGGCCTTCATGATGCCTCCGCCGGCGCCGGTGATCGCCATCCACCCCTCGGCGGCGATGTGCTGCCCGAACTCCCGCGCCGCGGCGTAGTCGGGATGCGCCGCAGGGGTCCGGGCGGAGCCGAAGATGCTCACCTTGCGGACGCCGCGGAAGCGGTTGAAGACGCGGTAGGCGTGACGCATCTCCTTGACCGCGCTTGCGACGAGCTTGAGCTGCCCGAGGTCGGCGCCGTCGTGGATCATCTTCGAGGCGACCGCCGCGAGCTGCGCGGCGAAGGCGAGCTGGCGGCCGCCGAGCTCCGGATGGCGCTCGGCGAGCCACTGCTCGGCGTGCCTGACGGCGGGATCGTCGCGGGAGGGAGAGGGCGTCATGGGGAGACCTTGGTCGAGGGACCGGACGCGGAGCGGGAGAGCGAGCGGGGCGGCGGCGAGGGGGTCGAGAAGACCGGGAGCGGTCGAAGCGAGATGTCGGGATCCGCCAGCGGACCCGTCATGTCGATCGAGTAGAGCAGACCGGCGAGCGGCGAGAGCAGGTCGCTCACGCCGGGGAGCGTGCCGTGGGCGGTGAAGTTCGTCTCGAGCTCCATCGAGGCGAGGTCGAGCGTGCCGGCGCCGTCGAGGCGGAGCGTGTCGCAGGCGAGCGCGAAGCGCTCGAACTCCAGCCGGTCGTCCTCGATGTGGAAGCGGATGTCCGCGTCGGCGATCGCGTCGTTGAGGGGCAGCGTGAGCTGGGACATCTGGAGCAGGCGCATGAGGATCGGATCCTTCGCGAGGGCGCCCTTCTCGATCCGGATGCGCCCCCGTCCGACCCGGAAGGGACTCGGGGCAGGATCCCCGAACCACCCCTCGATCGCCAGACGCCCCCGAAGCAGACCGGCGGAGAAGCCCCGCTCCGGTCTCGGCTCGGAGTCCGGGAGCGGCTCGCCGTCGATGAGCTGCCCGACCTCGACCTCGTCGAGGACCGCGGTGAGCGAGTACGAGCGGGAGGCGAGGTCGGCGACGAGGGTTCCGGTCAGGAAGCCCTCGTAGAGGCGGGCCTCGATGGCGTCGACGCGGAGCGAGCGGTCCTGCTCGTCGAAGCGAAGTCGCGCGGAGGCGTCGGCGAGCTCGCGGTCGAGGAGCACCGCGCGATCGGCGAGGATCGCCGCCTCCACCTCGAGCGGGCGATCCGCCGTGCGGACCGCGCGGATCGACGCCTCGGCATCGACCTCGCGGAAGCGGAGTCCCGCCTCGAAGCCGGTGCCGCGGGTGCGGACGAGCGCGGCGAGATCGAGGTCGCTCGGCGACTCGAGCGGCGACTCCGTCGCCCAGGCGGCGAGCAGATTGATCTGCTCGATCCTCACCGGACCGGTGGAGGAGAGCTCGAGGCGGTCGACCTCCGCGCGGATCGAGGGCGGCAGCACCGCGAGCCCGTCGCTCGGCAGGCGGGCGAACTCCACCGTGCCCTTCACCTCGGCGGTGCGGGGACCGGTGCGCGACACGGTGGCGAGCAGCTCCACCAGGGTCGAGCGATCGTCGCCCACCCGCAGCCGACCGGTGTCCACCAGGATCGACTCGTCGCGCGAGCGGACCAGACCGGGACGCTCGCTCGAGAGCCGGATCAGCTCGCCGTGAAGCAGCACGCTCGCGTCGCGCGCCGCGAGCTCGACCGCGAAGTCCTCCGCGTCGGTCTCGGCGGTGATCGCGAAGCGGGCGTCGAAGCGCCCCGCGGGCGAGAGCGAGTCCCATGCGTCGCCGGCGATCCCGAGGTACTCATCGGTGGCGATCGCGGCGGCGAGACCGTCGAGGTCGCCGTCGATCCACTCGACCCGGAGCGCCCACGCCGAGTCGTCGCCGGACCGTCCGCCGTCGAAGCGGATGCGACCCTCCGACCCCACCGCCGAGGCGAGCGAGATCGCGGCGCCGTGGAAGTCCACGCCGCCGCGCGAGAGGTCGATCGCCCCTTCCTCGAGCGCGAGCCGAAGTCGAGGCGGCGGCGACCCCGGCGACTCCGGGACGTCGATCTCGACCTGCCCCGCGACGACGTGGGTCGTGGTCCGGAGCGAGGAGAGACCCTCGCCGCGCTCCGAGGTCTGGTCGAAGCGGAGGTCGACGTCGAGCCATCCCTCGGCGCGGCGGGCGATCCAGTCGATGCCATCCTCGCCCGACTCATCGGGCGCGTCGGCGGTCGCCTCGAGCCAGGTCGCGGCGTCGAGACCCCGCGCCGCCAGGCGGAGGTCAAGGGCGTCCTCGCGGGGCAGGATCCGACCCGAGAGCGAGATCGGGGCCTCGCCTCGTGCCTGCGGCAGGACCGCGACGATGCGGTCGCACTCGACGAGACCCGGTCGCAGCCGGACCTCGCCCGCTCCCCGCACGACGCCCTGACCTTGCGGCCATCGAAGCCCGATCTCCGCGAGGGTCTCGACGAGCGCCGGTCGTGGGGCGACGGAGCACTCCCGCAGGATCGCGGTGAACGCCCACTCCGGCTCGACGCCGTCGGCGCCGGGCGTCACCTCGCCGTGCAGGTCCACGCGACCGGACGCATCGACGAGGTCGTGCCATCCCTGCGCGGACGCGCCGGCCGCGACCTCGACCTCGTCCATCCATGAGGGCGAAGGAATCGCCGCGAGCAGCGGCGGCGAGATCCGGTCCTCCGCGACGGTTACCCGCAGCCGCGGCTCGAAGCGCCGCGGCGGGTCCTCGTCGCTCGCCGGATCGCGGGGCATGCGGGGAATCCCGATGACGCCGGTGATGCGGCCGCGACCGCCGCCGGGGGTGACGAAGGGAAGACCATGGTCGCCCGAGAGTCCGATCGACTCGTCCTCCACGCGGATCTCCCCGCCGAGCACCGTGACGGGGTAGGGGAAGCCCTCGAGCATCACGCCGG
>Ga0194112_10008852_pt1 | contig 12902 bp, 10 predicted proteins | sample TA2MahC400mmetaG_FD_146191 | JGI IMG/M metagenome (GOLD analysis project Ga0194112, IMG submission 146191) | Freshwater microbial communities from Lake Tanganyika, Tanzania - TA2015016 Mahale Deep Cast 400m | ecosystem: Environmental > Aquatic > Freshwater > Lake | place: Tanzania: Lake...
AAACCGGAAAACAAAGTATCCCTCGGTTTCGTCGAGGGTCTGAATAACAAGATCAGAGTCATTCAGCGCCGGGCATATGGGCTTCGGGACGAAGAGTATCTTCGCCTCAAAGTGCTTACGTGTATGTTGCCCCCGCTATAAAAAGGCTCAAAATCACCCACTCATTTGGGAGAAGACCCAATAAAGAGATTTGTGTCCAGGAATACTCTAGGTCTCATCTTCGAGGCTTTCCAAATCTTTCGCCAATCGATGAGCCGTAACCCCTCTCCTTCGCACCCTCGCCAGTTCCTCCCACACGGATCGCCGATCAAATACTCCTAAATCCATAGCGTACTTTAGAACAGCGGTCCGTGCAGCCTCGTCGCGATTTCCGAATAAGCCCATTCTAACCAAATGATCAAGGACTTCTTCCTCTGCCCTTTTAAACCGTAGCTTGCCTTCTTGTCTAACGGCCATTGAGCGACCTCCTCTTCCTCCCTCCTTGGATTCTTCATATTTTAGTTGGTTATCGAAAAACTTTCAAGAGCGTTTGGGCGATGATCCTGAGGTCTATCCAGAACGATCTCTCTGTGACGTACTTCAATTGCAATCGAATCTTCTCCGGCCGGATCTTCTCCAGATAATCCTTGTCCGGGTCAAGACTGCCCTTCAGGAGCGCACCCTCATCAGAGTTCCAGATGGAGGCCCAGTCCGTAATTCCAGGACGGACTGTCAAAATGGCTCTCTCCTCTTCAGAAAATAGGTCCGTGAACCTCTTCACCTCGGGCCGGGGCCCGACCAAACTCATTTCGCCTTTTAGAACATTGATCAATTGTGGAAGCTCATCGAGCTTGTATTTCCGCAGAAATTTCCCTATCCGGGTGATCCGCGTGTCGTCATCCGATGTAGAAGATGCACCCTGTTTTTCTGCATCCATCACCATAGTTCGGAACTTGAAGATCCGAAAGGACTTCCCATGAAGGCCCACTCGTAAGCCTCTATAGAAAACAGGCCCACCATCTTCTCTCCTGATGCGCCACGCAATCCAAGCCAAAACGGGGCCCAGCGCTATCATTCCCAGCAGGGCGCAAACTAAATCAAAAGACCGTTTCATAGACACATTGTCATTCTGGGGAAATCCAGCCTCTTACTGAACCTCGCATAATAGAGTGACAATATCTTGGCTTTATGTTAAAATCGGTTCATGCAAACTCACTTTCGACAACGTCGGGACTTTGGGGCGATGGCGCAGCGACGGAAGCGAGCGGCCCGATTGTTTGCGGCTGGCAAGATGATCCTGGCGAGGATTGCCCGAGAATTGCAGGTAAGTCGCCAGAGCGTAAGTCGCTGGTACGAGCAATGGCAGCGGGGCGGCAGCGGCGCACTGCGAGGTGCGGGTCGAGTGGGTCGCAAACCGAGGTTGGAGCGGGAACAACTGCGACGTGTCGAGGTTGCGCTGCGAAAGGGAGCAAAGGCCCATGGGTTTGACACCGACCTGTGGACCCTTCCCCGCGTAGCGGTAGTTGTCGAGCGTCTAACTGGCGTCCACTATCACCCGGGACATGTGTGGAAGATACTCGGATTGATGGACTGGACATTGCAGCGCCCAGCCAGGCGAGCCAGAGAGCGCAATCCGGAGAAAGTGAAACGATGGGTCGATCAAAAGTGGCCGGAGGTAAAAAAAACGCTCGCCGCCGAAAAGCGTGGATCTTCTTCCAAGACGAAAGCGGAGTCTCCCAGCGTCCATCCATCCGACGGACCTGGGCACCGAAAGGAGAAACACCTGTCTTGATCCATGCGTTTAACTGGTCGACGATTTCGGTTTGTGCAACCATGGGCTTCCGATGGTGATGGGCGACGATCCCAATTGTTCTTTCAGACCCGTAAGGGAAGCTATAATTCAGAAAGCTTGATTGCCTTCCTCCAGGATCTCAAGCGACACTTGCGGGGCAAAAAGGCGATCCTGGTATGGGACGGACTTCCTGCACACAAGAGTCAGGTAATGCAAGAGTACTTGTATAGTCAGCGCAGTTGGCTCAAAGTTGAACGACTGCCCGGTTACGCACCAGAGATGAACCCGGTCGAGACGCTGTGGGGAAACGTCAAAGGTCAGGAACTGGCAAATCGATGTTCGAAAGATCTCACCGAAGTTGTGACGGCGATTGAAAGTGGCTTCAAACGAGTTCGGAAATCCCACACCTTGCCTTTTTCTTTTCTGAAACATGCCGGGCTCAGTTTTTGATAATGTCACTCTATTATGCGAGATTCAGTAAGACTTTCTCGATTCTGGATGAACTCCGAGGTTTCTCTTATGCATTTCAGCTATCTCCACCAGATGTTCCATCATTCCCACATAAACCTTTTCCGCCTGGAATTTTGTTTGAAATAGGCGTGCTGAGTTCTCCGACATTCTTCGCAGGATGCTACGATCGTCATAGAGCCTGGCTAAAAGATTAGCCAAAGCATCCGAGTTCCCATGAGGAAAGCTCATACCACATCGATGCTTTTTGAGAAGGTCATTGAGGGCGCCCCGGTCCGGGCTTGAGATAACTGGCAAACCCGCGCTCATATACTCAATCGCTTTATTGTTGATCGTTGCAAGAAAATCATATCTCTCAGGCAGAGGATCTAATCCCACAGCTGATCGCCGCATCAGCGCATAAATTTGAGTAGCATCGATCCATCCTGTAAAGATCACATTCGAATCCTGTAATGCCATGCTACGGAAATGGCTTAATCGGTCTCCTGTCCCACATATCACAAAGGAAATGTCTTTCCCCGCCTCCTTGAGGCTGCGGGCCGCCCGAATCACGGTACTTAGGTCAAGTTGCCGCCCGATTGTTCCAATTAAACAAACGGTAAGGCTATGTCCGTTGGTTCCAATTCCTTGAGAATTCCAGTAATTCTCTGCCTCGCTGATTCTCTCTGAAATCGGCGCCGCGGAAGTGTAGCCCATTGGGAAAGCTTTGTCCATTTTCGATCTATTACGCTTTCCGCGATTTAGTCCCCATTCAACAAATGCCTCTGTTATTCCCGTGATAGCAGTTGCACCTCTACAAGCCGTACGACTTTCCCAAAACATCGGTTTCGTCAATAAACTTGCCACTGGCCTGATTAGCTTGGGCATGGAATCAACAAAAATATCTGGCCACATATCACGCATGTCGAGCACAACAGGGACATTGTGTTTTTTGCCGTACCGCACAGCCGCTAAACTTAGTTCGATTGTTGGGTATGCCGAAACAATGATATCGGGAGCGGGTAGCTCTTGCGAAGCCTTCGAGAATTTTCCTGCGAGCTTGCGGTGATCCAGAATTCGCAAAGGAGAGAGGTTAGATCCGTATCCATAACCATGCAGAAGTTTTATTGTTAAATTGGGGACAGGTCCCACCGTAGCATCAGCTGGAAAATGGTGAACTTTGCGAAAATGGTCGAATGTGGAAGTCCACCAAATTATATCATGGCCGTGCTCTGCCAAGATATGAGCAAAATAGCCTGTGCGATGCAGCCTGTCTTTTATACGTTCGTGTAGCGGCAATGGTTCCCCTATGGTTACAAGCCAAATTCGCATAAACCGCACTCAGATTGACCCAACATGGCACCAAGGATTGACGTGGCCTTGCAATACACATTGTACTTTCTTAAAACGAATCAATTGAGTGAAGAGACTATAAATGGAATCTTCCCCTGTGTTCCCCGCCTCAGCGGTGCCTCTGAGACTTCCTCATGGATGAGAAGTTCGTTTCCTGTAACCAACTTTAAAGCGCATACGCTTTCTTTCAAATCACTTTTTAGAAATTCTGACTTTTTCCTATCTGGAACCACACGCAGCACAATTTCTCCGATCGAGGGCTGCACGATTTGACATACCATAAAAGCCTTCTTGTCTTTGAAAAGCGGACTTATGGCCCGCGGCGACAATATTCTTCCTGAGGGAAGCCGGAGGTAATCAGAATCCCGAGTTATCGTTGGACGGGCGAGAGGGTAGGGCCGACCACATGTGCATTTCTCATTGAGGAGGATACCTTTGTCGCCGATTTTGTACCGAATAAAAGGCATCATGTGGTTAATAAAACCCGTCCATATCATATATCCCTCAGTACCGTTCGGAACCGGTTGGTTTAGATCGTCAACGATCTCAAGCCGCCCGTAATCTGAAAGGACATGGTATCCCCCTTGCGGGCACTCCATGATAAGACCAGCATACTCTGTCATTCCATAGGCATCAAATATTTTTGCGCCAAAAACTTCCTCAATCTCCTCTCGCATAAACGGTTGCAGTGGCTCTCCTGTCGTGAAAACTGCCTTAAACTTAAGTTTCCCGCAGTAACCTCTTATATAACGGGCAACTAGGTAAAGAACGGATGGAAATCCTTCAACCACAATACCTTGATGCTTCTCAAAAAATTCAGCATAATATTTCCCAACCCGATCACTAATATTGAAAATGCTCACCAAATATTGTTTTTCAAGAAGATTCTTCCTCCAAAAAGGTGGATCTACTCTTTCTGGCGCAACTACCCTAGGCCCGAACAGAGTGATACGCCATGTGCGAAAATCAACACCGGCCCAGCAGCGATGTTTAAGGACATAAGCCCAATTCAATATATAGGCTTCTTTATCATAGTAAACCGGCAAGCCACTTCCTGTAGTACCACTTGTGTGAACTTTCACAATCCCTTTTTCCGATGGATTCAGGAACTCCGAAGGAGATCCCCTCACATGCTCCCGTTCCAATATTGAGAAATCCCTTAATTCGAACTTGCCCTGAATCTGTTTTGCATAAAACGGGATATTGTGGGCTAAGGAATAGACTTCCTTTTCTTGTCCTTCGACATAAGCTTGGAGGTCCTTCTCGGACCATGAGTCCCTATCTAACAGGATTTCTAAACACTGATATGTGTCTCGGGAATACCTCGTCCAGACTAAGGGAATAGCACGAGCATTCAGGAAGACATTCTGAACACATCGAGGAGATTTATGGTATAAGCTTTGAGGCCACTTAGCATTTCTCAAAAAATTATCGAATTTAGCCGCGATATAGCTCATTGTAGCCCGTTATAGGAAATCAGTTTGATATTCTCCTCTTCAATGACTTCTCTCAACAACGGACTCTGTAAAGCTCTTCGCTCCTCATCTCTTTCCTGGAAGTACGCTGCATATTTTCTTAATGTTTCGTCAGGATAAGCCGGGTGCGTAACAATTTCACTTATACCTTCAGGTAGACTTTTCATCATAAGAATCCAGTTATCAATATGGTATAAGGAAAGCTTCCTTGGAAGCAAATCCGGCTGAATCAAGCGGTCTGCCATCTTAAAACCAAGTTTTCGTGCGTATCTCATTTCCCATCTTTCGATAGCATGGGTCGCAAGACGATTGGGCCTTTTGAGATAGTAAAGCCATAAATCATGGGATCTTTTTCGGGCGTAGTAGTAGAAAATACTTCTGGTCTTGAAAATGTTATTACGGAGGCTTAGTTTAATGAACCTATAAAAATAAAATGGATGGAGGTGTTTATTCTGGTGGGAATCTAAATGACTGACCTTAATATTCAGATCAAGGGCTTTCTTGATTTGATGATCCAATTCCCATTCAAGCTCAAGAACATTGATCCTCCCGAGGCTAATTCTTTTCATAAATTCTCTCCCTCCCCAGAACTCTCCGGTTCTTGGATTCACGAGGGACGATATCAAACTCTGATCAGAAACCGGTGGGCCAACAATCGGGTTTAAATGAATGCCGATGGTCTTTTCGGGAAATTCACGCTGCAATTTCAAGATCTCGCTGCTAGCTTCAAAATTCATGTTCACACTTACACTGGTCACAATACCATAGGGGAGAACCTCGAATATACCCCGATTGCACCCTTCAGTAAAGCCGAACCCATCAGCATTGACGATCAAGTATTTTGTCATGCGGGTTCTCCCAGAACCTCCATATAGAGGCGATATAATTTCTTTTCTTCAACAGCCCAGCAGAATCTCTCGGCGGCTACCTTTTGAATTCGCTCGCGGTCTTCTTCCTCTCCGTTTTCTTTTAAAAGTTCTAACAGCTTAGCGCTGAAATCATCGACATTGTCTTGAGCTAAGGAGACAAACTTGATATCTTGAAACAATTCCTTGACCAAAGGCAGGGGTGTTGAAACCACTCGCAAACCACATGCTAAATATTCAAAGATTTTAACAGGGACAGCTACATTCGTATGCTTCTCTCCTAGTTTATGATAATTCACGCCGATCCGTCCTCGGCCTAAAAGGCCGGGGACTTCCTGATGGGGAACCTTCCCGTTTATCTGAATTGAATTGAGACCTAAACCCTCGATCAAACGCCTTGCTAATTCCATCATTTCTTTATCCAGTCCGACGAAGTTCCAGGGTTGTGGGCCTATTTGATCTTCTATTTTCTTGGCAACCCTTAAAAGAAACTCCAGGCGAGAGGGACGAAGGACCCCAAGATGGATAATCGATTCTCTTCTGAATTTTCTCCTATTTCCGGCCTTAAGCACAGATTTATAAAAATCATTTGGCGGAAAGTTGTATAAAGTGACGATCCGTCTTGCATACGGCATGAATTTTTCTGTTAATAGTCTCGTGGGGGTGATAACGCCATCCAGATATCGCGCACTTATGATTTCAAAGAAGCGAATTGCTCCGCTAAATACAGGCCGAAGCTTACGAGGCAAATAAGATTTATATAGTATCGCATTGCTGTCTTCATGCATGTCATAAACTACATAACCTTTCCGCAGGAGCTTTAACAAAAGTCCTACGGGCATTAATTCAGGGTCATGGAAATGAAAAAGATCACATCTTTGTCGAAGTGCCCAAAAAAAGATTTTCCAGCTGCCTAAAATTCGTAGCAGACGGCTTTCAAACTTGCGATGGCTCACAATTCTTACATCTTGACAAACCTCATCTTTATCGTGAACGCCGATAACCGTAACATCAAAGCCTTTCCGGACAAGGCTGCGGGCCTCCCGAAAAAAAATTCGTGCATCCACAGCCGGGTGGACGGATGTGAGCATACAGACACATTTACTCAAAATTCACTCCCCTGAAAATTGTACTTCCGATCAAGTAACATCTCATACATCCGTTCAAATTTCTCGAAATTCGCATTCCAATCGGCCTTCTTAAGAGCAATCTCTCTGTTTATGGATCCCATTTCTTTTAATCCTTCCTTTTGCTTAACAGCTTTTTCGATGGCAGCGGCCAAGTCCTTAATGCTCCCGCGAGGGAATACGATTCCATTATAGCCGTCCCTAATCCATTCCAAATTGGCTGGCACATCCGATACAATAACTGGAAGGCCCACGGCCATAGCATTTAACAGCGCTAACGAAGTCCCGTCGCTGTATGATGAAGAAATGTATATATCTGAGGCATTAAGATACGTATTAAGGTCCTCATAACTGAGCCAGCCCATAAATCTTATGACCTCATTCAATCCAAGGGCTCTGGTCAGTTCTTCCAGTTTCTGACGGAGCGGTCCATCGCCGCAAATCAAAACTCTTGCTTGAACATTTTTTTCGATTACGGTCCGAACTGCGTTAATGAAAATGTCTATCCCATATATCGGCTTGAGAACCCGAGTCATGATGAGAATCGGATAGTTTTCCCATCCGAGGTCCTCTCTCTTTCTTGATCGTACCTCCCCCGGTAAGGGGTGGAACGTTTCCAGCTCTATTCCCCAGGGAAAAACCCATATCTTGTCGGGATCTATCCCTGCAATCTCAATCAGTTTTCTTTTTGCAACGTCGCAGTCCACCTGAATCAAATCCGCCTTCTTAACGATCCATTTTGTGAGAAGGCGATGGAACCAAGATTTGTTTGGGAAAACTGCCCAGTCCGTTCCCCAAGGCATTAAGAGGAGCGGCCTTTTCATGGATAGTACAGCCATTAAACCACTGGATTGAATCGGCCCGACATGAAGGATGTCCGGTTTTGATTTTCTCACCAGCCGAATATATTCGGCAACTATGGCCGTCAGCCGGAATGGTTTGGGCCAATGTCTGTGCTGACGAGGATTTATCCAAAATGGCTTCGTGTGAGCAAGAATGGGATGTTTGTAAGCGCTTTCTCTTATATTGATAAGGTAAGCTTCGTAACCCTTTTCAACGAACTTTTTCACAAAGAGCATATCAGTCGAGCCAAAACCGCCCCCAGAATAAACGATTCGGATATTTTTTAAGGGGACATTCACCTTTTCGGTCATGAATAATCTAAGTCCTCGTCAAGTTATCAACAGCGTCGACGGCTTTGCATATTTGAGCACCATCTTGCTTCGCTTGATTTAGCATCTTTATATAAAGATCACCCCAAAAATAAGGCGTACTAAAATAGAACCCATGCCAAAGAACTGTTACAGTCAAACCCTTGCTGATGACTCCAATCCATTTAAAAGCCCCATCATCTACGGCTTTCCTGCTGCTGAAATCCCCTGATTCCTTTTCATCGAGCAATTGTGGTATAGTTTTTCATATAAGGCGACTTCAGTTTCAACACGGTCTTCCCAATCCGGCCACTCTTTCAGAATATAATCACGCGCAGCGTTACCCAGTTTTTGACATAAAGATTCGTTATGCAAAAGTAAAAGAACATATTTTGATAGCTCCTCAACTTCATTACCTCTATCGGGTTCAATCAGAATTCCGTTCTCGAGATGCTTAACCAAATCGGATGTACTTCCCGTATTCAACGCAATAACCGGTTTGCCCATCGCCATCGCTTCTATAACCGGATTAGAAATACTGCTTAACGCATTCATACTCACAAAAATATAGGCATGAAGTAGATAGCTAAATATGCTATCATGCGAGACAGATCCCAGAAATCTAACATTCTTCCAGACATTTAATTCGTTACATAATCCTTCAAGACGGCGTTTTTCAGGTCCATCTCCGATCACATATAACGTGACATCAGGGTAATTAGACAACACTGCTGGCATTGCTCTTATAATGGTATCCACTCTTTTCCAGCCAACAAGCCTACATACAGACAAAATCATTCTGTTAAGTTCTCTATTCATTTGCTTCCTGTCTATTGAAAAAATCCTTTTCTTATCAATGCCGTTGACAAGAAAGGCAATTCTTTCTTTTTGAATTCCGATGCTTTCTGCAACGCTATCAAACTTGGTTCCATCATTTGTCAACACATTTAAATCAGCTTGAAACAATGAAATGAATAGAAGGTCAATTCTCGTCATAAGGCTAAGTAAGCTCTTATTCACAAAGCTTTTAACACCGTATCCTCTGAAGATATAGGGTACTCTAAGCATTTTGGATAATAGAAACGCTGGCAAAATATCGTGCGGGGAAGAATGAGACACAACCACATCTGGCCTAATTCTTATCGAAATTATCAAGGCTTTGATCAACATTGCGACCGAATAGATGATCAAATATATAATAAAGGAAATTCTCCACAGAAACCTTTTTTCAACAACGAAGTCGGGAAGACCCAAACGAATCATACCTATCCCTTCATTCTTGAGCTTGATGTCATCGCCAATAAAAGTCCTTGAGCCGGTTAGAAACCAGACCCGGTGCCCTCTTTGAATCAGCCCTTTTAAAAGACGATAAGTGGATTGTCGGCCTTTCCCATACCCTAAATCAAAAACATTATGGTAAGACAAGTGCAGAATATTCAACTTCTAACTTCCTCGACGTATAGTTATCATCATACAACTAAATAACGGGCACCCTCTTACCTTTGTTGATCCTATTGCGTGCCTGGATGGATGTGGTGGTAGGAAAAATCACCATATTTATAGACAAAAAAATCATCAACCCACGCCTTTGCCTCTGGGGACTGCTCTCTTATAACGAGAGCAGGAAAAACATATGTTGTGCCAGCAGGAACGGGAAAAAAGACTTCCACCTGTTGCCATCCAGACTTATTTTGAACAGGTTCAACAATTTCTGTAATTTTGCCAAGATCATTACGAGCCGAAACCTCCAAGAAACCATTCATATTGCCAATCTGCTTCACCCACACCGATATTCGCAAGACTTCCCCTTCCTTGGGATAAACCTTTTCCCCTATCCAGCCGCTTTGACTATCCCAAAAAACTACTGAATATTTGCCAGAATGGACTTCCTCTTTAGAGAATGAACAGTTGTACAGCGAGCCTCCCACCTGTAATCTCTGCTGTATCTGCGCTTCACGAGCAATCCCATTCTTGACCACACTTACTTGCGTCTTTGGAGTACTATCCTCACCTCTTAATTCAAAACTTGGATCTTCCACCAGATTGTCCAATGTGTCACCCCTCGCCATGGAAATCGCAAGATTGATCAGGGTTTTTAGAAACGGGCGGGTCTCTGCCCGTTGTTGGTCTTTCCACCATACTGCCGCCTTTTCAGGTCCAAGTGATGCACGGAGAAAGGCACTTACAGTACGAAAACCCCTGCAGATCGAACCGAATGTCATGGGGTGAACCGAACCAGCTTGGATATCATTATAGAAGCGGTCAAAATCAGATCCAGGCAATGCATGGTCAGCATAGACCTTAATTGGAACTTTTTCCATTACCCGAACTTTATAGGCTGAAAATCTGAGTCCATTATCAATAGCCTCGCGGGCATCGGTCAGTGCCCTTTCAGCATCCTCCATATTTCTTGCAGGATTATTCTGCACGCGCTTCCCGGCCCAATACTCCATCGTGCCAAGTACTACGAAATCAAATATTGTCTTGACCAGTTGCACGCGCGCACGTACCAAATTATCATTTTCAGCTGCCTTAAGGGCCGCTTTAAGGTATTCTTGTGCTTTCAATGCTGACGCTTTTGGAAGTACCTCAAACTGTGATTGGGAATGAATTCCAGTATTGGGAGGTATATCCTTGCCGTAAGGATGCGGATACCCAACCCTGTTAAGCCATTCCTCGTGCGCCGCCTCAAGCGTTTCATAAAAAGATTTCATTGGCTTAGCGGCCTTTTGATAGAACTTATCATAATATTCGGATAGAAGATCATCTTCATTGATTCGAGGATCCCATGTCATCTCTGCCTGAATATATCCAACCATACCATCAAGCGGATAGATACAAGTGATAGGATGATAAAGAAGACATGCCTTTCCGCTACCAACAAAATATCGTAATTGTTTTGCAGTATGGTGCATATTGATCTTTGGCAAAACAAAGCCCGCTCCGTCTCGATATTGATACATCCCCATTAGCTTGGCACCCGACTTACTCCACCGGTCCCACATGGCATAGGAGTTCCCTTGATTCATACATAGAACCGGCAATAGCATTCGATGGAGGCTTACTGCTCTAGGGGGGCTGCTCATTGAACCATAAGCAAGAAAGGCAAGCACTCTTTCGGGGAAGTCCTTCTCAACGAGATCAGCAACCCGATTGTCAAATTTTATGTACCGATCACATAGGCCTATTCGGTTATTTATATCAGTACCAGGCTGATCCATGGCAGAACATTCCGAACATCTGCAATCGCCCCAGCCATCATTGACTGAAAGCGCCTCGCCAATCAATAATGGATCTTGGCGAAAATTGTTTTTAATAGATTCAGCCATGATTTCCGCCACCCTTGGGTTAGAAACGCATGGCTGCCAACCATGTGGGTCTGGTCTATTCGGCTCATATTTTGGCACGAATCGCTTGCTTTGTAACAGCGGAAAAAGCTCAACTTGATCAGCATGCTCGCGTGCCTCCATAAGCCGGTAATAGCTTTCATTAGACTGAATGGTTTGATGCATGCGCCAAAAATCTGCCAACCGCACCTTTTTACCGATTTCGCTTTGCGGACCACGATTATCAAGGCCAAACATAGCGGTACTGATAAAATAAGGCCAATCATGCCACTCCATGCGCGGAAGTTTTAGTTCAGGTCGATGCAGCACTACATCGCCTATCCCACCGGGTTCACCAGGCCAATAACGCCGCACCCCTGCATAACGTTTCAAAAGCCCGACTACTGCGAAAATTGTCGCCCTCGGCGTTGCCCCGAGCAAAATCAGATTTTTGGAGTCAAGTGTCTTCACAATATAACCGTTGATATTGGGAAGCTTAATACCTCCGTAGTTTACCGGTGGCAATGCGAAAGCCACCTGTTTTGCTTTTTCAGTCTCCCCTACATGGATGCGTGCCAGGTCACTCGGCATCTTCTCGTTCTCTTTAAATCGAACAAATTTCGCCCCCGTCACCAATTCCAAGTAGATCTGCACCATCTGCGCTGCATTGTGTTCTTCACTCTTTAAATTCACAGGAACCACGATACAGGATCTGGCTTGTCCGTTTTCAGCAATTATAAAATAATCATTTTCAGTCTCACGAGGTGGTGGCGGCCAGTTGAAGGCTACTTTTTCTGGGGCCACTACCGATATACACGTTTGATCTGATTCTTTTTCAATCGTACTCACTGCAGCTGGGTCGATCGACAAGCCCGGATAAGGGTACAAGACCCCAAAAATTAGAACCACTGAAGCCAAAATCAACGCAAACATATGAGAGCTTCCGCGTATACTTCTTCTTCTCACCTATTCAATTCCCATCAGTAAGCTATAGCCATCATCTACGTTTCGATCACTTGAACCAGTCAATGTATTTCTTGACACCTTCCTCCAGATCAACTTTTGCATCCCAGCCCAATTCTGTTCTGGCCTTATCATTAGATGCAATTCTTCCACGAAAATCGCCCGGCCTCGCTTCTTTATATTCTATCTTTGTTCCAGGGACAAATTTTCTAACCGTTTCGGCAATCTCACTAATAGTAATCGGCCGCATTCCTTCTAAATTATAAATGTTATTTCGGGCCTGGCTTTTGAGTGCGGCGACATTTCCGTCAGCGAGATCCTCAACATAGATGAAACAACGGTACTGACTGCCATCCCCGGTTATGATAAGAGGTTCCCCAGCAATAGCACGCCTTATAAAATTCGTAATAACGGTGCCTTCTC
>Ga0194112_10008856_pt1 | contig 12897 bp, 11 predicted proteins | sample TA2MahC400mmetaG_FD_146191 | JGI IMG/M metagenome (GOLD analysis project Ga0194112, IMG submission 146191) | Freshwater microbial communities from Lake Tanganyika, Tanzania - TA2015016 Mahale Deep Cast 400m | ecosystem: Environmental > Aquatic > Freshwater > Lake | place: Tanzania: Lake...
TCTCGATCTCAGTAACAAAAAAGTCGAGCCTTAACCTGCTCCGCCTCGAGGAAGAGCTATCTATGGCACACCTGAGACTCGCCAGGGTGTTTATCGAGAACCAGCCATATGAGAAATTTATCATTCGTTTTGATCGACCTGGAACATTCTTTTATATGGACCCGCCCTATTACGGGTGTGAAGACTATTATGGTAAGGACATCTTTAAAAGGGAAGATTATAGCAACCTGGCGGGTATTTTAAGGGAAATATCCGGCAAATTTATAATGAGTATTAATGATGTACCGGAGATTTGGCAAATGTTTCGCACATTTCATATTGAGACAATTGATACATCATATACGACACCGGGAGCGCATAGAAGAAAAAAGGTCTCTGAATTATTGATAATGAATTACGAGCCAACAAAGGCTCGTTAGATATACTTTTACCTGCCGGAATCTGACAAAATTAATACAGTCACGAATCCGACAGGATTTTTGCGCCTTGAGAATAGGTCAATATAATCTGTCACCGATTTCGTTTTTTTGTCACCGATTATCTTTCGTTTTGTCGCAGAATAACTTTTGTCTGATATGATGAATACCCGTTGAGGGTAGAAATAGGGTATAAATTAAAATAAAGGGGTTACAGTTAAAATCTGTAACCCCTCTATGTTACTGGTGCCCCCGCCGCGACTCGAACGCGGGGCACACGGATTAGGAATCCGTTGCTCTATCCTCCTGAGCTACGGGGGCACGATTATCTGCGTGAGGGTGTTTGCTGTATCATGATTTAAGTAAAAGTGTCAACGGTTCTATTATGTATGGGGTCTTGAAAGATTGCCAGGATACTGCGTGTCCGCAAAGACCACGTCTTAGAGGTGTGTTTCGATGATGCGGTCGGGGGAGAAACCGGAGAGCTTCAGATATCCGGGGGAAACTCCTTCCAGCGCCTCTTCCGGGATGAGGCCGACCAGCTCGGACTTCAGAATGGATACTCCATGGCGGTCAGCCAGATCCTTCACCTTATCAAAAACCATCAGAAGTGAAGTTACCCTGTAATTGGTGAGATTCATCGATACCTGGACGATGTTCCTGCTCTTCAGGGGAACTCCCATGGCTTTCACGTGGGGCAAGCCCCCTCCCGATTCCCTGATTGAACGGGCAACATTTTTTGCGATCTGAAGGTTGCGTGACGCGAGATTTATATTAAAGGCAATGAGCGGTTCCCTTGCCCCGACGGCAACGGCACCTGACCTGGGATTGAAAAGCGCCGGTCCCGCGTCGGGCGTCCATGCCGGGTCATTCAATCGATCCTTCAGCCCTTCATAGCCCCCTCTCCTGACAGTGGCGAGATCTCTTCTCCGGGAATCGCGGGCTGCTTGGCCGTAGAAATAGACGGGGACCTTGCATCTCTCCCCCAGGGCGAAACCGCAGCGGTGGGCCGCTTTCACGGCATCATCCATAGTCGCTCCCTTCAGGGGAACAAAGGGAAGCACATCAACGGCACCGATCCGGGGATGGACCCCCCTGTGAAGTGACATGTCAATCAGACCGAGTACCTTCCGAGATACCGCCAACGCTCCTTTTTCCACGGCCTTCGGTGTGCCAATAAAGGTCAGGACAGTCCTGTTGTGGTCAGGATCCACGCACACATCCAGGAGTTTTACCCTGTCGGCTTCGAGGAGTACCTTCACGATCTCGTCGATGGTATCTCTGTTCCTGCCTTCGCTGACATTAGGAATGCACTCGATGATTTTCACTGTGTCCTACACCTGGTGGATTATCATTTCCGGAAGCTCGATACACGTGAGCCTGCCTCCGAACACTGCCCCCGTATCGATACCGATCTTGTTGTGATCGATGAAGGGGACGCCACTGGAAAAGGGAGTATGTCCGAATACAACGAGCTTTCCGAATTTCTCCGGGGAACTTATAAACTCATACCGTATCCACAAGAGGTCATGGAGAGACTGCTGGTTCAGGGGGATGCCGGGCCTCATCCCCGCATGCACAAAGATGTAATCCTCGGTTTCATAGTACGGGCGGAGAGTGGTGAAGAACTCCATGTGGCTTTCCGGCATATTCAGTTCGTTACGTCCTTTCTGCATAAAGCCGTAAGAAATCAGGGTAGTCATACCCCCGTTGTGCAGGTAGAGATCTTCATCCTTCTTTTCGAGGTAGTAATTGAGAAACATCTGTTCGTGATTTCCCATCAGGTAAATCACATTAGGAAACTCTTTCCTGATATCGAGCACATAATCGACGACACCCATGGAATCAGGCCCTCGGTCGATGTAATCCCCGACAAAGACGAGCGTGTCGTTCTTCCTGTCTATGGAGAGATTCTTCATCATTTTCTCCAGCATGGACAGCGTCCCGTGAATATCTCCTATGGCGAATATCTTTCCCATCTGACAATTGAGTTCCGAAAAGAAATAGCTTTCTGTATTCCTCCACTCCGGACCGGGGTGAATGGATGCAGTTTTCAACGCAGGCAGACGCCTGCGTATCCCCTTGTTATGTATCACTTGCGAAGAGGGCGTTAACGAACTCCTCGCTCTCAAACCTTCTCAGATCGTCAAGGCGTTCACCAATGCCGACATACCTGATAGGGATGCGGAGCTCACTGGCGATCCCGATGATGACCCCGCCCTTTGCCGTTCCGTCAAGTTTCGTGAGAATGATCCCCGTCACGCCGACTTCGTCTCTGAACATTTTTGCCTGGACGATTGCATTCTGACCGGTCGTAGCGTCCAAGATGAGGAGGATCTCGTGAGGGGCGCCGGGGACCTCCCTAGCCATGATCCGCTTCATCTTCTTGAGCTCTTCCATCAGGTTGACCTTGGTATGGAGCCGGCCGGCCGTATCGATGATCACGACGTTGGCCCTTCCGGAGCGGGCCGCATGGATCGCGTCAAAGACAACGGCAGAAGGATCCGCGCCGATTTTCTGCTTGAACAGGGGGACTCCCACGCGATCGCTCCAGATTTCAAGCTGCTCGATCGCCGCGGCCCTGAATGTATCGGCGGCAACGAGCATGACGGACATGCCGTTATTCTTCAGGAGGTGGGCCAGTTTCCCGATGGTCGTCGTCTTTCCCGTACCGTTGACGCCCACGACCATGATGGTAAAGAGGCCGTTTTGCGGGATGACCAGGGGTGTGTCGTATTTCCCGAAGATGTCCGCAATGGTGTCCCTCAGGACCTTTTTGAGGAGTTCCGGCTCACCGAGTTCCCTTCTCCTGACCTGCTCTTTCATCTTCTCGATGAGGTCGTAGGTGAAAGTTGGACCCACGTCAGCGGTAATCAGGGTCTCTTCCAGTTCGTCAAAGAGCTGCTGGTCGATCACCCTCTCTCCGAAAAGGATATCATCAATGTTTTTGACAAAGGAGCTCCTCGTACGGGCAAGTCCTGCCTTCAGTCTTTCAAAAAAACCTCTGTTTTCAGCGGCATTACTCATCTTTTTTTCCAGGCAATCCGATACTGACTTCGATTAAAACGAGAGGACAACCGCGTCACATCGCATTCTTTAACCATTTTTGCGCTGAGATGTAAAGGACGGAATGACGACCTGGTTGTTTAGTTCAGGGCGACGGAGACCATGGTCGAGATGCCCTGTTTCTGCATGGTGACGCCGAAAAGATACTCGGCAACCTCCATGGTCTTTTTGTTGTGGGTGACCATAATGATCTGGGAACTCTCAGAGATATCTTTGATAAGTCCGTTAAACAGGCCGATATTTGCATCATCAAGGGCCGCGTCCACCTCGTCAAGAACGAGGAAGGGGGACGGACGATACATCAGAATGGCGAAGATCAGCGCGATGGCGGCAAGGGATTTCTCACCACCGGACAGCAGGCTCACGCTCTGCGCCCTCTTTCCGGGCAAAACGATGTTGATGTCCACGCCTGTTTCCAGCAGGTCGGCTTCATCGGTCAGTCTCAGTTCTCCTTTCCCGCCGGGGAACATCCTGTTGAATACCACTCTGAAACATTCGTTGACTGCTTCAAACGTTTCTCCGAAACGCTCCCGGGAAATGGCATTGATTTTTGTTATGGTTTTCCGGAGGGTATCCAGCGAGGCATTGAGATCGGAAACCTGCTTCGTCAGGAAGTCATGTCGTTCCTTCAGTTGCTCGTACTCACTGAGGGCAAGCAGGTTCACCTCTCCGAAGTTTTCCACGTTTTGTCTGTTCTTGTCGAGTCTGGCGATCAGCTCCTGGATTGCCTCTTCTTCCAGAATCTGGAAATCCGGGGCGAGGGTAACCAGATCAACGTAGTATTTTCCCTGGATGCCCTTTTGCAGGTTATCCATCTGTAATGTTAACTCCCGGCAGCTCATTTCCAGTTCACTGGCTCCCCGAATAATCTCATCAAGGGTTTTTTTAACGTCCTTTATTTCCATCTCGCGGTCTCTCAGGAGAGAATCCTTTTCCTGATGTGTCGCTTTGATCTCCGCGATTACACCTTCCGCGGTTTCACAGTCAGTGTAGAGCTGTTCCAGAAGACTCTCCTCTATGCCAATGCGGGTTATGGTGTGTTCAATCTCGCGGTTATACTGCTCGAGTTCCTTTACCCTCCCTTCGATCTCCCCGGCAATGTTTGTCCTGTCCGCTTGCAATCTTGCCAGGGTCCTGAGGTCAGCGCTTCTCTTTTCCTCGAGGGAGACCAGCAGGATCTTTTCTCCGGTGAGGCGCTCTTCCTGTTCATCCACATCGGCCCTGGCTTCAGCCCATCTGTCATGCAGGTATGATATGGCATCGTTGACGGAGCGTTCTCTCTCTTCACATCCGGCGATTTCTTTCTGCAATATTTCTGATCTTTCCTCCATATCCTTTTCTTCAAACTGAAGGGTTTCATAGTTATAGGTGAGTACGGTCAGGCGCTGTTCGATTCCCTTGATTTCATGATCCAGCCGCTCCTCATCTTTTCTCTCCCCGTTGATCCGAAGCTCCAGAGCGTGGATATCGGAGCGGAGCTGCAGCAGTTCTCCCTCCTTGCCCTCGATGAGGGCTGACGTTTTCCTTCTCTCATCGGTCTTCTCTTGCAGGGCGGCATTCAACCGGCAGATCTCCTCCTCCATCTCGGTGAGTTCCCGCTTCGTGCTGAGGAGGCTCCGGTCACCGTTCTCTTTGCTTCCCCCCGTGAGCACGCCGTGTGTATTGATGATGTCACCCTCGGGCGTTACGAACGTTCCCTGGAAGCCGTTTTGCTCCCAGCGGGAAATGCCACTGGTGAGATTCGGTATCAGCAGTACGTCGCCCAACAGGTATTCCGCTATTTTTTCAAATCCCCGGTGGACGGTAACCATGTCGATGAGCCTGAGCGCCCCCTGGAGGTGGTCCTCCGAGGAGAAATAATCGTGATGATTCCTCACTTCCAGAGGAACGAAACTACCCCTTCCGAGGCAGTGAGTCTTCAGGTAGTCTATGGCCTTCACTCCGTCCTGCTGGCTCTTTACCACGACATACTGGAGCTTTTCCCCGAGAACCGCCTCGGCTGCTGTTTCGTACTCCCGGGGAACCTCGAGAATGTCCGCCACGAGCCCAAGAAATGATTCTCCTGGAAGCGCCTGAGTGCGCTCCCCCTTTGTTAACGCCATTATGGATTTTGTACCTTCGCTGCACCAGGCATAGCTGTCCATCATCTCTTGCAAGGAAGAGAGCCGCGATGATTTCCTCCCCGCCTCTTCTCTCATCTGCGAGAGAAGTTCATCTATCGACCACAGGTTCTGTTTTTCCCTCTCGTGCTCGCCGATGAGAGTTTTTTCATTTTCCCTGAGACGGGTGAGCGTTTCCTCGTCCGTGCGGATCATTGTTTTCAACACTTCGAGGTCACGGAGCATCGCATCGCGTGTGGCTTTATGTTCCTGTATGTCTCTGAGGTCTCTCTCCTTCCTCTTCCCGAGATCCTCCATTCCCTTCGCAAGACCCAAAAGCGTGTTCTTTAACTTTGCCTTTTCCGCCACAACATCAATAAGTTCGATCTTGTTTTCCTCCAGCTCTCCATGGAGAGAACCGGCGATCGCTTTGAGCCTTTCCACCTCTTTCTGGATATAAAGAAGGTTATTCCTGACATGCTGAATCTTTTCGTCCGCCGAGTCCCCTGCCGTAATGAGGATATTGATTTCGTCTGTGAGATTATCCTGCCTGATTCCAAGCGCTTCCAGCTCGGCGGAGCTTTTCTGCGTTCGTGATGATATTTCAGTTATCTTCCCTTTTGCATATTCGATCTCCTTTTCTCTCACGGCAATTGCACTGCGAATGCCGTAGAGCTTTTCCTGGGAGTGCATATTCCGTGTCTCGCTTTCCAGAAGTTCCGCTTTCAGCAGATCAACGGAGGTCTCGAGTGTGCCCAGGTTTACCCGGACTTGCGTCTCTTTTTCACTATGTGTGCGGCACTCCTCTTCCAGAGATTCTCTTTTGCGGGAGAGGTCAGTGTATGACTGAAGTGCAAGGGTGAGTTCCGCCTCCTTGATTTCTTTTCTCAGCGATTTGAATTGTTCCGCCCTCCTGGCCTGACGGGATACCGCATTGAGCTGGGTCTTTACCTCCCTGATGATATCGTTGAGCCTCAGCAGGTTCTGGCTCGTTGCTTCCATCTTCCTGGTGGCGGCTTCCTTCCTGACTTTATACTTCGAGATACCCGCGGCGTCTTCAATAAACTGCCGCCTTTCTTCGGGTTTCGCCTCAACAAGGGTCACAATGTTGTTCTGTTCAACGAGGGAATACGTCCGTGTCCCGAGCCCGGCGCTCATAAAGAAGTCGCGCACGTCCAGCAGCCTGCAGGATACTTTGTTGATCGAGTATTCGCTCTCTCCATCCCGGAAGAGTCTTCTTGAGATCATTACCTCACTACAACCGGCGTATTCCCCGGGGAATTGCTGCCCGTTGGCGTCAAGTATCAGGGACACTTCCGTCATTCCCACGGGTGCGGCTCCCTCCGCTCCGTGAAAGATGAGGTCATCCATTCTTTTCCCGCGCAGCATTTTCATCCGTTGCTCGCCCATGACCCAGCGGATCGCGTCAACGACATTGCTCTTACCGCACCCGTTGGGACCGACCACAGCGGTGATGCCCTGCGAAAAATCCAGGACGGTTTTATCCCGGAACGATTTAAAACCGATAATCTCCAGTCTTTTCAGTCTCATACTAATCTCTGACCCGGTGATTTCAAATTTTGGGAATTTTAACAGATGAAAAGTCCCTTGTAAAGGAAAAATACAACCAAATGTGGTTAAAAAATTTTGACCACAATATATAGTGTCCCGATGAGCCTCGGGGGAAAGGTTTCACTTTCTCACCGAGAGAGAACGTGGTAACCTTATATGCATGGGATACAACGGAAGGGGAGAGCACGAAAAATGATTTCCCTCTCCAGTCGAGAAGACAAAAAAGTCAACAATCCCGCAGTTTTTTGCCGGTGATGCAACGAGGGGAGACGGCTGTGGTGATTTAAGGAGAGAAAAGGACACTTGAATTATGGATGACGAAAAATGGAAGATCGCCTGCACGGTCTCGGGTATCACTCATGCAAATATCATCCTGGGAAGACTGGAAACGGAGGGTATTCCCGTCCGGCTGAAATACGAGGCTGCATTGGTCGTATATCCGGTCACGATTGATGGTCTCGGCGAGGTGGAGGTTCTCGTTCCTGAACGTCATCTGGAAAGAGCCAGGCAGATCCTCTCTCAATCCTACGATGAAGAGGAACTGGATTGGGAAGGTTCCGGATGATGCGGGGAACCTCTCTCTTCGCACCGCGTCACATTTATCCGGAAGGCTCCCCTGCGTCCGGGGCAGACGTTGCATCATTCCTCGATCCGGTAAAGCTTCTTTTGAAACATCGCCTCTACCGGCCGGGATGCGATAAATGGCTTACCTCTGAGTACGAGAACATCGAATTCGGGTATACAGGGTGCAAAGGCGACGCCGGAAGACTTCAGGTATTGTTCCGCGGAAGGATCGTATTTCGCTGAACCACAATCGGATGTATATACCTCACGGTCATCACGGGACGGCATGACATGTATGCACATTCGCTTCCAGTCTTTTCCCTCCCGGTAATAGATCTGCCCCGATCCGTTGTTCACCATAACAGTTCCTTTTTCCGTAACATGGGCCCTTACGTCTCTTCGATCGGCGAAGTAGCTGTCGGGAGGATCGATAAACGAGAGGGTACTTTTATGAAGAAACGCTAAAAAATGATGGAATCGAGTATCTGATTTCTGCTCTGGAGCACCTTCCTCCCTTTCAGTAAACACTGCTACGGCATAGTCTCCGTAGCATCTGAAAGACTCGGCAAGGGATTTATCGTCGTACGGATAGACAATACGGGCACCCTTTCTCACCGCGGGAATCTCCCTGAGCGGATGTGTAACCCTGCGGTCCCTGAAAATGGTGTAGAGATGATCTTTGTCCATTCTCATGCCGGTGGCACAGTTCGTTTTCGCCTCCGCCTGTAAATCGGAAAGTTCCCGCATCTGGACTTCTCTCAGTCTGGGAGTCGTGTCTTTTTTTGCGAGGACCTCTATCGTTTGTGAACCGAGAATGGTGGAAAACGTAATGGCGTGTCTTCCTTCGTCCAACTTCAGTTTATAGATGTGCATCGTTCCCGATTCCTTTGAGGCAAGATATTTTCTCCCATTAACGGAAAGATTTCCCCTGAGTCCGTAAATGGTTAAATTGATCTTGGAACTTCTATCGAATATCTTTGGCGAATGATCGACAACCCCTCCTATCTGGAATGCGGAAACGCCTACCACATAAAATTCCGGTGGAACTTCACTCCTGTCGGCAGGATACACGATGGCAATGTATTTTTCCGGTCCTATAAATGAGGCATAACCCAGGACCGCCCCGACAAAGACAACCGACAGGGGCAGGACAATCAAAAAGAAGAATCCGAGAATGAGGAAAATCAGAACAACCCTCGTTTTCAAGGATTTTTTATTGAGATACTCTTTCAGACGCGTGACGGTATCTCTTGCCATATGACGCTTCCCTGTAGTTGGCAGTATTCAGAATATTCCGTCCAGGGTGGTGCCGCAACGGGGACAGTTCACGTCCCTGAGGTTCAGTCTTTCGATATGAAATCCGAAACGGTCTATAAGATGTTCACCGCAATGGGAACATATCGTATCCTCACCCTCATTACCCGGAACATTGCCGCTGTATACGTATTTGAGACCGCTGGCCTTGCCGATTGCAGCCGCCCTGTGTATGGATGCGAGCGGTGTTGAGGGAAACGCCGTCAGTTTGTACTGAGGATGAAAGCGACTTATGTGCCATGGCGTTTCCGTCCCGATGGAAACGATAAATCCGGCAATCTGCCGGAGTTCATCGTCGCTGTCATTCAATGACGGGATGAGCAGGGTAGTTACCTCCACCCAGATGCCCGCCGATTTCATTTTCTTCAGACTTTGCAGGACCGGTTGGAGGCGCGCCCCGCACCTCTGACGGTAGAAATCATCGCTGAAAGACTTCAGATCCACATTCGCCGCGTGCAGGTATGGTGATATTGTTTCGATGGCTTCTTCCGTCATGAAGCCGTTGGTCACGAAGACGTTTTTCAGTCCCTTTCCGGCAGCTATTTTCGCGGTATCATAAGCGTATTCAAAAAAGACCGTCGGCTCGGTGTACGTATAGGCAATGGTTTTGGACCCCGTCCCGAGGGCCCTCTCCACCACCGTGTCGGGGGACATATCCCGCCCCATGATGCTTCCGGTTTCCCTCGGCATCTGGGAGATATCGTGGTTCTGGCAGAACGTGCAGCGGAAATTACAGCCCACCGTCGCAATGGAAAATGACCTGGTCCCCGGGTGAACGTGAAAGAGGGGTTTTTTTTCGATAGGGTCCACGTTTTCCGCAATGACCCTGCCGTACACCAGACTGGTAAGGACTCCGCCCCTGTTTTCCCTGACACCGCAAATGCCCCTTTCGTCCGGTTTTATCGTGCACCGGTGGGCACAGAGGTGACAGCGCACCTTGCCTTCTTCACTTCTTTCATAGAGCATCGCTTCCCGCGCCATTTCCAGACCCGCCGTGTTGCCTCATGTACCGTTCACGTTATTCAAAGACGACCTCTTATCCCCCGATGGAAGACATCCCCTTCATGCACTTTTTCCGTTGCCCCTCATCGCAGTACAACTCGTGATGCATGGGTTTTTTCGCAACAGCCCTCTCCATGAGATCCCTCAGCTCCGCATCGCTGCACCCATCCCGCAGCGGGCCTTTCAGATCAACCTCCTCATCCGAGAGCAGGCATACTCTGAGGTGCCCGTCGGCGGTGAGCCGGAGGCGGTTGCACGTCCGGCAGAACTGGTGGCTCACCGGGCTTATGAAACCGATCGCTCCCTGAGCTGCCGAGATTTTGTAAATTTCTGCAGGGCCGTCCGTCTTCCTGGTTTTTGCGTTGATAAACTCAAGTCGGTAATGTCTGTTGATTATCTCTCTCACTGTGCTGTTGGAAAGATACTGGTTGGCGTGGTCGAGGTCGGCGCTGCCCAGATTCATCAACTCGATAAATCTGATCTGGTAAGGTTTATCGAGGCTGAGTTTCGCGAAATCCAGAATCTCGTCGTCATTAAATCCCTTTATTGCCACAACATTGATTTTTATCGGCGAGTACCCGATCCTGTAAACTGCGTCGATGCCCCTGAGAACGGCATTCAGGTCTCCCCCTCTCGTGATGCGGGCGTATTTCCCGGCATTGAGGGAATCGAGACTGATGTTGATCCTTTTGATGCCCGCCGCAAAAAGTTTCTCCGCATACATCTCAAGAAGAGTGCCGTTCGTCGTCAGGCTTATGTCGCGGAGGCCTTCCGTAGATGTCAGTGATTGAATGAACTCCACGACACCGCGTCTTACCAGGGGCTCACCCCCTGTTATCCTTACCTTACTGACGCCTGCGCTCACCGCGACGCGCACAATCCTCAGTATCTCCTCATACCGGAGAATATCATCGTGCCCGATCAGGGACAATCCCTCCTTCGGCATGCAGTAATCGCAGCGGAGATTGCACCTGTCCGTAATTGAGACTCTCAGATAATTTATTTCCCTGTTGTATCTGTCAACCGTCATTCAACATATCCACCGGAGTATCGTGACATGTTCGTGCGAAGAGAAGGTCTGTTTAACATACTTACGGGAGCATGACAAGAACTTCACGATTCGGTGCGCGGGTACGGCAATTCTTCCTTGACATGGGGGCAATTCTTTATTAAGAGTCAACCTTCATTTTTATCGATCACCGTATCGGTGTTCACAACGGGCACACATGCCCGGGGAGAAGGTGTATGCAGAAGATTCCTATTACGAAGGCAGGATTTGATAAATTAAAGAAGGAGCTGGAGTATATCAAAACAGTATCCCTGCCCGAAAACATCCGGGACATCGAAGCGGCGAGATCCCAGGGGGACATTACAGAGAATGCAGAATATGCCGCAGCCAAGGAGAGACAGTCTTTTATCCAGGGAAGAATTCAGGAACTGGAAAACAATCTTGCCAAATCATACATTGTGCATCTCAACGGTGTAACCACCGACAAGGTTGTGTTTGGATCCACGGTGACTCTTGAAGACATGAATTCCGGGGCAGGAATAACCTACCGTCTTGTGGGGCCCCTGGAGTCGGATATCGATGAGAACAGGATTTCCGTAACCTCGCCGTTAGGGAAAGCTCTCATCGGGAAAAGTGTCGGTGAAGAGGTAATTGTCGAGACACCGGGGGGGACACGGGAATTCGAGATTGTGAACATTTCCATCGGAACATAAAAGGATATCTCGCTCACGCAAATAGGAAAAGCCGGGATTGAAAAATCGATCCCGGCTTTTTACGTCCGCAAACGGATTTTACCTTTCAATGCAGATACCCACTATCTCAAATTCCCGCATCCCTCCGGGCGTCTTGACGATGATCCCATCACCGACACTTTTCCCGATGAGCGCTTTGCCAATTTTCTTGACTTGGATGGGACTTATTTCTATACTCGCCATGCCAAGAGCGGTAATTCATTATGGAAAAGACTTTACAAGTTCTCAATGACCTTGAACGTAACGGTGCATTAGGGCGATACGCCATTGGCGGTGCCATGGGGGCAACATTTTATATTGAGCCAGTGTTGACTTTTGACCTTGATGTTTATGTTGCTTTGCCGCAGAAGGGTGACTTGATATCGCTTACCCCGCTTTATGAGGCGCTTAAAGGGCGCGGATATACAATAGAAGAAGGTGAATGCGTGAACATAGAAGGTGTACCGGTACAATTTCTTCCGGCTTATAATCAGCTTCTTGAAGAAGCGCTTTCTGAAGCGCAGGAAATAGTTTATGAAAATACACCGACACGCGTATTGCGTGCTGAGCATCTGATGGCCATCTGCTTGCAGACAGGCAGAGAAAAAGACAGGGATCGTATTCGACTTTTCCGCGAGGAAGCAAAAATCGATGCAGGGTATTTGGATGGTGTGTTACAGCGTTTTGGATTGGAGGAGAAATGGAGACAATGGACACAATAGACCCTGAGACGAAACGGATCCTTACGGCAAAAGAAAACCGCAGGCATAAACTCGCTTCCCTTCCTTATCCCGAAAAAGTTCGTGCTGTTGTGCAACTTCAACGCATGGCGGTACCGCTCCTGAGAAACAGGAACAAACGGGCACGCATCTGGCAGATTAATGGTCTGGAAGTTTCATCCAAAGAACGATGACCTGAAGCATCTGAAAACTTTTCTCTTGACAAATAGAACGATAGTTCTATTATACCGCGGTCTGATTTTCTCAAAGGAGAGAAATCGTGGCCGCTCCCGCCGCCGTTTACCGACCACGGAATCCGCAATCTTCCGATTACTACCGGTGCGTACAGGATCATTTTGAAGTCTTCCTCCAAGTTTATGAAGAACGGTTTGAACGGCAATATGG
>Ga0194112_10008858_pt1 | contig 12897 bp, 10 predicted proteins | sample TA2MahC400mmetaG_FD_146191 | JGI IMG/M metagenome (GOLD analysis project Ga0194112, IMG submission 146191) | Freshwater microbial communities from Lake Tanganyika, Tanzania - TA2015016 Mahale Deep Cast 400m | ecosystem: Environmental > Aquatic > Freshwater > Lake | place: Tanzania: Lake...
GCCCCCTCCGGGGGCTGTGCGCGGCCGGCCGGCGAAGGAGATGCCGGAATTCCCTCGAAACCCGTCGCTTCGCGGCTGAACCGCTCATGGCGCCTCAGCCCTCCCTCCCGGCCTGAAAGCTGTCGGGATTTCCGCTTGGGATAATGCTCCAGACAAAAATTATTGGCGCTTGGGTGTGTTTTTAGAGTGCAGCGGCACGTCGCCGCTCTCTCGGTGTCCTCATGACGCCGCACTCGGCCCGTCGGCTTGACTCCCGGCGGACCCTGTTGTACGTTTCCGGCCGGTGAGCAAAGATTTCCTCGTCAGAGCCCGCGGGGCCGTCTCCTTTCTCGCCTCGTTTTTCTCCGCCCGCGGCCTCGAGGAGAGCCGCGCCAAAAGGGTCTCCGTCCTGTTCCTCGTGCCGCTTCTCGTCTTCGCTTTCTATCTCTCCTTCATGCGCGGCGTGAGGGACTCCTTCGGCGGCGACTACGCCCGCTTCATGCATTTCGAGAAGGTCCGCCTGGCGAATTTCGACCAGGTCTACTGGAACATCGACCCGCGCCTGCTCTTCGAAAACTCCGACTTCGAGAAAGGCACGCTCGAGAATTGGACGCCCGAGGGCGAAGCCTTCCTCTACCAGCCGGTCGGCGAGGATGTCCTGCGCGAAAACCGGCGGCCCTTCTTCCTGAACATCCAGGGCCGCTGCTTCGTCGGGACCTACGACAAGTACGCCGGCGTCAGCCAGGGGGACGGTCCGGAAGGCCGCCTCGTCTCGGCCCCCTTCACCATCGAACGGAACAAGATCGGATTCCTCCTCGGCGGCGGCCGCTCGGACCCCGAACAGGGCCTGGGCCGCCAGGCCGCGGTCCTGGAGGTTGAAGGCCGGGCCGTGCTCGAGGAAACGGGGCGGGACCTGGAGCGGATGAACTTGCGCGTCTGGGACGTCCGTCGCTGGGTCGGGAGGGAGGCGCGCATCGTCCTCGTCGACGAGCCGTCGGACAGGCCGTTCTTCCGCCACCTCAACGCCGATTGGTTCCACTATTACCGGGAGAGCGGGATCCGGAGAGGCCTGCCGGCGGCGGAGGATGGCTACGACGGGCAGTTCTTTTATTTTCTGGCCCACGACCCGCTTCTAAACGCCGTCAGGGACGACCCGCGGCGGGCCCTCCTCTTCCTCGACCATCCGGGCTACCGCGCCTCCCGCATCGGTTTCCCGCTTCTCGTCCGGCTCGCATCGTTCGGCGACGCCGCCCGGTTCCCGGCGGCCATGGTCTGGCTCGTCGTCCTGTCCCATTTCGCCGGGGCGTTCTTTTTCCTCAAGATCGTGCTTTTTTACAGGAAGAGCCCGCTCTGGGCCTTCCTGTATGTCCTCGTTCCTGGATTCCATTTGTCCCTCTATTTCGGGCTCCCCGAGTCTCTATGCCTGGCGTTCATGCTCGGCGGGCTCAATTTTTACCTGCGGCGGCGCCTGCCGGCGGCCGCGCTCCTGCTCGCCGCAGCGGTCCTCGTCAGGGAGATGGCCCTTCCGGTCGCGGCCGCGGCGGCCGGCTACGAGTTCCTCAAGCGCAGGGACCTCAGGGCGGCCCTGTGGCTCGGGGGTTCGGTCCTGCCTTATGCGCTCTGGAGGGCTTTCCTGACGTTCCGTCTCTTGGGGCTCTACGGCTGGGAGACCTTTTTTCAACGCGGCGACGTCCTGACCCTGCCCTTCGCCGGCTTCGCCGAGCTCTTCCGCCTCATCGCCGCCGGGAGCTACCGGGCGCACCTCGTCCCCACGGCGGTTTTCTATGTTTTTCTGCTCGGACTGGCGGTGATTTTCGCCGGGATCCTCGTCTTCCGGACGAGGAACGTTTTCACCCTGGGTTTGGCCCTCTACGTCCTGATCGCCGTGTCCCTGAATTACATCAAGATGTGGGTGGACATGAGCAACGGCATCCGGGCTTCTTATGAGGTCTTCCTCTTCCTCGTCCTGGCCTTCGTCTCCCAGGAGAAGCCGGCCCGGCCCTGGCTCAAGGGCGGTCTGTTGGTCTTTTATGCCGCGACGCTCGTCTTCTCCGCCTTCGTGCTCTATACGGGGAGGTTTTTCCGCTCGGTGTTTTTCTAGGGCGCTCTCTTCCCCTTTTCGCAATTCTCCTTTTTTACCGTTGAGGCCTTAAACCAATCTTCGACGCCCGAGCCTTTTATGGCCGGCATTTCGATCCGGAACAAGCGTCGCGCCTTGCGCGAAGACATCTCGATCGGCGGACATGCCCCACGGCTTGCCGCGGGGATCCGGTCGTCGGGGGATTCAGAGGGGGGTGCCCACCCGGACTTTCAGCGCGTTTAAGGCGATTTTTCCTTATGGCTTGAACAGCGGAGGGCAGGTATGCTAAAATTCCTCTCCCCAATGGAGACGCCGCATAAGATTCAAGCCTCGTTCTTCTCGGAGTTCCTCAAGCCCGGCCACATCGTCTACGACCTCCAGGCCAAGACCAAGGTCGAGGCTCTGGACGAGCTTCTCGACCTTCTCCAGCGTCACAAGCACATCGACAACAAGAAGCTCCTCCTGACGCGCATCATCGACCGGGAGCGCCTGGAGACCACGGCCATCGGCGACGGCATCGCCCTGCCCCATGCCCGGGTCAACGCCGGGGGGGACCTGGCCGTGGCCGTCGGCCGCTCGGAAAAGGGGATCGACTTCGACGCCGTGGACAAGAGGAAGGTCTACCTCGTCATCCTCGTCATCTGGAACCCGGCTTTGCCGGGCCTCTTCAACCACCTCTTCGCCGGGCTGGCCGCCTACCTGCGCCGGCCGGAGTTCCGGCGGCGGGCCTTCGAGGCCAAGGACCGGGAGGAGCTCTTCCGGGTGCTGGCCGAGATCGAGCTCCGCATTCCTCTCGAGGACAAGGTCATCAGCCGGGCCAGCCTGCTGAAGAAGCTCCAGGAGATCGATATGAAGCTGCGGCGGACGCCCAAATCCAAGCGCCCGCCGCTCGAGAAGCAGGCCCGCCTGCTGCGCGGCGAGCTCGACGACAACCTCCTCAACCGCTACGACCGGCTCATGCAACGCTACGGGTTCGCCGTGGCCGAGCTCGAGGGCGGCGTCTGCCAGGGCTGCAACATCAACGCCGCCACGGGCATGAGCTCGGCCATCGCCGGCTCGAACGACATCTACATCTGCGAGAACTGCGGCAAGTTCCTGGTCGCCGCCCGGGCGAATAAAGAAAAAGAAAATAAAGAAGAGAAAGAAAAGCCCAAGGCCAAGTCCAAGAAGAAATAGCCCGCCGGATCCGCATCAGCAAACATCAACAAGTTTCTTTAGAGGGCTCTCCTCCATTCTCTGTGGGTTGGTTTCGCAGAGAGTTCAGCCGGCTTGAATGTCCGGGGCGATTCCGGCGCCTCAACCCGGCTTGGCGATAACGTCCGGATAATAGACCTACCGAGGGCGGCGAACATGGCCTCTTTCTCCGCAAGGGATTTCCCCCAGATCTTTAGGCCGTTGAATTTGAGGAGACGCGAAACGGCCTTTTCCCACAGCGGTTCGACACAGACACGGATCCGTTATTGGGTTTCCAGATGCATGATTTCATTGATTTCAATTTGTTTGGCGCGAATTCTGTCGGATGTGAGCGCATGAATGTCTTTGTATGTATCGACTTGAAGCCAGCGGTCCAGGCAGTTCTCATTTTCGAGCACCTGTCTTTCATAGGCCATCAAATAATCATCAATAATGATGAACGGCCTGCTGAAATCGACGGCTTCCGTTTTCCAGGTCTTCCATGGGGGACACTGGAATCGCTCCAGCGGAGCGGGATATGTCCCTTTGAAGTATGGCAAAAGGTATCTTTTAATGGACTGCAGGCCTTCTGGCCCGCGGCCGTGCGTCGTCAGCCAGTAGCAATCGAAATGGCCGGTGACGAAATCAATGATCTCATGGATGTTCGGGATGAGGGCGATCCTGTCTCCGTCGTCTTTGCCAAGAATGACGCGGTCGATGTCTAAATAAAGGTCCATTGCCTAGGCAAATGTCCTTTCAACGTCCTATAAAAGTGAAAAATCATGGCTTTCTTCCACTCTCGGTGGATTGATTTCGCAGAGGAGTCAGCTGGCTCACGTCCGTATAAAAGGCCTGCCTGGGCGGCGGATCCGCTCTTTTTGACATCAATCCGCAACTTCTATTTTTAAGGTCATGATTCCCCAGGGAGGGATGACGACGGCTTCCTTGATCTCTTGTCCGTCTTCTTCCACGAGGTTGCTCAGGAAGACCCGAGGCGGCTTCCTGCCGGGCCGGTGAAACCACGCTTCTTGAGGCTCGTCCGAGGCGTTGAACAGCCGAAGGATGAGGGAGCGGCCGTCGCGGCTCGGCTTGATGGAGCTCACGATGATGCTCGATGGGGCAATTTTCAGCAGGGGAGGGGGCGGAGGAGCGGAAGGATCGGCGGGAGCGGCGAGGAGCGGCTGTTTCGCGTTTATGCTGAATTTCTTCGTCTCGGCCGAATCGAAAGGCCCGCTGTGGGGGCGGAAGGAGTAGCGCAGGACGATCTCGCCCTCCTGCCCGGCCTTGTAGTTCGTGTGCCAGTAGTTGTTGAAGATATAGGAGTAGAAAACGCCGCCGGGAGCGGTTTTATTCCTCCAGGAGCGCGTGTTTTTTTCGTTCAGAGTTTCGTCGGTCATGGCGCCGGGCTCGACGAGAGGCGCGTCGGACGACGCCCACGTCACCCCGAAGTCCCCGTTGGAGACGTCGACGCCGTTGTGAACGCACAGGAAATCCCGGCACGAGCCGGGCAGCTGGTCGTCCTCCGGCCGGACGAATCCCCAGCCGATGTCCATGCGCATCGCGCCGCCCGGCACGCGGAACGGGAAGGCGATGTGCCCGGCCTCCTTTTCGCGGACTTCGATTTTTTCCAGGGTGTTGACGATGTCCACGCGGTCGAGTCCGCGATAAAGGATGATCTCCCTCCGCATGCTCCGGCAGCCCGGCGCGTCTGAAGTAACGAGCAGGGAGGCGACGAGAGGGCCGCGTTCTTTGACCTCGACGCGGACGTTCGACGCGCGCCGCGCGGTTTTCGGGTCCCGGCCCGGGACGTAGAGGTAGTCGTTCAGTCCGGCGCCGCAACTTGGGTCCACGAGCTCAAGGCCTCGCTCCTTCCATGCGAGGCTTGAGACGGCGCCCGTTTCAGGATCGATCGACAGCTTTAGCAGTCCGTTTTCGAGAATGAAACCCACGGCTCTGGCGGACTCGGGTTCGACTCCCGGCGCTCCGCGCCCGGTCTCTTCGCTTCCGGAGCGTGTTGGGCCGACGAAAAGCCGCTTCGCTCCCAGCCCCGGCACATCCTCCGCCAGCACGGCCAGCCGCCCGTCCGACAGGCGCTGAGAAGGGACATGCCGCCCCGCCCCGTCCGTAACCGAGTCGCCGGCGGCGCTCAGGCCTTGAGGCAGCATCACGACATCCGTACGGCTCCAGGAGCTCGTGTTGATGATGTCGATCGCGACGATGCTGTCTTGATCGAATGCCGCTGGGCTGCGGTCTCGGCCATTTCGTCCACATTCCTGCGCGGGTCGCAAGTCGACTTGAAGGGGGAACCCGCTTCGAGTTTCCCCCTCCCTACGCTCTCTGTCAAAGGATTGCTGATCGCTACCGCCCTTATTCTCAAAGGGCATGAATTCCCCGACGACAGGATCTCCGGCGCAAGCCGCGGGGTATGTCCCTCTGTCGTCATCTGATTCCGGAGCCGTGAGTCGCTCCGTCGGAGTCGTCAGATCGGCCGTCGCATTTCCGGCCGCAGCGATTCCGGAAGTTCCGTCAGTGTCCTCTGTCGCCGCCGCGGCCCTTTTTAAGCTTGGTCCGCTCCCTCGTCCCAGCGCTCGATCGAGGAGCTCGCGCGACCGCTTGTCCGCCTCCAGGGCGAAGGCGCGCTTGTATTCCCACTGCGCCCGGACATCCGGGTGGTCGGGCTCGCTCACGGAGTTGTGGGCCCCCCAGGTGTGCTCGTCCCAGAGCAGAGCCTGCCGCCAGGCCTCGTCGAACTCGTCGGCGGGAAAAGCGGCGGGGTTGCGCATGGCCCACACCGCCTCGGCTTGAAGGAGCCTGGCGACGGCCCGCCTGTTCATCACACTCTCGGCCGTCGTGCTCATGTACCCATCCTCCCAGTAGGGCGACAGGTCGCCGGAGAACGAGGGGATCTCCGCGCCGTGACGGCGCTCGAACTCGCGGAACATCTCGCTCGCCGTGGCGATCACGAGCCGGGGCGACTCGTAGCGCTCGTTCCACTCCCGGACCCTGTCGGGCAGGCGCGGGTCGGGCGGGCCGTTGTCGCCGCCGATCGTGTAGCGCACCTGGACGATGTCGTAGGGATAGGAGGCGTCCTCGAGCTCACGCGCGTACTCCAAAATCTGGCGCTCGCCGGCCATGGTCAGCTCGCCCATGTTGAGGCCGTGGAACCAGGAATAGCCGCGGCCGGCGGTCCAGAAGAGGACCTTTTCCCGTCCCGAGGGCGAGAGCCAGTAGAACGGCTTGTCGGCCCAGGCCTTGGAGAAATGCCCGATGCGGTCGCCTCCGTCGGGGAGGAAGGGCATGTAGTTCGGGCCGCTGGAGTAATATTTCACGCCGGCCAGGGCGAGCGCCGGGACGACCGTCCACAGCGAGCCGGGGATGTCTGTGATCATGGCCGAATCGATCGCCAGGCCGAATTCGCGGCGGAGGCGGCGGGCGCAGTCGGTGAGGCGCACGAGCTCCTCGGGCGGGCAAACGCCGGTGAGGACGTTGGCCAGCGTGGCCTGGAATTCGACCCGGCCGCGGCGGGCGGCCTCGATGACCGCGGCGCGCTCCTCCGCGCCCGCTTGGCGCAGGAACGTCTCGAGCGGCCAGAGGACCTCGACGTTCCATTTGAAGCGCGCGCCCTCGGGGTAGCCCTCGGTCCGGCACGCCAGGTCGGCGGCTTCCAGGAGAAAACGCCAGTGGTCCTTCTCGACCTTGACCTGGAGGTCGGAATAGCCGATGTCGGTGTGGGAGTGGGGCAGAAGATAGAGAAGGCGCGGCCGCACCGGGCGGAGGGCGAGCGTCTTTTGCGCCGCCGGACGGCCGTCGACGAGGACTTCGACGACGAGCTTCGATTCGGCCTCGACGGGTTGGACGGGAAGCAGGAAGGAGTTGTATCCCGGCTCGAGCCGCCCGGAGAGGGCCGAGCCGTCCGAGGCGCGGATCGCGACGGCGGCGCCCGGGCCGGGGTGGTCGGCCTCGACGCGGACGAGTTGGCGGACGGCGCCGCTTTCCCTGACCAGCACGGGTTCGGTCCTGATGCGCACGGCTTCCTCCAGGGCGAATTGAAAGGTCATGAACCAGTCGCGACTCCCGGCGTTTTCTCCGCGGACGCCGAGCCGCACCGGCCGCCCCGGCGCCACGGAAGAGGCGGGCAGGGTGAGGATCATCGGGCCGAACGTGTCCCCGAACTGGTCGGTATAAGCGCGGCGGTATTCAAGACGAGCGCCGCCCGGCGCCGTCCACGTCTGGCGCGCGTCCGCGGCCGCGCCTTCCCGGCCGGTCCGGATGGCGAACAGGACAGCCCCGTCGACCGAGAGCTCAAAGGAGTGGCTTCCCATGCTGGCCGCCTTGCCGGCCAGCCAGATGAAGGTCGCGCTTTTTCCAGCCATGTCTTCCGGGACGGCCTCGGTCTCCCATTCAATCGCCATCCGGCCGTCGAGCGCCCGGACGAGGAGCGCCTCGGTCGCCGAGGGGTGGCCGGAGTGGTAGCCGATCGTTTCGCCCGAGACCGAGCGGGCGAAGCCCTTGAGCCAGCGGCCGGAGGGTGGCTCTGAGGTTTCCTTCCCCATTATTTGTGAGAACGAAAAGAGAAGACCGCTCGCAAGCATGACGATACAAAATGAGTTTCTCGAGCTCCGTGAAAGAAAGATGCGTTGTATTCTCACCATGTCTCCAATTTCATCGGCCGGGTTTTGGGCTCTTCCCTCCGGCAGATCCGTTGCAGTTCTGGAGTCCACTCATCGTGGCGCCTGAATATCATTCTCAGTCGTCCCTTTTTGGCATATTCATGATGGAAGGCTGACGCAGCGTGTCTTTTTCCATGTGAGACTGCTTTTCAGGAGATTGACATGATCCTTGCGCCGGAGTCGTTTATATCATAGGAAACGCTGCACTCCAATGAATTCGAAAGATCTCTCAGGATGGGGACTTCGATATGAACAGAGATGTCGAGAGGAGGAAAATTTGACAAAAGATCCTGCGTACATACAATATATGCGGGAGTATGATATGGTAAGAAAAACGGTCATTCTCGACGACAAGCTCGCCGACGGCTTGAGCCTTTTGGCGAAGAAGGATTCCAGGGATTTTTCCGGCGCCTTGCGCCACGCCGCCCGCATCGGTCTGCTGGCCATCGAAAATCCTGAGCTCACCGTCCAGGAAATCAAAGACATCATCGAGGCCGATGCGGAATTTGAGCAGGGGAGGATCTCCCGGCTTGATGTTCGGTCCCTCTGAATGAAGCTCTACGAGACGGCGAAGTTCCAGAGGCTCCGAAAGAAGCTGAAGGAAGAGAGCGAGCGGGCGGCGCTTCGGGAGGCCGTCCGCGCCGTCGCCAAAACTCCCGAGGCCGGAAAGAAGCTCAAGGGGGAGTTCAGGGATCTTCGCTCGTTCTCCTATTCAGCGCGGGGACAGGCGCGGCGCCTGATCTACAAAATCGTCGACGGCGCGCTCGTCCTTTTATCCTTCGGCCTCCGGCAGGGGATATACGGCTGACCTCTGAGACAGTTCGCTCATTTCGACCGTCCCAGTAAAAGAGCAAAATATTCCATGAGCGGACGGAGGTGAACCCGTGACGAACCCAAAACATGACTTTGATGAGGAATTGCCTTATCCGCGCAGGCGAGTTCAAGCGGCCTGGGGAGAAGTCGAAGTCTACGAAATTCCGGATGAAGAGAAAAAGAGGGTTTTAGAGAAGCTCTGTCCTTTCAGACCGGTGCCGAACTTGGGAATGCTGATGGAGGATATCCACAGCGGGAAGACGTTCCGGGTGAGGGAATTCATGGTCACGAGAGAGGGAAAGATGAATGTTCTGGCCGCACCGTTTTACCTCGAAAGCGGAGGCACGGTCATCGACTGGGTTCCCGCAAGACGCGCAAAAAAGTAATCGCTTGCCGTGCGCGCAAATCGCCTGAAATGGATTTGCGGTTATAAGCGCAGGCGTAAGGATGTGGGCAGCGGTTGATGGGATTCCTTTGATGATTACAGTTGACATATAACCATATAGATTATATGGTTATATGGATGAAAACGACATTGAATATCGACGATTCCGTCATGACCCGCTTGAAGAAGGAGGCGGCCCGCAGGGGCTGCACGATGTCCGAGCTCGTCGAGTCCGCTCTCCGCCTTCTTCTCGAGCCCAGGAAAGCGGCGCGCCCCCGCGCCCCGCTCCCTTCCTTCAAGAGCGGCGGAGCGCTGGTCGAGGTCGCCGACCGGGATGCCCTCTATCAGGCCATGGAAGGCCGCTGATGTTCGTCGTCGACACGAACATTCTCGTCTATGCCGCCGACGAGGACTCTCCTTGGCACGCGGCCTGCAGGGCCAAGGTCGAGGAGTGGCGGAAGCAGACGCCGCCCTGGTATGCGACCTGGGGCATCGTCTATGAATTCCTCCGCGTGATCACCCACCCGCGCGTTTTCCGCAAGCCGTGGTCGGCCGGCCAGGCCTGGACATTCGTCGAGGCCCTCCTCGGTTCGCCCTCCTTCAAGTTGCTCGTCCCCACAGAGAGGCATGCCGAAGTCGCGGTCGAAGTCATCGGCCGGGCGGCTTTTCTGCGCGGCAACCTGCTCTACGACGCTCAGACGGCGGTCCTCATGCGCGAGCACGGCATCCGCCGCATCTACACCCGGGACACGGATTTCCACCGCTTCCCCTTCCTCGAGCCCATGGATCCCACGGCTTAAGCGGAAAAAGTTCTTATTCGGACAGATAGGTTGAATTATGTTTTCAGCCGGCCTTGCAGGGGTTCCGCATGGCCGACACCTTGCGTGGCCTGTTATCCGGCTTTTCCGACCGCCTTTGTTAGCGCCCGAACGCCGGTCAATCCCGGCCTGCGGGGGGAAGACGGGGTTGCGTCTACACTATGCTCAAAAAAGTGGAAAGTGTGGGCGCGACCCCGTTTCCGGGAAAGGACAGGCCTTTCGCCGACGCTTCCTGGCGTTCTTCGATATCCACTCGGAAAGATTCTTGATCTTAGTCCAGGTCGATCGGGGCGAGGACGCGGTAGACGGGGAAGGGCATGAACCCCCGCCCCCACTGGGGCACGAGCTGCCGGTCGAAGAAGTTCCAGAGGAGAAGCCCGTCGTCGCTCTCGGGCTCGAGCAGGCAGGCGGCCAGGCTCCCCAGGGGCTGGGCCGCGGCGACGAAGACCGTGCCCGCGGGAAACTCCCTCGTCTCCTTGAAGCGCTCGCCCTTGGCCTGGGTCATCCAACGGCCCTGGAAGAGGCGCTCGGCGGGCTTGAGCTCCGTGATCCTGAACCCCTCCACCTCGGCCTTGACGGGCTTGGCCAGCTTTGTCATGGCCACCCCGTGCTGCCGAAGCTTGGCCAGGACGTCGGGGTCGGGCGCGGGCAGGAGGTAGCCCCAGGGGAAGGGGATCGACTTCGTGGGAACGACGTCGGCGTAATAATCGGCCTCGTAGGTTTTCTTGCGGTCGGTCCGCTTGATGAGGGGCCAGGTGCCCTCGCGCGGCGTGACTTCGACCTCGTAGCCGCGGATGACGACCTTATCGGGAAGGGGCTTGAGCTCGAATTCCGTGTGGAACGGCGCCGAGGGGTCGGCGTTCTTCCAGCGCTCCGCGGTCCTCTCGTCCGCGGCGCGCACGAGGCCGCGGATGTCCGCGGCGTTCTCGCGGCAGTAATCGAGGATCGAGCGGAGCAGGCCGTAGCAGCTCAGGACGCGGGTCTTGTAATCGGCGTAGACGTAGTTCTCGTCCAGGATGGCCAGCCGGTTGCGCAGGCCCACGTAGTTCGTTAGGTAGCGCGGCTGGTGGCTGTAGATCTCCCAACCCTTGCCCAGGTCGGCCGGGTCGCGCGGGTCGCCGTAGGGGATCGAGAGGTATCCGTAGGTCTTCTCCAGCCTCTCGTCCACGGCGGGCAGGAGCTTATTCCACATGTATTCGCGCAGGACGGGGTCCGAGTTGGGGTTGATCTGCCAGGCGTAGGTCACGGGCTCCTCGTGGTAGGAGCCGTTCGTCGTGTGGCAGTCCACGACGAGCGCCGGGTCCCAGCGCCGCAGGACGTTCTCCACCAGGCCTTGCATCTCCGGGCTCTCGAGCTTCACGCCGTCGCGGTTGAGGTCGAGGCCCTGGCCGTTGTGGCGCACGCCGACGCCCCGCTCCGGGCCGTTCTGGTTACGGCGGTTTTGGGGCGAAATGCGGTCGTTCCCGTCCGGGTTGAAGTTCGGGCCGATGAGCACTATGAGCTTATCGAGGTAGGGGAGAGCCGGGTCGAGGAGGATGTCGCGGGCCAGGGCGAGCGACGCCTCCTTGCCCTCGACTTCGCCGGCGTGGATGTTGCCCTGGATGTAGACCACGAGCCTCGGGTCGTCGCGTAGCGCCTCCGGAGAGGCGGGCAGGGGACGGCCGAGGACGAGCAGGGGGATGTCCCGGCCCTCGGTCGAGCGGGCCATGGTCTCCACCCGGAGATTTCGGCTCCGGGCCTGCAGGGCTTTGATGAAGTCCATGACTTCGGCGTGCGTCGAAGTGGCCTTGTAGTCCGAGGCCTCGGCCACGGTAGGAAGAAGGCCTGTTTCGGGGGCCGCGGGCAAAGTCCCCGCGCCTGCCGTCAACACGGCCAGCGCCGCCAAGGCGGTCAGCAGATGGTTTTTCATGATCGTTCCTTCCCTTGTCCGAAGCCAAAAGTTTACCCGGAATAAATGGGGGACACAATACCTAGCGGGTTCCCCGTCCAAGTTGACTTGGCCGGGCGGGCGCGTTTACAATCACCCATCATGACGGGACTGCGGCAGCACGACCCCGCGGCGCCACTCCGCTCCCGTGAATCAACCCATCATTCCGATGAAGAGGAGGAATCCATGTCCGTACGACACCCGCATTCCGGGAATGCCGCTTTCCGGCCGGCCGTCGTTCTCGCCCTGACGGCCGTCCTGGCCCTCGTCCTGGCCTTTCCCTCGAGCGGCCAGAAGTCCGCCGCGCCGCAGCGCGTCCAGAGCACTGACCCCGAGCTCCGGCTCAAGGGCTGGACCGCTCATCTGGAGATGGAAGCCGCCTCGCCCTTCAAAGAGCTCAAGTGGCGGCACATCGGCCCGACGAACATCTCCGGCCGGGCGACGGACATCGCCGTCGTCGCCCCCAAGGGCGCGAGCTACACGATCTACGTCGCCACCGCCTCGGGCGGCGTGTGGAAGACCGTGAACGAGGGCACGACCTGGATTCCCGTTTTCGACCGCGCCCCCTCGTCGGCCATCGGGGACATCGCCCTCGCCCCCTCCAACCCCGACATCGTCTGGGTGGGCACGGGCGAGGCGAACATCTTCCGCAGCTCCCAGGCGGGCTGCGGCATCTACAAATCCGAGGACGCGGGCAAGACCTGGCGCCACATGGGCCTCGCCGACACCTACACCATCGCCCGCATCGTCGTCCACCCTACCAACCCCGACATCGTTTACGTCGCCGCCTCGGGCCATGAGTGGACGGACAACGCCGAGCGCGGCGTTTACAAGACGACGGACGGCGGGCAAACTTGGAGCAAGATCCTTTACCGCGGCCCGCGCACCGGGGCTATCGACCTGGTCATGGACCCCGCCGACCCGGAGACCCTCTACGCCGCCACCTGGCAGCGCATCCGCTTCAAGTGGAACGACCCCCGCGTCATGGCCGGCTACGACCAGAGCGCGGTCTTCAAAACGACCGACGGCGGACGGACCTGGATGCCGGCCGT
>Ga0194112_10008865_pt1 | contig 12889 bp, 11 predicted proteins | sample TA2MahC400mmetaG_FD_146191 | JGI IMG/M metagenome (GOLD analysis project Ga0194112, IMG submission 146191) | Freshwater microbial communities from Lake Tanganyika, Tanzania - TA2015016 Mahale Deep Cast 400m | ecosystem: Environmental > Aquatic > Freshwater > Lake | place: Tanzania: Lake...
AGGAAAGGGCTGTGGCAATGATGACCCTCTGTTTCAAGCCTCCGCTTAGTTGATGCGGATAGTCCCTAATCCGCATCTCAGGAGATGGAATATTCACCACTTTCATCACTTTGATGATTTCTTCGGGAATGTTCTCCGTCTTCATATCACGGTGGTATTTAAAGGCCTCCCCCACCTGGAATCCGACCCGAAGAAGAGGATTCAGGGCTGTTGTTGGATCCTGAGGAATAAAGGCAATCTTGTCACCCCGTATCCTCTCAACTTCTTTGGTACCCATTTTAAGGATGTCTTCCCCTTTAAAGAAGATCTCCCCCGAAACGATCCGACCTGCGGGTTTAGCTACCACTCCCATCAGGGCTTGACCAATGACGCTCTTGCCGCTGGCCGATTCTCCTACAAGCCCCCACACCTCCTCCTTCTTCACGGAGAAGTCAACCCCTTCAACAGCCCGTATGACACCCCGGTCCGTAAAAAAGTGGACCTGAAGGTCCTTGACTCCAAGAATGGACTCTTCAGATTTCGGATTTCGGATTTCGGATTTCGGATTTTTCATTTCCAATAACTTATTCTTTAATAGGGGATGATGTTGCCTTTTCGTTCCGCAATCGGCAATCCACATTCCGCAATTTATTTAGGCCTTCAACTGGTGTCTCGGATCCAATTCATCGCGAAGCCAGTCTCCCAGCAGGTTGCCTCCGAGGACAGTGATGCAAATTGCAATGCCAGGAAAAGTTGCTATCCACCAAGCGACTGTCAGATAAGTTCTCCCATCCGCGAGCATTCCTCCCCAGGTGGCAGTGGGAGGTTTCACTCCCAAGCCCAGAAAGCTAAAGGCCGCTTCGAAAATGATCATCTTGCCCACATCGAGAGTAGCCAGAACTACCGCCGTGTTGAGCACGTTGGGCAGGATATGAACAAAAAGAATGCGCCACCACTTGCAACCGGAGATCACGGCCATCTCGATAAACTCCGATTTAGAGAAACTCATGGCCTCGAAACGGACAATCCGCGTGTAACCAACCCACTGGGTAATCCCAAGGACGATAATGATGTTGGTAAGACTGGGACCGACCGCGCCGATGATAGCTATGGCAATCAGGATGAAGGGAAGGGAAAGCATTATGTCTGTGAAACGCATTATGACCGAATCAATCATGCCTCCGAAATATCCTGCGATGATCCCGAGCATGGTGCCCAGAACTCCTGACAGGAGCACCGCTGCAAAACCGACGATCACTGACACACGAGCACCATAGATGATCCGGCTGAGAATATCGCGACCCAGATTATCGGTGCCCAGAAGGTGGTCCGAGGATCCACCCTGCTGCCAGTAAGGGGGTTTGAGGGCAACCACCACGTTTTGCTTGATCGGATCATGGGGCGCAATCCATGAGGAAAAGATGGCACAGATCAACAACAGTGTGATGATGACCGCGGCCGTTTTCGGAATCCTGCGAAAGATCTTTCGGATCTTGAGCGATCGTTCTTCCCTCCATGAGAGTAGGCTGTTCTCCTGTTGAGGGATTGCGTTATTTGTTTTGTTCATTCCTATATTCAAAACCCTTCCGGATTGTTCACACACCACATTTAAACTCCCGCCCTTGGATTACCTGCGGTTCACCCGCGGATCGGTGGCGCTGTAAATGATGTCCACCAGCAGATTGATTACCACAAAGAAGACGGCAGCGACGACTACCGTTGCTTGGATCACGGGATAATCTCGATTGTAGATCGCATCAAGCGAAAGCCTTCCAATCCCCGGCCAAGAAAAGATGAACTCTGTAATTACCGCGCCTCCCAGAAGCAATCCGAGCTGAAGAGCGATGATATTTAAAATAGTGATGAAACTGTTGCGCAGGATGTGGCGCAGGACGACTGTTCTCTCCGGAACTCCCTTGAGCCGCGCATAGCGCACATAGTCCATGTCGAGGACATCTAGGATGCTGGATCGCGTCAGCCTGGCTGTTGCCGCAGTGAAGAAAAGAGCGATGGTAAGTGCTGGAAGAATGACATACCTGGGTCCACCATAACCAGAGGGCTGAAACCACCCGAGTTTCACAGCAAAAAGAAGGATCATCATGATCCCACCCCAGAAGGCGGGAATCGACTGTCCGAAAAGGGCCAGGGTCACTCCGATTCGATCAAAGATCGTGCCCCTTTTGATGGCCGAGATAATGCCAAGTGGTAAGGCTATGCAGATGGAAATAACAGTGCCAACAATGGAAAGATAGAGACTTGCTGGCAAACGATCCAAGAGGAGCTTCATGGCCGACTCCTCGTGGCGAAAGGACATGCCGAAGTCTCCCTGAACCACCTTGCCCACGTAAACAAACAATTGGATGTGCATGGGGCGATCGAGGCCGAGATCTTTCGTTAGATATGCTTGCTGCTCGGGTGTCGCCTCAGGGGGTAAAAGCAAAACAACGGGGTCACCCAGTACCCTGGAGATAAGGAATGTGATGACAATTACCCCGAGGATAACAATCAGGGATTGCAAGATTCTCCGAACGATAAAAGCGCCCATAAGCTTCTGTAGCCCTGAATTATTGGGGAACAATTATGGGGACCATGCATTTAACGATCCCCAGCCTTCGACTGTCAGGACCTCACACGTTATTTGCTCACCTTGTAGAGAATTAAGCGCTCATCCTCGCGGACCTGGAAATCCTTCAGCTTCTTTGATACTCCATAGTGATCAATCTGCTGATAGAGGAAAACAAGAGGAGCCTCTTCGAAGACAAACTTCTGCGCCTCTTTATAAATCTGGGTCTTCTCCCAAATGAGTGGGTGATTTTGAGCCTTTTTATAGCGGGGGCAACATACACGTAAGCACTTTGAGGCGAATATACTCTTCGTCCCGAAGCCCATATGCCCGGCGCTGAATGACTCTGATCTTGTTATTCAGACCCTCGACGAAACCGAGGGATACTTTGTTTTCCGGTTTGCAGAAGATGGCGATCCCATCCCAGTGGCGCTCGATCATCTCGGCGAACTTCTCATACGGTTTGAGCCGTTGCCATTTTAAAGAGGCCTTCCAGTTGTTGAAGAACTTCCTGGCCCAGGTCTCTGACTGATAGTCCCATAACTGGCCGAACTGCTCTTTGAGCACATAAGCCGTGTTGAGCCGTTTGTTGGCCGCCAACAGTGTTTTCAAAGCTTTTCTCCCATCCGTCGAAAGATTCTCACGGTGGGAGAGAAGGGTGTATTTCTGGCCCTTGATGAATTTGCGATCATCACCGGTGAGCCGAGCATATTCGCTCTTGCGAATCTTATCCATGGCTTCGTTTAAGTGCCTCAGGATATGGAACTTATCGTAAAGGATGGCAGTCTGAGGGGCGTGCTCCCGCGTAGCGTTTTCAAAGGGTTTCCACATGTCCATGAGCGCAAGCCGTATCCCTTTGGTTTTCGTGGGTCCGAGCCATTCATAGAAGAGCTTCAGGCTCTCCTCCGAACGGTCGGTCCCCCCGAACCAGATGGGCCGTCTCCTCTCCAGATCGCTGACGACGATCCGGTAACTGTGGCCCTTACGGATGGAGATCTCGTCAATGCCGATGGTCTTGGGCCTGGGATTACCGGCACGGCGGAGTTTCTCCCGCATGTACTGCTTTTCGAGTTCCTTGACTGTCTTCCAGTCGAGACGGAGTTCTTTTGCAATATCTTTGACCGTTGCGGCTTCGCACCGCCTGCCGACGTAATAGGCGAAGCGCTTGGTATAAAACGGGCTGTCGGCCAGAAACGCCATCTTCTCCCGTTTCACGGTGCCGCACCTCCGACACTCGACGCGCCGGATGTCTAGTTCGAGGTATACTCTGGCCGCTCCGCAGGAGAGATCACGAACCAAACGGGCCTTGCGGTCATAGAAGGCCGGCCGAGACGTACCGCAGACGCCACAAACAGTTTTTTTCCCCGCCGCAAGAGTCTGATGACTCGGGCATGGGGATCACCAAAGATGCCGTGAACGGTCCTCTTTGGCTTACAACCAGGGAAGCGATATAAATCGGAGAGAGTTCGTCTTTTGCACATGTCCGATTCATATCACATTTTCCCAAAAGCTTTCAAACAGAAAATCCGCTCCCAGAGATGGGTTTATTATATTTTTGCTGATTTTTTACCCACTCATTTGGGAGAAGACCCAATATTTTTTAGCTGGAGGTTTGGGTGCTGGTCTTGATGGTTGTGATTTCGGCTTTCCATCACCAGGTCGATTATCGCCTGTTACTTTCCATAACCCCTCTTCTTTTATTAAAGGGACCCTTTTTTCGTGACGGAGGAACTTTCCATCTATCCGGTACTCATTAAAAGACACCCACGCAAACGTACCTTTTATTTCAACTTCAGTTATTTTAATGCTATGACAATCAGATATTGATTTTGTAAGGGTATTTTTACATCCTTCTTCGAAAGTATGAAACCCATCTTTTCTAAATTTGTTTTCTACCTCTCTTAATGCTTCATTGGCAAAGTATTTCTTTGCCTCCGAACAATTTCCAGACTTTAAAGCTTGGAAAAGGGCCTCCACTACTTTATCGGGGGTATCTGGGTATTTTTTTGGCTTTGATTCAACAAGGATGCTTTTCGTATTAGAAACATCTGCCGATATTGTAGGAATTGATGTATTCCATTGGCCATCTTTTGTTCTATAGGTTGTAAAGAAATGGTAATTGCCAGGGGATTCCAGTTTTAGCTTACCCTTATAATGATAAACTTCATCTGGGCGAAGAGTGACATTCGTTTTCCAGGTAAAGTCAGGGCATTTGTCATTGGGACAGATGTCATTTACCCGCCCTCCAACCGTTAATACATTGAAGGTGATAGGTGCATTCCCTTTGTTGGCAATAGTAAATTCAGCAGTTAAAATATCCCCCACTTGGTATTTATCTTTCTTCGGGGTTATCTGTAGTGAAGAGGTGATGGTTGGTTGGGTAGCACTTTGAGTAACACAATCTCGATCTTTTCTTGGAGATTGTATCATTTTAACGTCCTCCAACTTTGGCACGATTTCTTTCACCGCAGCTTCAGGAGGACAAGTTAACCCTGCCCATGTCGCAGGACAAACATAGGTACCCCATGGGGTTTTCTTCGGTTTGAGCTCTATAGGTACAATTATAAAAACATCCTTGCAAGCAGGTTCCTCTAAACTTGCATTAACAAACACCCTATTTGCAGAACGTACGTAAATTATCTCCATTCTACCAATCTTTGCATATTCCAATTTGGCAGAACTAATGCCCCTTAACACCAAATATTCACCAAGCTTAAAACCCAATACTTTTGCACCTTCTCCAAGAAAAGGCGCTGGAATTCCAGTCAAGAACTGGACACCTGCTCCAGCTATTCCGCCAGCAAAACTTATAAGGAGTTCCTGATCTTCTGAGAGAGCATTTTTTCTCACTACATCTATTTCCTGCAAATTTTTATCTTTCTCCTTGGGATCTAACTGGTTTATTAGTACATTGAGATGGTTGAACAAAACATCTTCATACCTTCCCTCCTTCTTTGCCCTTATTCGTTCGGCATCAAGCACATTCTTTAAGTGTTTATACAATTCACTCCTGATCTGTGAATCTAAATTTGCAAATTCTAAAGTAGGAGGAGGGGATAACTCTTTTAAGACTAACTGTGCTTGAGGGGCATCGCTGGCAGGAAGGCAGGTTAATATTATTACTATACAGATATCGAAGGCTTTAGATTTCCTACTCATTTTCATCTTCCTACCTTACCTCCACATTGGCCATAAAATAAATATCATGGCTAATATTAAATTTTTTCTATGAACCGTAATTCCCAATATCCAGAACTTTCGTTAGTTTTCCATTGAGCACTTTATAAAGGCCTTTTTGCCAGCTTTCCCAACGTCCTTCATTGATGATTAATTCTGCAACACTATCCCCGTCTATATCTCCAACTAAATTTACAACAAAGTGATCATCCCCTATACTTTCTCTCCCGGGGCATTCGGCTAAATAAGTAGAGCGTCTCAAAATGCTCCATCTTCCACTCCATAATGCAAAAACCGATGCATACATCTCACCGCATGGCGTCCCTCCCCAACGGACATTTCTATAAACAGCAGATGAGCCACCTGGCTTCAGAATGAAAGTATTAATACCACTACTTTTAGGAGTTTTCCCTTCGAGATGTTGATCGTAATTTACCCCTAATTTGTTATACCACTCTTTTGGTCTTATTAATGTCTCTCGGATAATATTATCAAGCCCCGACTTTTGATCATCATTCAATAATAAATTTTTAGGATAAAATGGCTGTAATATTTGTTGGCTAAGTGCAATGGTATTCTCTGCAATTGTTGCCAAATCGCCACTAGGTTTTGATTCCCAATTAACATTACCAGTGAAGGATGGCATACCATTTTCTAGTTTGCCTAGAGGTCCAGTTATGCTAAAAGTTCCGATGCGAATTCCTTTATGATAAAGCCAATATCGTTTAGTATTTAAGATTTTTTGTTTCAGTGGATTATCTGATCTCAGTAAGGCCCAGGCTGAGTAATATTTTCCGCCTGAAAACATTACCAAAGGTATGAGGTTTTTAATTTCTTTATCACCGTAGTTGAAAAGAAGCCCACATGCTACAGTCTCCTTCTGATTTTTCACTACATCCTTTCCAATCTCGGATTCGGGTTTTTCCCCAGTGCGCTTGAATAGTCTTTGAGATTGAATCTTAAACGATACCGCATCAAGATGGACCACGTAAGTAGCCAAGATCATATTACGACCACAATTCGGATTTTCATAATAGTTACAAAACTCGTCTACCACGAAGCTTAATACATCTGATGTTCCGATCCAGTGCGGTTTATCTTTTATTAGCCAAATCTTATTGGATGGCCCAAGGAAAACACCCTTTCTAATTTTTTGGGTGTAGAGGTCAATACTTACAAACCACTGCCCCTCATATGAACATAAAGTAACCAAATACTTTTGAGATGGACTCCAAAAAACGTCTAACGCAGCACAGCCAGGAACCAGAATAGAAGTTCCTTTATTCAAATCTATAAAAAATAATTTATGTTTCCCATCATTATCTACCGCTATGGCAGCAGCTAAGCCTTTTGGTCTTAGAATGGAAACTTTAAATTTCCGAACATCATTAATGTTAGCTATCACTGAGGGGTTAAATTTCCTCCCTTGATAGATCAAAATACCACCTTGTGTATAAGTAAATTCATAAAATATTTTATTAATAGGTATTTCAAAATTTACTATATCAGTTATTTTAGCCCCATCTTTGGAAGTGGGATATGACTCTACTACTTTTATATCCACTGTATTTTTAACTCCCTGTGCTGTTGGAATAGATGTATTCCATTGGCCATCTTTTGTTCTATAGGTTGTAAAGAAATGGTAATTGCCAGGGGATTCCAGTTTTAGCTTACCCTTATAATGATAAACTTCATCGGGGCGAAGAGTGACATTCGTTTTCCAGTCAAAGTCAGGGCATTTGTCATTGGGACAAATGTCATTTACCCGCCCTCCAACTGTTAATACATCGAGATTGATAGTATTTGATCCATTGTTTTTTAAAGTAAATTCTGCTGTTAGAGATTGGCCTAATTCATACGGGGGGGGGTCAATAATTCTCAATGAGGAGGTTATTTGTAATCTTGGACTTATATCTTGTTTTTCCCCATAAAAAGTTACTCGAGGTCCCTGAATTCTTCCACCCCAAGTTTCGTAAGTTTTAACTTCTCCCATCTCATATACAGTTCCTCTTATTATGATCGTAAAGGGCCTTATAATACCCTCATCTGGAAGTAATCGTAGTTTTTCACGTAACCCTATTGGTGGGGCGTACATTGCTAAATGACCGCCCCCTTTGTTTACTTCTTTCTTGAGATCTTTGAGAGATACTGAATGAGGGGAATAAAATACTATTAATGCTTCTCCGTCAACCCTTCCATAACGGCCATCTCTATTTTTATAAGGGAAGTATATGGGGAGAGCACCAATATTCTTCCATTTAAGATCAACGACCTTACCATCGGCTCCGTTACTTTTTTCAAATTTGTTTTTTATTTCTTTAATTATCTCCTTTATTTTCTCTACCCCCACCTCTATTCCAGCAGAGATAATTATCTGTACCGCCTCATCTAATCCAGACACGATTAGTTTTTTGACAATCTGCCATTTAATAAAATCAGTAATCCACTTTCCTGTCTTTTTTGAAACGAGATGACTAATAAGAACTTTAGCTGCTTCTTCCTCATAATCATTGCAATTTTGTTTTGGGCATTCTAACAGCGCCCCACCCACCCCCTGAAGTAGCGTATTAATATTATTAATTTCTGCTTGATATCCCGCAATTTGTTGCTCCGTTTGTTTTTTATCTTCTGAAGGACTAACTGTTTTAGGAATTTCAACATGCGCCTTTTTATATTCTTCAACCTTCCCATCGGGCAGGGTCAAAATGAGGGTATCTCCTGAAACAGACACTTTACAGACCACAGGCCCAACTAAGCTCCAGATACCAGCCAGATTAATTCTTATGCGATTCTTATCAATAAATTTGTAATCTCCCCCTGCAGACATTTTTAAACCATCATGAAAAGTAAATACGGTTCCGTCTTCGAAAAATTCAAAATATTCCATACCACCCAATTTCTGGTCATATTGCCCCCATTTACCGATTATTGCCTTCTTGATGTCTACTTCTCCTAATGCTATGGAAATTAGTAGATTAGGAATAATTAGGATCACACACAATGCTAATACTTTCATTTTTCCTTTAATTCTCAATTCTCTACCTTACTCCCACACTGGTCACAAAAGAGGGCATCAATGGGAATATTACCTCCACAATTCGGACAGTATTGGGTCTTGATTACACTGGTTGGTTTTGCTTCGATTGTTATTGACGCATTTCCGCAATAAGGGCAGACAGTTGCAAACCTGAGCTTTTTGTTTTTACATGTTTGGCAATAAACAAGCTCCCCGGATGGTCTGCTGAACAAGTAAATGATGAACCCGATTATGCCGGTTAACATAATGAGAAAAACCCAACCAACTGACGTTCCCATCCCCCTATTTTTTGCATCCCTAGCAACCCATACCAAGATGGCTATGTTTAGAACAAATATGGCTATGATTATAAAGATAAAAGAGCCGCATGCAGTTCCACAAACCTCTCCTCCGCTTGGTTGACCGCCACCTGGTGCCCCCATACCTATTGCATCTGTTGTTTGAATAGCTGTAATGAAAAGAAAGAAGGCAAGCGATATATGCATTTTACGATCTCCCATGTTCATTTCCCTCCTAAGAATATATTCTTTTTTACTATGGATAATCTTCCCCGTGACTGGAAGATAAAGGTGAGCATTTTGCCAAGCGAACAATTATCATATTAGTCCCTTTAAAAGCTCCATGCTTTTTTAAAGCCATTTTGGCATAAGATGAACAGCTTGGTGTAAATTTACAGTTCACGATTCCATTTAAATGAGGTGAGACATATTCATGATATTTTCCAATAGGAAGCAGTAATATTTTGGCTGTCACCTGATGCTCTGGATTGTGTAACAAATCAACAAAAAACAACAAAGGTAAGATAAGAGGAAAAATCCAATATTTGTGGATAGGGATTCCCAACAATTTCATAGGATATACCCCAATGAATTATTTATACAATTCTCATAGCGGGCTTTGAAGTTTTATTTGGTTGCCGTCAGCAATATTTATAATCAAAATATCCATCTTAATAAAAATGCAGGTGTAGTCAGTTTCTTAGCTTCGAATTCAAACTTTACTTATGCCTTTATATATCTTCAACTAACATTCTATTTCGCAGGAAATGGTATGGGGGGGACAAACATATTATCATATACCACTTTAACCTCTTTAAAAGACCTCGCGATGCGAAAAGCTAAATCTTTATTACTTTTTGTTAGTACCATTCCCTTTAAAGTAACTTCAAAGTTATCATTTACATAGGCATTAACCCCCTTAAACCCAGCACTTCTCAAGGCATTATTAATTTCGGCCTCAAGTACCTTTGGAAGCTTTGCCGGTGTTTTTACTTGCATATTGTTTCTTACATCCTTTAATTCTTTATATGACTTTGCAATATTTATAGCATCTGACTCTTCTCCCTTGTCTTTAACGAAGCCCTTTAGGGTAGCAACTAAATCACTATCAACCTCAGCATACACATTAACTAACCCCCTTCTTTGCAATGCCGTGTTTATGTCATTTCCAATCTGGTATATATCTGGTTGTGGAGTAATTTCTTTAACTTGAATATTGCTTTTTACGCCTCTTAATTCTCGACGTGCCTTTGTAATATTTAAAGCCCTAGTCATCTCTTGATTATTCTTAACAAAACCCTTCAATGTTGCAACTAAATCTCTATCAACCTCAACGGTTACATCACTTAAATCGTTTCTTTTTAATGCCATGCTTATTTCTTCTTCAAGCTTAACTATATTTATTGAAGGTGGATGGGGCGGTGGGTCTGGTGTTGGCTTTGGTTCTTTCTTTGGGGGAGGTGGAGAGATAAAAGGTGCCTCAGCAGGTTTTTCAGCGGGGGGAGCTTCGGAAGGCTTGAATGCCTTCACTACAATCTCATTTCTTACTCCTTTTAAATCTCCGAAGGATTCGGCGATATTTGATGCCAGCATCTTATCACGTGGATTATCTACTGTTCCCTTTAAGGTAGCTACCAAATCCTTATCTACCTTGGCATTCACATCGCTTAGCCCTCTATTATTTAAAGCACTATTCACTTTCCCCTCAAGATCAAGAATATCAACATAAGGTTTTTTTTCGAGGGCCTGTTTTTCCTCGGGGGGCTTGATTGTCTCAGTGATCGTCTTTTCAAATTCAGCAGGCTTGGATGTCGTCTCACTCGTCTTCGGGATGATTTTCCCAGCAAAGTACAAGTAACCCCCAGCACCTCCGATAATCAGGACTAACACACACATGGTCAACCATAACCATACCCTGGAAGTTCTCTTGATAACCTCTCCTTTAACCTCTCTTTTGGGTAGGCCCACTCCTCTGACTTTTGACTGGAGAACTGCTGTTTTAATCTCCTCTTTCAAAGGAGTCCCATCCTTCCTACAGAATTTTGCTGTCAAGGGATTGGGGGCTCCGCATTTGGGACAGAAGATTACATCATTTAGTTTTTCAATCTCTGGCTTTATCTTTTCTTCCTTGACTTCTGTTGGCGCTTCTACTTTAGGCTCAGCAATCTCTTCTGGTCTTATTTCTTTTTCTATTACTTCAGACGGTTTGATCTGTTCGGTGGTAGAAACCTTCTGAAGAGATGTCCCATCCTTTCTACAAAATTTTGCAGTTAACGGATGTGGAGTTCCACATTGAGGGCAAAGAAGAAGATTCTCAGGCTTTTCCGCTTCCGAAGGTTTTTCTGCAAGCTTTTCCCCAGCTTGCTGGAGGTTATAGCCATCAACTTTACAGAATTTAGCAGATAAAGGATTTTCTGCGCCACAAGATGGACACTTCTTCGTCTGAACATCCTGAGCTTTTGCTATCTCGACCTTTGCCCCACACTTCGGACAGAATTTTACCATGTTTGGGATATTGGCTTTACATTTTTCACAAATCATAAAGTACCCCTCTTACTTTAGCTTTTGCCCGCAATTTGTGCAGAAAGAGGCAGTGGCTGGGTTTTCCTTTCCGCATTGCGTACAGAAGATACCTTTTGAAACAACTCTTTTGGGGGGGATTGCTGGCTTGATTATTTTGCTTACTATCACAACCCCCAACAAAGAGCAACAAGACACCCACCATCACTATTACCACCGATACAAAGCCAGGTATTGAGAAGCCAGAGGATTTACCGGAAAGTTTAGTTCCCCTCCGGAAACCTTGAAGATTCCACTTAATCTCATCAGAGGAGACCTTTGTCCCATTAGTCCCATCAATATCCCCTGGCATTTCTATAGATACTTCATATGGAAATGGTATTTCTGAACTTTTAAGGTGTTTAATTTCAAGAGCATAGGACTTCTTTAAAAACCCCTTTCTCTCAGAGTTGAATTCATATCTGGCCTCATCATCGGTAAGCTCAGAGATGTTCTTGAATTTCCTCCCTAAAGTAATAATATGCTTCCCTTCTTTTTCTCCTTCTCCAAGGATAATCCATCCTTCTTTTTGGAGCTCATTTTTAACTTTAGGAATCGCCTGCGGGTCGAAAAGTAATTCTTTTTGAATGGCAATCTCAAGTTTTGTACTGCCTGAACCGTCTTTCTTAATGTTTATCTTCTGTTTCACCTCAAGGCATGAGGTCAGAACAAGGCAGATTAAGATTGAAAAAACAAGCCTTGTTAATAGGCCATTTTTCAAAACCTGAAAACCTTTCACAAAATTCTTCCTCATCTTCTATCTCTTATTGAAAGAGCCTTTTTACATCTGGCTTCGACAGATATAATATGATTGCTACAAGTAGCGCGATACCCATAAGTGTAAGGCTAATTACTCCAAAAGTTAGTTTCTGGCCAATAAGTGATAGAAACGAGAGAAGAATTGATAGAATACATAAAATAATAGTAAGACTTCTTCCCCATTTAGCTAAACTCCAGATGCCATAAGCAGCAGTAATCTCAAAAATTCCAAAAAGTGACACGAGATACCCCGGAATGCCCGCACCTGCTATATCACTCTTAACCAATTCTTTCCCTCCAAATGGTAGCTCTCCAACGCTCCCTAAGGCTGCATGGCCTACACATGCCACAACAAGGATTAATGCCCCACCCAGCGCCGTTAGAACTCCCCAAAAGGCGTTCCAAATCCCTGTTGATTACAACGTTGTTTTGAGAGAGTTTTAAGGTTTTATTCTGACCGAAGGCAGTAGGTAAGAAAGGCTTTTTAACAAAACGTTTTTGCGGTTTGAGGAGTTTTTGATCGGACTGAAGTAACCA
>Ga0194112_10008870_pt1 | contig 12883 bp, 11 predicted proteins | sample TA2MahC400mmetaG_FD_146191 | JGI IMG/M metagenome (GOLD analysis project Ga0194112, IMG submission 146191) | Freshwater microbial communities from Lake Tanganyika, Tanzania - TA2015016 Mahale Deep Cast 400m | ecosystem: Environmental > Aquatic > Freshwater > Lake | place: Tanzania: Lake...
GCAGGTGTCGAGTTCCTTCAGGATTTCTTCCACGCGTTTCGCGACGAGAGCCCTGTGCGGGCTGAAGACTTCATCCCAGATTCTGGCGGCCTCGGCGGTGACCTGGATGGGCTGAAGCGCCTCCGCTTGGGTGGTCATCTTCTCGTAGAAGCGGGCGGAAAACTGCTTGTAGAGTTTCTGGAACTCCTTCTCGGTCTCTGTCTTGCCGGCGCCCGTGTCGCCGCAGCCGATTACCGCAGCCGCCGTGGCGGCCGCCAGCACGCAGACCAGTAGTTTCCTCATGGCGTTCTCCTGAAAAAGGTCCAGAATCAGTTTGCCCAGAACATCCACCTTGCCTAGTATGCCGCGGTCCTGACCGGAGTGCAAGCCCTATTCTCATCGGCGGATGAGGGGTGGAACTTGAGGATTGCGGATTGAGGATTGCGAATCGCGGATTGAGCGGCGGGGTCGCCGAGAGCGGCGGATTTTTTGTCGAACGACTCGCCCTCTCGTCCGTACTTGTAGGTGACAGGGGCGGGGGGAAAATGGGCCAGCAGCGTCCGCAAATGGTTGACATTCCCCCCCGCCGTCCTTAACATACGCCCGGAGTGTTCAGGCGCAGGAGGTGCCGTATGGCCTTCAGGTTCCGTTGTTCGAAGTGCGGCAAGCGGCTGACGGTGAACGAGTCGCCGGGCGCTGAAGTGACGTGCCCGCACTGTAATCAGGCGACGGCCGTGCCGGCCGACGCGCAGCCGACGGAAGTGCCGGGCACGGTGGCGGCCGTGGCGCCCGAGCCGGCGGCCGTCGCTGCCCCCGTCGCCGCCGCGCCCGCGCCGGCGGCCGAGGGCGAGCAGCCCGAAGAAGAGGAAGAAGAACAGGGCGGCATGGACACCATGATGGGGTGGCTGGCCCTGTATGTGCCCAGTTGGGGCTCCAGCATCCTGCTGCACGTGGCCGTGGTCATCCTGGCCATGTTCATGGCCTGGGGCAAGGGCGATGCCGAGCCGGTCTTCGAGTACAAGTCTGCCGTCATCTCCGAGGCGAAGCACAAGACCGAGAAGCGCCTGAAGCAGGACCAGAAGATGCAGCAGTCGCGTGGGAAGTTGCGGCCGAACCCGACGAGCATCGTGCGACAGTTCACGCAGAACCCGTTCCCGGACGTGGCCTCGAACAGGCTGGAGCAGTTGGAGGTCATCGGCATCGGCGGCGGCGGCAAGGAGATCGGCGGGTTCGAGGGCCTCGGCCAGGGCGGCCGCGGTTTCTTCGGCGCAGGCGGCGACGACGAGGCCGCACGAATCGTTTACGTCGTCGACCGCTCCGGCTCCATGACCGACTCCATCGACTTCGTGAAGTACGAACTGAAGCGCTCCATCGGCGAACTCGGGGAGGCCAAGGAGTTCCACGTGGTCTTCTACTCCTCCGGCCCGCCCGTCGAGATGCCCACCCGCCGCCTCATCAACGCCACCGAACGCAACAAGCAACTCGCCTTCGAGTTCATCGACGGCGTCATCGCACAGGGCGAGACCGACCCGTCGAAGGCCCTCGAACGGGCCTTCGCCTGCAACCCCGAGCTCATCTACCTTCTGACGGACGGCGAGTTCGACCGCGCCATCATCGACTTGGTGAAGCGCCTCAACACCGGCAGTAAGGTCACCGTCCACACCATCGGCTTCCTCTACAAGACCGGCGAGACGGTCCTTAAGCAGATCGCTCAGGAGAACAGCGGCAGTTACAAGTTCGTTTCGGAGCAGGACCTTGCGACCCTGTCTCAGTAACTGGCGTGCGGCGGCGCTGGCGGCGGCGATGGTGCTCGCGCTGGCGGCTGGCGCCCAGGCCGACCGCGTACGGACGGCCAAGGGCATCGGCTACGACGGCAAGATCACCGGCCTCGGGTCCGACGGCCTCGTCATCGAGGTGGGCGGCTCTCCGCGCTCCGTCCCGCTGGGCGACATCTCGCGGATCGAGGCCACGGCCTTTCCGGACCTGGCCCTGGCCGAAGAGGCGTATGCCCAGGGTCTTGCCGGCAAGGCGAAGTCGTTCACCGACGCCGAGCGGATGTACCGCGCCATCCTGGGGGCCGGGGGCGCGCCCCAGTGGCTCCGTGTGCTCATCCAGTCGCGCATGTACAAGTTGTACGCCGATTCCGGCCGCATACCGGAGGCCTTCGACGCCTACCTGGAAGTGGCCCGTGCCGCGCCGAAACTGGTGACGGACCTGAAACTGCCCGCCCCGGCCGAGGACGCCCACGATGTCAACCAGGCCATGCTGCGGAAGGTGAGCGATGCCCTCCGCGCGGCCGCCGGAAGGCCCTACGCGACGGAACTCCAGAGTTTCCGCGTTTCGCTCCTGATGCTCGAAGGCAAGCCCGAAGAGGTCCTGCCCCTGCTGGAGCCGATGCTGGCCTCGAAGGACGAGCGGATACGCCAGTCGGCGATGCTCAAGCAGATTGAACTCCTTGTGGGCTCCGGCAAGGCCGACGAGGCCTCCGCCCGCCTGGAGGCGGCCGCAGAGGTCCTCTCGCAGGACCACCCCGACGACGTGGCCTTCTGGCGCGGCCGCATCCTGAAGGAGAAAGGGCAGTTCGAGGACGCGGCCCTGGAGTTCATGCGGCTGCCCATCCTCTATGCTGCGAAGGACAAGAACCGGACCGCCGAGGCCCTGTGGTACGCCGGCCAGGCCCTTGAGGCCGCCAAGGCGACCAAAGACGAAATCCGCAAGGTCTACCAGGAAGCGGTGACCCGCTACGCCGGCACGGCCGGGGCCGATCGCGCCAGGCGCGAACTGGTTCGCCTGGGAGGGTGAGGGCCAGGGGCGAGGGCCGTGGCCGAATTTGCGCTCGCCGTTGACCAGCCTCCCGCCGTCAGGCGGGGTCGGAGCGTTGACTAGCCCCCGCCGTCAGGCGGGGGGTCAAGAAACAGCCGTCGGGCCAACCTTGAAGGAGCCGCAGGACATGAAGAAGCGCGCATTTTACTGGATGCTGACCGTGGCCGCGGTGGTGCTGGCGGTGGCCGCACCGGCGCTGGCCGAGGAGGCCAAGGGCGAGCGGCGGTCGCTGGCGTGGATGTTCTACATCGCGACGTTCAGCGACGCCATCGGCTTCCTGGACATGATTTCGATCTACGCCTGCTCGCTGGCCTCCATCGCCCTGATCGTGGAGCACTGCATCACGATCCGCCGGTCGGTGCTGGTGCCGGAACTGTCGGTGGCGCAGATCAAGACGATGTTCGACGAGCGGCGGTTCCGCGAGGCGCTGGAGTTCTGCCAGAACGACCCGTCGTTCGTCTCGGGCGTGGTCCACGCCGGCCTCATTGAGGCCGCCAACGGCTACGAGGCTATGGAAAACGCCATGGAAGACGCCACCGGCGAACGCACCAGCCGCCTCTACCGCAAGATCGAGTGGCTGAATCTCCTGGGCAACGTCTCGCCGATGCTTGGTCTGTGGGGCACGATCTGGGGCATGATGGTGGCCTTTGCCACGATCGAGTCTCGCGGCGGCAAGGCGAACCCGGCCGACCTGGCGGGCGGCATCATGGTGGCCCTGGTCTCGACGTTCTGCGGGCTGATTGTGGCCATTCCGGCGCTGGCGGCCTACGGCATCTTCCGCGGCCGCATCGAGCAGTTGTCCATGGAAGCGGCGCTGGTGGCCGAGGAATTGCTGGCGAACTTCAAGCCCAGCGCGGCCTGACGGGCCGCGGGCGGCGCACTGCGGCCGCCCACGAGCGGGAGGGTCCGGGCATGAAACACCGAAAGCCCACGGGCGTCGGCGCTGTCGGCGCCAACATGACGCCGATGATCGACATGGTCTTCAACCTCCTCATCTTCTTCATCCTGACCAGCCAGTTCGCCCAGTTGGAGACCGAGGAGGTGAGGCTGCCGCTCTCGACCACGGCCACCAACAAGGACTACACCGAGTTCCGCAACGTGGTCATCAACATCGTCGAGCGCGACGGGGCGGGCGAGATCATCGTCTTCCGCCGGCCCTTCACGCCGCCGGAACTGACGGAGTTTCTTATCGAAGCCAAGGAAAAGGCCGAGGGGCACCCGATGAACGTCATCCTGCGGGCTGACGCCGAGGTGCCCTACGAGGACGTCGCCCGCGTCATGCTCGCCACCGGAAAGGCCCAGATACAAGGGTGGTGGATCACCACCGAGATCGAGAAGAAAGACGAGTTGCGGGGCGGCATGTAGTCCGGCTGCCCCGCTTGCCGCTGCCAAGCGTGGCACGGCCGGCTTGTCCGGCCGTGGGGAGTAGCGGCAGCGCTTTGCCACGGCCGGGCAAGCCGGCCGTGCCACGTGGCCCGATGGGGGCAAGGAAGCCATCATGAAAATCAGACGCCCCGGCGCCGCCGGCAGGATGCAGCCGCCGATGACGCCGATGATCGACGCCGTGTTTCAACTGCTCATCTTCTTTCTGCTGACCCCCGCGTTCTCGTTGACCGAGGGGTTCCTGACGACCAACCTGCCCACGACGTCCGGTCCGGTCGCGGGCAAGGAGCAGAAACTCGTCCAGCGTATCAAGATTGAACTCTACAACGTCGGCCAGAGCGGCGAATTCGAGGACGGCGGCAAGAACGAGTTCGTCTCCATCGTCTTCAACGAAACGCAGAACCTCGGGGCCAACTTCGACGCGCTCCGGGCGGCCCTCGAGGAGAAGCGGGCCCAGGGCCTCGCGGCCAACACACCCGTCCTGATTTCCCCGACCATGGGCTGCCGCCACAAGTGGGTCGTCCGGGCCTTCGACGCCGCCGTGGCCTCGCGGTTCACAGAGATCCAGTTTGCCGTGCCGTATCAGTAGGGGGGTAGCATGCTTTCGCGCCTTTGCGAAAGCATGGTCGTGCGCGCGGGGGCGCATGCTTTCGCAAGCGAAAGCATGCCACCCCGTATAGCGAGGTCTTGATGCGAATCACAGGGCAACTCTTCGTGGTGGCCGTTCTGCTGGCAGTCGGCGCCGCCGGCGTGTCGGCCGCGGGGCTGGACGACCCGTTCCTGAAGGGCCTCCAGGAGCGCGGCCTGCCGACGCTCCAGAAGGCGTACTTGAGGAAACTGGGTGCCGGCCAGGCGACGCCGGGCACCGGGCCCGCGGCCACGACCTCCGCCGGCGCCGGCGTCGAGAAGGCCGCCCTGGCCGCGCTGGAGGTTCAGACCGGCCTTGCCGCCCGCATCATCGCCGACCGCGACGCCTCGTTCAGGAAGGCCCGGCAGTTGTATGAGGAAGCCATCGACGAGGGCAATAAGGCCCTGGCCGCCCTGCCCATCGGCCAGAAGCAGGACGAACGCAACCGCCTGCGCCTCCAGGTCCTGAAACTCCGTCTGGACCTGGCGAACCTCATCTTCCAGAAGTGGCTGAAGACCGACCTGGACCTCCTGGAAGTGACCGACCGCCGCGGGGGCAACCGCTCCCGCACCGTGGACCTCCTCCGGGTCTGCATGGCGCAGTACAAGGCCATCGCCGCCGAGAGCGCCGCCTGGCTCTCCGAAATCGACCGCATGACCATGGCCGAACGCAACAAGTTCGCCAACACGGGCACCGAGCGCCAACTGCGCCAGATACAGCGCGAGGCCAAGTACGACGAGGCGTGGGTCACCTACTACCTCGGCTGGGCGCTGCCCCCCGACCACAAGCCCGAAGGCAAGGAGCGCTCACGCAAGGACCTCCTGAACGATGCCATCACGGCCTTCATGGAGTACACCGGCCCGACCATCTCCGACAAGACGACGGCCAAGTGGCACGCGTACCTGGTGGTCGGCCTGGCGTACCGCGAACTGGGCAAGTTCAAGGAGGCGCTGGAGTCGCTGGTGCAGGCGGACCGGCTGGCCCAGGCGGCGCTTGCGGCAGGGGCGAAGGAGGGGGCGTCGGCCGCCGTGGCTGCCCAGGCCAAGGTCGCCCAGGCCGTGCGCATCCGCGTGGCTTTCGAGCGCGCGATGACGTTCCTTCGTCGCGGCGACTTCAAGGCGGCCCGCAGCACGGCCGACGAGGCCGCCGGCTTCTGGAAAGAGAAACTCGATACCGAGGTCCTCGGCCAGGCCGTCCCCGTCGTCAAGGCCGAGAGCCTCATCCTCGAAGCCAGGCAGAAGGGCGACGAGGCGATGAAACAGGAGGGCGTCAAGGTCCTCCAGGCCCTCTACACCCGCCCGCAGCCGTGGCCCATGATCGTCCAGTGGATGATGGAGGGCCTGCTGGGCGCCGCCACCGCATCCGCCGGCGCGGGGGGCGCCGAGGCCGCCGAGGACCTGGCCAAGATGGACCCCTTCCAGGTCTGGCTCAAGGCCAGCGACGCCCTTGAGCGCGCCCAGAAAACCAAGGAGGCCAAGGACTGCGAGACGGCCCTGCGCTTGTTCAACGTCTATGCCGAGAAGGTCGGCCCGAAGGACAAGAATTACGCCGCCGCCCTCTACAGCCAGAGCGCCTGCCTCCTGCAACTCGGCCGCAAGGTCGAGGCTGGCGCGCTTTTCCAGAAAGTCGCCGACGAGTTCCCCACGTATCAGTACGCCACCCCCGCTGCGCGCTATGCCGTCAGCGCCCGCGGCGATGCCTACGAGCGCGAGACCACCGAAGACAATCGCCAGGCCTACGAAGACACCCTTAAGTGGTTCCTCGCCTCCAGGTACGTCAAGGAAGACCCCGAGCAGCAGTTCTTCTACGCCATGATCCTCTTCCGCGGCAAGAAGCACGTCGAGGCTGCCGACTCCTTCGCGCGCGTGCCCCAGGGCGCCGAGCACTATCCCGACGCCAGGTACTGGGTCCCCCTGTGCCACATGGAGCAGTTCCGCGACAAGATCCTCACCAGCCGCGACAAGAGCCTCATCGTCACCCGCGCCCGCGTGGTGGCCCAGGAACTCCTGGGCTTTGCCGATTATGCCTTCAAGGCCGCGGGCCTCCCGGAGGAGAAGAAGGCGCAGATCATGGAGTGGGCCAAGATCGCGCACGTTACCGCGGCCGACCTGTACCTGTACCCCGAGGTGGAACTGCCGAGCGATGCACTGCCCGTCCTGGACGCCGTCGAGCAGAAGTTCGAACTCGACGACGAGGACCGCGGCCGCGTGCTGAAACTGCGCATCGATGCCCTTCAGAAACTCGGCAAGCAGGACGAGGCCCTCGCGGTCCTCGAGAAGTTCCTCAAGGTCGCCAAGAAGGAAGACGTGGGGCCCGTGCTGCGCGGCCTCTTTAAGGCCATCACCGACGAGGTGCGGGAACTGGTGAAGCGCGCCGACAGAGACTCCCTCTCCCTCGCCGGCCGCAAGGTGGACCAGGCCAAGGCCCTCGGCGAGCGCCTCACCCGCTGGCTCGACGAGAACAACGTTGCCGACAAGGCCCTCCAGGTTGAGAACAACCGATACGACCTGGCGGAACTGTACCTGGCCGTCGAGAACTACAGGGGCGCCCTGGACATCTATAAGGAGATCGGCGGCGAGCAGGCCTGGAAAAAGCAGCCACTGAAACTCGACTGCGTTTACGGCGTGGCCCGGGCGTACGAGGGCCTGGCCGAGCAGGCCCGCCAGGCGGCCGAGGCCGCCGGCCAGAAAGACCCGCCGTACTCCAGCGACGCCAGGCAGAACTACGAGACCGCCCTCGAAATCTGGACCATCCTACAGGAAGTCGCCGAGGGCGAGGGACGCCAGTCCGACCCCAACATACTCTGGGACCGCCGCTACCACGTCTTCTACTCCTCTTTCCGCCTCGGCAAGGCCACGGAGGTCGCCGAGGCACTGAAGAAGAGGATCATCATCGAGCGGCCCGGGGCCCTCGGCGGCAGAGACCCCATCCTCCAGAAGAAGTTCCGCGACCTCTTGCAGATGGCCGGCGGCGCGGACTGAGCGGCCCGACATGACTTCTGGCTCAGCCGGTCTCCGCGCACAGTGTATCAGGGGCCCGCGCCCCGTCCGCCCATAATCGCGTGCACATGGAACCCGCCCGCATCCACATCACCACGTACGGCTGCCAGATGAACCGCCTCGACTCCGAGTTGGTCCAGGAGGTCCTGCTGGCCGCCGGGGCGGAAGTGGTGGACGACCCCGCGCGGGCGAACGTCCTGCTGTTTATCACCTGCGCGGTCCGCGCGCACGCCGAGGACCGCGTCTTCTCGAACATCGGCAAACTCGCCGCCCGCAAACGCCGCCAGCCCGGCCTCGTGGTCGGCCTGCTGGGCTGCATGGCGCAGGAGCACGGCCCGGCCGTCCGCCGCAGGGCGCCCCTCGTGGACCTCGTCTGCGCCCCCGGTCGCCTGGCGGACCTGCCGGACCTGATAGCCGCCGCGCGGGCCGGCCGCCCCGCCGCGGCCCTTGACCCCAGCCGCGATGCATCCGGCGCCGCGGCCTTCGCCGCCTCCGATGCCGCGCTCGATGCGGCCGAAATCCGCCGCACGCTCGGCCCTGCTGTGCCGGGGCAGGCGTACGTCGTGGCCATGCGCGGCTGCGACAACTTCTGCTCCTACTGCGTGGTGCCCTTCGTGCGCGGGCCGGAGCGCAGCCGCGAGCCGGCCGCCGTCCTGGAGGAAGTGCGGCGCCTGGTGGGGCAGGGCGCGCGGCAAATCACGCTCCTGGGACAGGCCGTCAACCAGTACGCCGCCGCTCAGGGCCGCGACCGCGAGGGAGCGGCGTCGTGGCGGGCCGGCCGCCGGTGGGACCTCGCGGACCTCATCGAGAAAGCAGCCGACACGCCCGGCCTCTCCCGGCTCTACTTCATCACGAACCACCCGAAGGCTTTCCAGGAGCGCCTTGCCCGCGTCTTCCGCGACGTGCCGCACGTATGTCCGTACCTCCACATGCCGGCGCAGTCGGGCGCCGATGCGGTCCTTGAGCGGATGAACCGCGGCTATACGGCCGCTGAGTACCTGGACCGCGTGGCCATGGTCCGTTCCGCGCGGCCGGATGTGGCCGTGGCCTCGGACTTCATCGTGGGGTTTCCGGGCGAAACGGAGGCCGATTTTGCGGCCACGTGCGACCTGGTGCGCCGCGTGCGTTTCTCCGGGGCGTTCGTCTTTAAGTACTCTCCCCGCCCGGCCACGCCGGCCGCCCGCCGCTGGGCCGACGACGTGCCCGACGCCGAGAAACGCCGCCGCCACGGCGCCCTGCTGGCGCTGGTGGAATCCATCGCGGCCGAGGAGAACCAGGCGTTCGTCGGCCGCACGGTGCGCGTGTTCGTCGAAGAACTCAGCCCTCGCGGGGGGCAAGCCCGCCGCCTGAATGGCCGGGGTACATCCTCCGCCAATCCGCAATCCGCAACCGGCAATCCGCAATTGCGCGGCCGCACGCCCTGCCGCCGCATCGTGGTCTTCGACGGCCCGCCGACGCTGGTAGGCGGCGAGACGGGCGTTCAAATCCACCGTGCCACCGCCCTGACGCTCTTCGGCACGATGCAAAAAACTTGACACTCGCGCGAGCACGCCCTATAAGCGTCCTCTGCCGGCTGGGCGAAGGGTGTTCCTGCGCCTGCACTGAGAGACACGGCCGGCGCCGCACTCTACGGGAGTCCTTTGCAGCAAGGAAGGAGAAGCGTGGATGGCCATCAACATCGGGATTAACGGGTTTGGCCGCATCGGGCGCCTTGTGTTCCGAGCCATGTGGAGGCGCAAGGGCGAGTTCAACATCGTCGGCATCAACGACCTGACGGACGCCAAGACGCTGGCCTACCTCCTGAAGTACGACAGCGTGTACGGCCGGTTCGCCGGCGACGTTAAGGCCGACGGCACGGACCTGGTGGTCGATGGCCGGCGCATCCCCGTCACCGCCACGAAGGACCCGGCCGCCCTGCCGTGGGGCCAGTTGAAGGTCGATGTGGCCCTGGAGTGCACGGGCGCGTTCACGAACAAGGCCGACTGCTCGAAGCACCTTGCGGCCGGCGCCAAGAAGGTCATTCTCTCGGCCCCGCCGAAGGACGAACTCGATGCCATCATCGTCATCGGCGTGAACGATTCCGCCCTCAAGCCCGAACACAAGATCGTCTCCAACGCTTCCTGCACCACCAACTGCCTCGCGCCGGTGGCCAAGGTCCTGCACGAGACCTTCGGCATCAAGCGCGGCCTGATGACCACCTGCCACGCATACACCAACGACCAGCGCATCCTGGACATGATCCACAAGGACCCGCACCGGGCTCGTGCGGCCGCCCTGAACATCATCCCTACGACGACCGGCGCTGCGAAGGCCGTCGGCAAGGTCATCCCGGCCCTCAAGGGCAAACTGAACGGCTACGCCCTGCGCGTCCCGACGCCGGTGGGCAGCATCGTGGACCTGACGGTCGAACTGGAAAAGCCCGCCAGCGTCGAGGCCATCAACGCCGCCATGAAGAAGGCCGCCGCAGGGGAACTCAAGGGCATCCTGGAATACACCGACGACCCCATCGTCTCCAGCGACGTCATCGGGACCACTTGCTCCAGCCTCTTCGACGGCACGCAGACGCAGGTGCTCGACCCGACCTTCGTGAAGGTCTGCTCGTGGTACGACAACGAGTGGGGCTTCTCGAACCGCATGGCCGACCTGGCGCAGAAACTGGCGGCGATATAACAGCCGCTGCCGGCTCACGTGCCATGTTTTCCGCGGCGCTTGCGAAAGCATGGTGGTCGGCGGCGTGGCATGCGTGCTTTCCCAGGCGGAAGCATGCCACCCCCCGGCTTTCATCCGACCCGAAGGGAGTCCGCCGTGGCCAAGAAAACGCTCGATAAACTGCCCCTGAAAGGCAGGCGGGTCCTCATACGCGTGGACTTTAACGTCCCCCTCGACGACAGCGGCAATGTGACCGACGACCGCCGCATCCGCATGGCCCTGCCCACCATCAAGTGTGCCGCGAGCGCCGGCGGCCGCGTCATCCTTATGAGCCACCTGGGCCGCCCCGACGGCCGGCGCGTCCCCGCCATGAGCATGAAGCCCACGGCCGCGTGCCTGTCGAAACTCCTGGGGGCCGACGTCGGGTTCGCCGCCGACTGCATCGGCCCGGAGGTCGAGAAGACGGTCGCCGGCATGAAGGACGGCCAAATCCTTGTCCTCGAAAACCTGCGATACCACGCCGGCGAAGAGGAGAACGCCCCCGACTTCGTCGCCGCGCTCCGTAAACTGGCCGACCTGTACGTCAACGATGCCTTCGGCACGGCCCACCGCAAGCACGCATCCACCTACGGCGTGCCCTCCGCGATGCCCCCAGGAACGCGGGCCATCGGGTTCCTGGTCGAGAAGGAACTGAAGTTCCTCGGCGATGCCCTCGAAAACCCCGTGCGGCCGTTCGTGGCCGTCCTAGGCGGCGCGAAGGTCTCCGACAAGATCGGCGTCATCGAGAACCTTCTCTCGAAGTGCGACCGCCTTCTCATTGGCGGCGCGATGGCCTACGTGTTCATGGCGGCGCGCGGCCAGGGCGTCGGCAAGTCGAAGGTCGAACGCGAGGTCAAAAAGAAGGATGGCTCCAAGAAAGACATGGTTGCCGTGGCCGCCAAACTCCTGGAGAAGATGGCCGCTTATCAGGGCCGCGACCGTGAGGGAGCGGGGCCGTCGGGCCGCTGCGAGGTCCACTTTCCGGCGGACCACCTGGTGGCGAGGGCATTCGCGGCTGACGCCGAGACAGACGTGCAGTCGCCCGACATCCAGGACGGCTGGATCGGCCTCGACATCGGCCCCGATACCGTCGAACTCTACCGCGAGAAACTCTCCGACGCCAGGACCGTCGTGTGGAACGGCCCGATGGGCGTCTTCGAGATGGCCCCGTTCGCCGAGGGCAGCAAGGCCCTCTGCGCAGCCATGGCCAAGGTGGCCGAGCGGGGCGGCACGGTGGTCGTCGGCGGCGGCGACACCGCCTCTGCCGTCGAGAAGTTCGGCCTCGCCGAGAAAATGACCCACATCTCGACCGGAGGCGGCGCGAGCCTGGAGTTCCTCGAAGGCAAACCCTTCCAGACCATCGCCATCCTCGGCGACGCCTGAAAAGACAAGTAACTAAGTAACTAGGTAACTAGGTAACCAGCCAACCAGGGAAGCCCGTCGCCGTGCCCTGGTCACTTAGCCACCTAGTTGCCTAGTTGCAAGGAGTGACGCTTGAAACGTTCGCTCAGCCAGTTGCCGCGGCCGGCTATTGCGCCCTCGCTCCTGGCGTCGGACTTCGCGCACCTCGCGGACGAGATAGCCCGCGTCGAGGCCGCAGGGGCCGACCTCCTGCACCTGGACGTGATGGACGGCCACTTCGTGCCGAACCTGACGATCGGCCCCGTGGTGGTCGAAAAGGTCCGCGCGGTGACGGACCTCCTGCTCGACGTGCACCTGATGATCTCGGAGCCGGCCCGCTACATCCAGGCGTTCGCTGCCGCCGGGGCCGACAACCTGACGTTCCACGCCGAGGTCGCCTCCGACCCGCGCGCCATGGCCGACCGTATCCATGAACTCGGCTGCGAGGCGGGCATCTCCATCAACCCCGACGGGCCGATGGAGCGCATCCGCCAGGCCGCGCCGCACATCGACATGGTGCTCCTGATGACCATCTTCGCGGGCTTCGGCGGCCAGAAGTTCATGCCCGAAGTCCTGCCGCTCATCCGCACCGTCAAGGGCTTCCTGACCACGCAGCGTCTGGAGGTGGACGGGGGCATCTACCCCGACACGGCCGCCCAGGCGGCGGCGGCCGGGGCCGACGTTCTCGTCTCCGGCACGGGCGTCTTCTGCGCCCCCGACGGCGACTACACCCGCGCCATTGCGGCCCTTCGCCGCGCAGGGGGAAAGGCAAGTGACTAGGTAACTAGGTAACTAGTACCTTACGTCATTTGTATTTGTGGGTATAGCCGCTTGAGTCTGATTCTGGCCGTCTCGGTCGTGAACTGCCAGTCCACCGATTTCTGGTCCGCGTTGCGACCAGAGTACCAGTGCTCCGCCTCGGACCGCAAGGCGGGCACGTCCGGAATCCGGCGGTCCAGGCACTGCTGGGTGAAGACACTCA
>Ga0194112_10008871_pt1 | contig 12881 bp, 14 predicted proteins | sample TA2MahC400mmetaG_FD_146191 | JGI IMG/M metagenome (GOLD analysis project Ga0194112, IMG submission 146191) | Freshwater microbial communities from Lake Tanganyika, Tanzania - TA2015016 Mahale Deep Cast 400m | ecosystem: Environmental > Aquatic > Freshwater > Lake | place: Tanzania: Lake...
CAGCAACGCCTCGACGTGGCGGGCACGCCCACCACGACGCAGCTGCGCCTCAATGGCGCACCCCTGGAAGATGCACCCCTTGCGGCCGCCTGGGACAAGGTGCGCACGGCGCTGGTGGCGCTGTCCCCCATCGCCTGGCCCATCGGCTTTCGCCTGCTGGTGCGCGACGCGCCGTGGGACCGCTGGAAGCTCGATCGCGTTTTCCTCTTCGGCCACAGCTTTGCCCCGGCCGCCCTCGGCATTGACCCCGACCGGCTGCGGTGGAACTGGAAACACGAGCCCATCGGCCTGCACACCCTGGCCGCGCGCCTCGATGCGCTGGCGGCCTACATCCCCCCCTCCAATGGCCCGCTGCAGGCCTATAGCGAGGGCCACCGGATGATGGGCACGCCCTATGTCTCCACCCGCCGCGTGCTGGCCCGCTCGCCCGCCGAGGCGCTGGCCAAGATGGCCTGGGCCTACCAGGGCACCAAGGGCATCGACGAGCTGCTGGCCAAAGGGCCCGCCCGCCAGCACTGGCTCGTGGCGGCCGATCTGGCCCGGGCGGAAGACGACGGCTTTGGCGATCTCGAGGGCCAGGACACGGCCCTGGACGCGCTGCGCCGCCACCGCACGCGGTAAGGGCCACGGCCCATGGGCATCATCGCCTCCGCCCGCCACCTGCTGGCGGCCGCCGGTTGGTCCGGCGTGGGCCTGGTCTGGCCGGGCCTTATCCCGGCCATCGCCGATCTGCGCGCCCGCCTCACATGCGCGGTCCGCGACGAGGCGGAGCGCGCCCCTGATCTGGACAACTGGCACGGCTCCCTCTTCCTCCATATCGATGCCAAGGGCAAGCTGGGGGCCGAGCGCATGGTCCCCGTGGGCCTCTCCGCCACCACCCGCAGCCCACACCGCCTGGCGCTGCCCCCCGATCTGTTTGCCCGTGTCCTGCACACGCTGCCCCTCACCCGCTGGCAGGCATGGCTGGTGGTGTGCAGGTGCGCCAACACCCATTGGTGGCATGGCGCGCCACGCTACAGCGCGCACGATCGCCTCGCTGCCGCCCGCCGCCGTCTTGCCATAGGCCTCCCATGACCTCCGTTTTGCCCCCCGCACTCGCCGATCTGTGCGCCCGCATCGACGCACAGGCCCCTGCCTACACCGGGTTTGGCGCGCAGCACGGGCGCGTGTCCTCGTGGAGCGGGCATGCCCGCCTCACCTACACCGCGCTCGAACGCGTGGTCTCGGGCCTGCTGGACGAGGCCACCGCCCACCTCCACACCCTCGACACCGCCCTATGGGGCATGCAGGGGTGGGCGTTGCGCACCACCAAGGCCGGCAAGCTGGCCTGGGAGCGGCCCGGCACCTATGGGCAGGGGATCGAGCTCGCCCTGGATGGCCAGCGGCTGGCCACGCTGGCCGGCATGTTGGCCGGTGCCACCATGGCCCTGGACGCACAAGACACCCAGCCCGACGCCGCGGTCTGGCGCGCCATCGCGCCCCGCACCTCCCGCGACCATGCCTTCCTGCTGTGGGATTGGTACCTGGGCGAGTTCCACATCCAGCGCGGGCAGACCCCCCTGCATGCCCACCTGACGCGCGCCCTCCACGGCCACAAGGGCCCCCTCACCGGCCGCGCCAGGGCCTCATACGCCGACGCCTACGCCCGTGGGGCCACCCACGCCCGCGCCGCCGGGCGCACGCCCTTCTTGTGGTGCGGGGCCCGGGCGTTCTGGACGCCGCTTTTTTCCAGCCCCACGGCGCGCGCCTGCGCGCCGCGCGCCAAGACTCCCCCGCCCAACAGCACGCGCGAGGTGGTGAAAGAGTGGCCGGCCCTGGCCGACATCGCCCGCGAGCGCCCCAAGGCCTACCAGGCCCGCCACGCCGAGCACCTGCTGGGCCTCACGCTGGGGATGGCCCACATGGCCGCCCTTGTGCCCCTCGCCGGCCCGCCCGCGCCCAAAAGCGCCTGGCTGGTCCAGCAGGGCCGGGCCCTGGCCGTGGTGGAAGCCTGGAACAGCGCCAGCGCGGTGCTGACGGCCGCGCTCGAGCGCCACACCGCGGGCCAAATGGTGGGGCCGCTCCACACCTGGCAGGCATTCTCCATCGCGCCTGCCACCGAAGACACCCGCCCACCCCTCGCGGCCCTGATGCCGCCAAAAGGGCCACCGGCGCCCTGACCACTCCACCCGCCGCGCGCCCCTCGGGCGCGCGGCTTTCTCTCTTTGGCGCGCCCGCCGCCGGGCCTATGTGGAGGGGATGGCACACACACCGCTCCTCACCCGCCGCACCTTTGCCCTTGCCGGGGGCGCCGCCCTGCTGGCGCCCACCTTGCTGCGCGCCCAGAGTCTGGAGCGCGCGTTGAGCGCTGGCCCCGTCGCCTCCACGCCGGTGGCGTCGCCGGCGGCCACCCCGGCGCTGCCCCCGCTCATCCCCAACCCGGACGCCTCCTGGGGCTGGATGCTGGAACGCGGGGCCACGGCCACCACCCTGCTCTCCGCGGGCGGGCCGGATCGGCTGGTGCGCGTGATCGCGTGGAACGGCGCGGGCCAGCTCGAGTCGGCAGGCACGCGCACCGACGAGGGTGGGACCGCGGTGGGCGACATCATCGATCGCCTGCGCGCGGGCCCGCCCAGCACCACGGGCGAGATCACGGCCTCGCCCCTGTGGGGCGCCTGGCGCCTCGATGGCGTGGATCCCCAAGGCACGCCCGTCGTGGATAACGGCACCCGCGCCTGGGATTTTTCCCTCGCGCCCCTGACCGCCGCGCTGGTGGGCGAGCGGCGCCGCTCCCAGCCCCTATCGCTGGCGGGCGCCGGCGCCGTGTTGTGCGTGTTCCCCCACCCGGGCGCGCCCACCACGGTGGATGCGGCCCCCGGCCAGGCGGCGCTGGCCGAGATCCTGCCCGCCTTGGCCTTTATGACCAACCCACAGGCACCCCTGCCCATCGCGGGCATCCCCGGCATCCGCCAGTCCTGGGTGCAGGAGCGGGGCCTCGGGGGGATGGGCACCTACCGCGCCCAAGACGGGACGCCATGGGCCTTTTGGGTCTTGGCGCCCTAAGCCTGTCGCCCGGGGGCTGGCGCCCCCGGCCCCACGCCTTTGCCCCCCACCCCACCTTCCTGCATGAGATCCCCACCCCCTTGGGGTGGCCGGCCCACCGGGCCGGGCGCCGAACATCGGTGCGGGCTGGGGTATGGGAAGGGGGCGCTGCGCGGGCATAGGGCACAACAGAAAAAAGCCCGGGGCCCTTACGGGCGCCCGGGCACAAGAAAGCGCCGGTGGCGCAAGGCTGCCCTTGTCAGGGCAGGGTCTCCATAAGCCCGGCCACCTCGGCCTCGAGCGCGCTGTTGGCGCGCACCTCCTGGGCCAGGGCGATATAGGCGGCCACCCCGCCCGGGAAATCGCGGGCGATGGCGGCCTGGGCCTCCCCCGCCATCTCGGCGCGCAGCGCATCCGCGCGCGCCGTATCCCCCGCCTCCTGGGCGCGCGCGATGGCCGCCCCATAGCTGGCGTTGCGCGCAAAGACGGCGCGCGACACGCGGGCAAAGGCCTCGATCGCGTCGGCCGAAGGGCCGGCCGGCAGTTCCGCCAGGCCCGCCTCGTCCTCCACCGGCGCGCTGGCCAATGGCACGCTCGCCACCGGCGCAAACGAGCCCGTCCCCTCCACAAACTCAGGGGTCTCCACCGGGGCCGGCGGGAAGATCTCCTCCTCGCCGGGGTAGAGCACGGCCCCATCTGCTCCCCCAGGGGCATCAGGCGCCCCATCGGGGGGTGTGTCGCGGGTGGGCACGGGCGCCTCTGCGGGCATCGGGGCCTCTGCCGGTGCGGACTCCGACACCACCCCTGCCGGGGGCGCATCCACCTGCGCAGGGGCATCCCCGCCCGCCACAGGCGCGGCGGTAGCGGGGGCTTCCACCGGTGGCGGCGCGGCCTCCATCGGGGTGGAGGCCGGGCTGTCCAAGGGCACCGGGGCGGTGGACGCCACTGCAGGTGGGGCGTCGGGATCGCCCCCCATCTTCCACAGCGCCCCGCCCACGGCGACCGCCACGCCCGCCGCGGCCACGCCGCCCAGTACCCATGTGCGTGTTGCGCGCATCGTTTCCTCCACCGTGTGTGGGCCCGAGATGGGGTGGTTTTTGCCAAAGAAAAGCGACCAACCCCTGCTATGTTTTTGCCCACTGTGCAAAAGTCCTTATCTGGGCCAAAGGCCGCCGCAGCCTCTGCCAATGCCACCCAAACCCTAGCCTCAGCCCTATCTTGGCCCCATACCCCTTGTTCCACGCCCCTTGACCGAGCCCCATGAAGCACCAGCACCAGCCCCGCGCCCCCCACACCATCCTCGAGATCCCCAGCACCGCCTCCGTCCAGGAGGCTGAGCGGGCCTGGAAGCGGCTGGCCCGGTCGCTGCACCCCGACCGCCACCCGCCAGAGGAGCGCGAGGCGCTGGGCATCAAGATGACCGAGGTCAATGCCGCGTGGTCGGCCTTCCGCGCCGCCCCCGCCAAGGCCGCCGGCCCCAAGCCCTACCAGCACGCCGTCTATTACACCCCGCGCGATCCCATGATCGCCGACGCGCTGGACGCGCTGCTGCACACCGACAGCCGGGCCGTGCGTGGCGCCTGGCTCAAATCCCTGCTGCGCGGGCGGCTGCCCAAGCGCGCGCGGCCCTTGTCGGTGGTGCTGTGCAGCGCCGTGGTGGCCGAGGGGCGCCATGTCACGCTGCTCTTTGAGGCCCCCCTGCCCAAGGGCCGCTGCGCCATCTTGATCCCCACGCTGCGCTGGACCGGTGGGCACCTGACGGTCCAGCCCGAACGGCCCAAGTCGGTCGATCTGCACACCCCCTCGGGGATGGTCGGCCAGTTTTCGCCCTTTTCGCGCGAAGAGGTGCAGGCCGCGGGCCTGGAAAGCCTCGCGGTGATGTTCCCCAGCCGCCCCCTCGACATCACCAAAACCGTGCGCCTCTCCCCGCCCGCCGGCTTGTCGCGGCTTTTTTACCAGGTGTAGGCCCACCCCCTCTGGCCGGAACCCCACCCCTTGCCTATGTGTTATAGGGACGGCCACGCAGATCGGGGCTCATCCCCCGCGTGGCACCACCCGGCGCATGTATGCGCCACCACTGCAAGGGAGACCCTATGGCACCCGACATCCACCCCCACTTGAGCACCCTGCACACCAAGCACCGCGAGCTTGATGCCGCGGTCCAGGCCGAACAGGCCCGGCCCCTCCCCGACGGCATGCGCCTGGCGGCCTTGAAGCGCGCCAAGCTCGCGGCGAAGGACGCGATGCGTGCCTTCCAGTCCAAGATCGCCTCCACCCCTCCCTCTTCCACCGCATAGGCGAGGGCAGGCCGGGCCTAGCGCCTGGCCTCCGGTCGGACGGGGGGTTTTGAGAACCCCGCCCGACCGGAGACCCTCCCAGATGTTCGTGATCCCTGACCGCCTGAAAGCCGCGCTCGAAGCGCGGTTGCAGACCACCCCCGTCAATGCCCGCCACCTCATCGTGGCCTCAGGCATCGAGTTTGAGGAGATCATGCTCCCCAACCGTGCCCATGCCGTGCTCTCCGTGGAGGGCGGCCAATTCCGCCTCTCCGTGTCCAACGCCCTGGGCGAGATGGCCCAAAACATCGTCTATGCCAAGGCGCTCGCGCACCTGCTGCTGCACGCCGACCGCTTTGCCCCCAATACCGCCTGGGTGGATGGTGGGGACGGCACCGTGGCGATGACCTTCACCCCCGCCGACATCGGCCCGGAAGAAGAGGCGGCCGCCAAGGCCATGGCCATCGAGATCCTCATCCCCACCATCGCGCTGCGCCAGGCCTTCCTCTATAGCCAGGGCAAACTGGCTGAGATGGCCAAGACCTTTGGCGTCCCCCAGGCCGTGGTCCAACAGGCATGCGTGCGCCGCGGGCTGCTCGATCCGCGCGCCGTGGCCGCCTAAAGCCCCTCTGTGCCTTTTTCTTTTTGACAGGCCGCCCCATATCGGGGCGGCCTTGTTTGCATGGTAGGATCCAATGCCACCGCTCCCCTTTGCCAAGCTTGAGACGTTTTCCGACATCGGCCAGGTCCTGGCCATGGCCGAGGAGACGGATGCGGGGCTCCCTTGCGTGTCCATCCGCGTGGCCACCCCCACGGGCGACGCCATCGCCCGGGTCGATTACACCTTTGCCCACACCCCCGAGGCAGCAGGCGCAGCCGCCGCGTTCTTTGACACCCTCACGCGCGAGGACATCTACCGGATGGGGCTGGCGCTCCACCAGCAGGCCTCCGCCCTGACCACGGACACCCTGTGATGGCCCCTATGTTCCTGCGCGCCGCTGCCGGCTTAGCCCTGCTGACCGGCCTCCTCGCCTGCACCCCCGCGCCGCAACCCATCGCGCCGCGCACCCCCGCCACCCCCACCTCCGGCGGGTTCTCGCCCCTCCGCGCCCAGTCCATCGCCATCCCCGGGCAAGGCGCCTGGGAATGCACCCCCTCGGGCAAGGGCGCCATGTCGGGCTGCCAGCACACCACCCCGGACCAGGAGGGGGCACGCCCCGGCGTGCTGCCGCTGCGCAGCGTGGGGGGTGTTGAGGATCTGGAAGAACAACCCAGCGGCGGCACACCTTTTGTCATGCCCGTCTTTGATGCAGAAGACGAGATCCCGATGCAACAGCCGGGGTGAAAATCTTATCCTTCGCCACCACTATGGCTGCAGGATACACAACTATTTACAATCACACTACTGTGTATGGATTCATTTGGCTCAGAAAAGCCACCGCCTAGCTGACCATCAGGGCTACAAAGCCATACAAGGAACGCCTCAATGTGCAGCACCAGGTTTTCTGTCCATCGGCTTCCTTTTTTCACAGCTCTTCTTGCCTCCACTATAGGGGTGTGCCTCGCACTACCTACTTATGCGGAGCAACCTAACCCCGCCTTAGGGCAAGAAGGTAGCGACACATACCGCAACGCACCGGCCCATACATACCCTTCCTATCTGCAGCCCCCGATGGACTCCGAGGGGCGCCCCGAAGCTTGGCTCACCGACAACAGCATCCCTTCTTCGCTGGAAGATATGCAGAAGAAGCTTATCTTCTTGAAGATGGTCACCCAAGATGAAGTCGACAGGTGGATGTGGAACCGAGAACACCTGCCCCTGGACTCTCCAGGGATATTTTTTGACAACGAAAACGCGAAAAATCGCCTTATTCGGCACTTTTTTCCAAAACCCCACCCTTGGGATGAACAAAAGCGTACCAAAACAGGGCTCTATGCCCATGAAGAGAGGATCAATGCCTACCTTGGTAGCGAAATGGCCCAGTGGTGTGCAAAAGAAGACTCCCATTGCACGCAGCCACTGGCTGTAAACATTTTGTGTGACATCAGCCAGGAAATTACCTGTCAAACAATAGCCAGGGCGGTGCGTTTGTCTGAAAAAATGTTCTTGCTTTATCCTTACATATCCACCCCACAACAGCGCAATACAGAGCCAGATGTGACACTGGTCTTTATGAAACCAAAAGGCCTCCCAATTCATGCCTTGTATATCATAAAAAGCGTCGCTGACAAGAGCGGAGAAGTGGAATTGAAGAAAAAAACAGATTCATTAATAACCTATAATTGGGGAGAGAAACCTAATGACATAACAGCGACCCCATGGTCGTCACCAGAAAATGTTATGAAATTGATAGAAAAAGAAATAACAAACCAATGAACGTTGCAATAAAAATGGTATAGATTTATTTCCAAGGAAAATACCATGCGCTCCGCACAGGAATCTGCTCTAAAGTCCATTCTCACGATGGCCGTTTTCGCATCCCTTTTTGGCCAAGTCTCCCCAACACTCGTGTTTGCAGAAGAATCTGCTGATGCCTCCATGATACACACACCTGATGATACTTGGCTGACCGATGATTCCATGCCCGAAAACATCTTCGACATAGAGCGCAAGGCACTCGCCTTAGGTGTCATCAGCCCAGAGCAAATGGAATGGCGCGTGAGAACACGCAATATGGTATCCCCAGAAGATTGGATCAATACGGGTGCAGATGAACTTGTTAAGGTTCTGCTCCAGAAAAAACTTGATGCACGCACACGACGTTCTGAACCTGATCAAAAGAACACGGGATTTTACCGGCACAGGGAGCAAGTAGAAGACTGGCTGGGGCCCGAGAATGCTGTGTGGTGCAACAAAGATGAGCCACACTGTACACCGCCAACAACAGTGAGTGTCTTGTGCGATATTAGCCAACCTGTAACATGCCAAACCATCGCCCGTGCTATTCGGATGTCGGAAAGATTGTTCTTGCTGTATCCCCATCTTACCACTCCAGAACAGCAACAAACCGAACCAGACATAATATTGATGTATGGAAAAAACCCCGGAACTATCTACTACGGGATGATAACTATTGAAAAGTCAAATTGGAGCAAGGATGAAATTGTCCTTAAAAAGAAACACAACAGCCAACTGGCCATGATAGAAGCAGAAAAACCCAGTGAGTTGATGGCTAATCAATGGGAAGATGTAGAAAGAGTCCTGGAGAAAATAGAAGAAGATATTTTTCAAGAATAATACCCTGAATGGTTGTTATAGTTTTCATAAGGAGGCATTATGCCAAGTCCTCATCCCTCTGTAATCGGCGGCCTTCTTCTTGTAACCTTCCTCGCCTCCACTGCCTGGGCTCAGGACACTGCGGTGGAAAAATCTGCCTTGTCTTCCGATCAGCCCGAGGAAGCATGGCTCACCGACAAAAGCATCCCTGCCGACATTGCCGACATTGAAAGAAAACTGCTGCACCTGGGGGCCATCCAGCAGGACTTCCTCGACTATCGGAACTGGAACAAGGAAACCTTCCCACCTGATCAGATCCCTTACGAGGTGAGCGACGCCTTCCTGACAGAAAAACTCTTCCACCACCTCTACCCAAGGCCACCCCTGTGGGAACAGCAACGCAAGCATGGCACCGGCCACTATGCCTATGAGCAAGACACCGAAAACTTCCTAGGGGAGGAGCGCGCAAAATGGTGCGAGCCCACCGACAAGCACTGTATCCCACCAAAAACCGTCAGCATCCTGTGCGACATCACGCGCGTGATCACATGCCGCACATTGGCCAGGGCCGTGCGGATGTCCGAAAAGCTCTTCTTGCTCTACCCCTACGTCACCACCCCAGAACAGCAGCGCACCGATCCCGATGTCACGCTTATATACACAATGTTTCCAGGAGAACAGGATTATGGAGTCTATGCCATAGATAATGTGACAAACAATGAATATCAAATTGTTCTTGAAAAGAAAGAAAAAAATAAGATGGAACAACATCAGCTACAATAAACCAACAAACATCATATCCACGACATGGTCATCTCCGGAAGACACAATGAGGCAAGTAGAATCTATCGTAGGCGTATCTAAAAAAACGAATAAAACAACACCACATCAACAGCCTAGATAGTGCCGAAGCCGTCCAGAGGCACCACCTGCTCCTGACGGCCATGCGCCGTGCCCGTGTTCCGCCCACAGGAGATGAAGATGCGCCCCAACCTGTCGTTCCTGCGCGATCCGCGCGTCCAACTGGCCATGGGCGCCCTGGAAGAGGCGGGCTATGCCGCCCTGGTCGTGGGGGGCGCCGCGCGCGACGGGCTGATGGGCACCACCCCAAAAGACATCGATCTCGCCACCAACGCCCGCCCCGAGGCGGTGGCCGCCGTGCTGGGATCTGCCGGCGCCGAGATGCGCCCCACCGGGCTCGACCATGGCACCTGGACCGCCGTCATCGGCGGCGAGGGCTATGAGGTCACCACCTTCCGGCGCGACGTCTCCACCGACGGGCGCCGCGCCACCGTGGCCTGGGCCGACACCTTTGCCCAGGACGCCCAGCGGCGCGACTTCACCATCAACGCATTGGGCCTCACCCGCCATGGAGAGACGGTGGATCCCACCGGACAAGGGCTCGACGACCTCGCCGCCCGCCGGCTGCGCTTTGTGGGCAATGGCCATGATCGCTGCGCCGAGGACAGCTTGCGCGCCCTGCGCCTGTTTCGCTTCCAGGGCCGCTTTGGCGCCTGGCCGATGGACCAGGAGGCGCTCGCTGCCGCCAGCCAGGCCACCCTCTCCAACCTCAGCGGCGAGCGGGTCTGGTCGGAGGTCAAGGGCATCCTCACCACCCCCCAAGGCGCACAGGCCGCCCGCGTGATGGCCGAGGCCGGCGTGTGGGGCAAGATCCTGCCCGGCACCGCCGTGCGGCCCGATGATCTCGACCGCGTGGCCGCGCGCGAAGAGGCCGCAGGCCTCGCCCCCTCCTGGTCGGCCCGCCTCCACGCGCTGACCGGGCGCGAGCGCCTGCCATGGCCCGTCTCGGGCGCCGAGGCCCGCCAGCTGGCCGCCCTCACCCGCCACCAGGAATGGCGCGGGCGCCCCGATGTCGCCGCCGCGGCCAGCGGCTCGGCCCAGGCCGGGATGGACCTCTGGGCCCTGGGGGACACCCCTCCTCCACACAAAGGCGTGAGGTTGACAGCAGAAAAAGGGGCACAGGCCAACATGCCGCTGCGCGCCGATGCCCTCAAAGGCCTGGGCATGGTCGAGGGCAAGGCCCTGGGGCAGGCCCTCCAAGCGGCCCGCCAAGTCTGGCTGTCCTCAGGTCTGCAAGCGGGCGTGGACGATCTTTTGGGTGGCCTTAACCTGCCCAAATCCCGCACCACCCCTTCCTCCAGCCACGACGCACGCTGATCCCCACCCCACCCGCACCGATCCACCACTAGGCCGCGGTGGGGCACCGAGGGCACTCGTCCCTGCAATGCCCCCGCGCGCGCAGGGCGATTTTCGCCCACAGGGCGAAGACATGGCGCTTTTGTCGCCCCCCTCCCCGCGCTATGTAGACGCGCGTATCCATAACCCCACCGGGCGGCGCCGCCCCCTTTACCTTGTGAGCACCCTATGGCCTTGACCCACGCCGAACAGTACCTCCTGGAACTGACCAACCGCGCCCGCCTGGACCCCCAGGCCGAGGCCAACCGCTTCAACATCGGCCTCAACGACGGCGTGAGCGGCACCATCATCGGCACCGCCCCCAAGGCGGCCCTGGCCCACAACACCCGCCTCGAGATCGCGGCCGACAAGCACTCCGCCTGGATGCTCGACAAGGACATCTTCTCCCACACCGGGGCCAACGGATCGGGCGCAGGGGATCGCATGAAGGCCGCCGGTTACGCCTTCACCGGCAACTGGTCCTGGGCCGAAAACCTGGCATGGTCGGGCAGCACCGGGCGCATCGATCTGGGCCAGGCCATCGCCACCCACCATGAGGGGCTGTTCCGCAGCGCCGGCCACCGGGTCAACACGCTCTCCGACAGCTCCAAAGAGGTCGGCATCGGCCAGGTCGCCGGATCCTTCACGGTCCAGGGCAACACCTACAACGCCTCCATGACCACCCTCAACTTCGCCCGCACCGGCACCGCCAACTTCGTCACCGGCGTCTCCTATGCAGACGCCAACAAGGACGGCGCGTTCTCGCTGGGCGAAGGCCGGGGCGGCGCCATCTTTACAGCCGCCGGCAAAAAGGCCACCACTGAGGCCGCGGGCGGCTACGGCATCGCCGTGGCCCCCAACGCCAAAACCGCCGTCGATGTCACTGCGGCTGGCGCCACCACCAAGGTCATCGTCGACACGAGCGCGGGCAATGCCAAACTGGACCTCATCGACAACACGCGCTTGGCTACTTCGGTCGATCTCACCCTCGTCTCGGGCCGCATCACCCAGGCCATGGCGCTGGGATCGGGCGACATCGACATCACCGGCAACGGCGCCGCCAATATCTTGACCGGTGGACGGGGCAATAACGTCTTGAACGGCGCGGCCGGCAACGATGTCCTCTACGGGCATGCCGGCAACGATCACCTGCTGGGCGGCACCGGCGCGGACAAGATCTACGGGGGTAGCGGCAACGACCGCGCCTATGGCGGCAGCGAGGCCGACCTCATCTGGGGCGAGGCCGGCAATGACCTGCTCTATGGCGATGCGGGCAACGACACCATCGATGGCGGCGCGGGCGCCGACAAGATCTATGGGGGCGCCGACACCGACCGCCTGTTGGGCGGCATCGGCAACGACAGCCTGTACGGGGGCGACGGCAACGATGTCGTCTACGGCCAAAACGACCATGATCAGATCTGGGGCGAGGCCGGGGCCGACAAGCTCTATGGCGGCAACGGCAACGACAACCTCTGGGGCGGCGTGGGCAACGACAGCATCTGGGGGGATGCCGGCACCGACAAGATCTGGGGCGATGACGGGCATGACGTGATCTACGGCGGGGACGCCAACGACGCCCTCAATGGCGGCGCGGGCAACGATCGCCTCTACGGCGGCACCGGCAACGATGCCATCAACGGCGGCAGCGGGGCCGATCGGCTCTGGGGCGATGCCGGCAACGACACGCTCGACGGCAGCACCGGCAACGACATCCTGTCGGGCGGCGCGGGGGCGGATCGCTTCGTGTTCCGCGCCAACACCGGGGCCGACACCGTGCTCGACTTCGTGCGCGCCCAGGGCGACAAGATCGCGCTGGACAAGGCCATGTTCGCCGCCAACACCAGCTTTGCCACCATCGTGCGCTCCTATGTCGATGCCTCCGCCGATGGCGCGGTGCTGGATCTGGGCAAGCACGGCAGCGTCCTCTTCGACGACGTGCCCAGCCTGCAGGCTTCCGACTTCGTGTGGCTGTGAGGCCACACACCCCGTGCTTGCCACACCACACCCCCAAAACAGCTCGAAAACAGCCCCGAAAAGGGCTGTTTTTTTTGGCGGGCACTTTTTCGTGTAGACAGGGCCTTTCTGGCCCCTCTTCCAAAAACACCCTGGTTTAGCACATCTTTTGTTGCACTCTGTGCAAAGTGGGACCTGTAGGCTTGTTGCGAAAA
>Ga0194112_10008872_pt1 | contig 12881 bp, 15 predicted proteins | sample TA2MahC400mmetaG_FD_146191 | JGI IMG/M metagenome (GOLD analysis project Ga0194112, IMG submission 146191) | Freshwater microbial communities from Lake Tanganyika, Tanzania - TA2015016 Mahale Deep Cast 400m | ecosystem: Environmental > Aquatic > Freshwater > Lake | place: Tanzania: Lake...
GAAGGAAGGGAAGCTGTTCGGATACCCGTTCTCAGGGTACTGGAAGCCGATAGGCACTTTCGAGCAGTATGAAGAAGCGATGGTAGACCTGGAAAAAGGAAAGTTCAGACTGTGATTCTAATATACGTTACGTGCAAGGACTTAGAAGAATCCAAGAAAATATCTAAACGCTTACTGGAAAAAAAGCTTGTAGCATGCGCAAACTTCTTCCCAATCAACAGCATGTACCTGTGGAAAGGCTCTATCAACGATGATAACGAATGCGCTTTGATATTAAAGACAGTAGAAAAAAAATTCAACCAAATAGAAGAAGAGATCAAAAAGATTCATTCTTACGAATGCCCGTGCATAATTTCTATAAAAATCGGGAAAGCGAATAAGAAATATTTAGAATGGATAAAAAAAGAAATGAAGGGTTAAGCTTTTTGAAGCGTTCCCCAAGTTGTTTCGAACAGTCCGTTCAGAGCTGATGCGAAGTAAGGCGTGTTTATCCATATGCCCATGTCATAAGTCGGGTGTACTTCGTCGTCGTGCATCACCATGAACATCAGTTCTTTGTTGTCAACGATGCAGAACCTCGCGCTTATCTTGTCTGTCTTCCTGACTTCTATGCTCTTAGGCAAGGCTTTTACAACTCCTACCGCTTCCTTGTCTATTGGAGCGACTATCTTTACGTTCACTCCTTTCTTGCTCAGCCTTTCAAGTTCAGGGCCTAATGCTTCAAGCTTTCTAAGTACGCCTTTGTTAGTTGTCATTATCGTTACGTTGCTTTTGGCGTTTTTGATCATTGACTCTAGGTGTTGGTAAAGGTTAGGTCTTCCTCTGATGACGCCTGACAGGTCTGAAGGTTCTACATGCTCGATGCCTTGCTTGTGCAGCAGGTCAAGCTCTTTCATAACGTCTGTGCTTTTGAGCTCGTCGAGAGTTTTTATTTTTTCTTTTGCGTCTTGGTGTAAAAGCTTTTTGACTCTTTCAACAACTTCTTTAGGCTCTACAGCGATGTATTTTATCGGCTTGCCTAGCTTCATCACTATGAACCCTTTCTTCTCTAGGCTTTCAAGAACGTCGTAGGCTCTTGACCTTGGAACGTTTCCTATGTCTGATAATTCTCCGGCTGTTGACACACCTCTGGATAGCAGCGCAGTCCAAACCCTAACTTCGTAGAGATTTAGACCAAAGAACCTTCGCAGGTTGTTCAAAAATTCTTCTTTAACTATCATTTACCATTCCCTCCTAGGCTTTGTATCCGTCTTTTTTTTAGATTTTTTTAACTAGTTGTTAGATACTATCAGTGAGTAAATAATGGTCATTTATAAAGCTTTGCTTTTTTTTCGTATTGTTCAGTAGTAATTATTTTATCTTACTCTTGAACTTCTTCTGCTCATGATATATATGCTCAACATCAGAAAGGGTGTTGGCTTGGCTTGCTTTCTTGTCATCACTTCGGAGTCTTAAGACTCTTGGGAATCTTAAAGCGTACCCTGACTCGTATGTCGGGCTTTTCTGTATCTCTTCGTAAGCGACTTCTACCACTATCTCGGGCTTTATATCGACGTGCCTTCCTTTCTCGCTGATGATATAAGGCTTTAGCATGCTTGTGAGCTGTGCGAACGTTACCCCCTCTTCATCTTCTTTTTCTTTGATTCCTGTGCCTACCATGCCGCAAGGCATGAATCTGCTGCCTGACCTGCAGGCCAGGATAAAAGAGCTTAGCACATGGGCCCTCTTGCCTTCTCCGTAAGTCCCGCCGATTATGACCAGGTCTAAGGGCTCCAGCGTGGGCTTAATCTTCACCCAGCCTCCGACTTTCCTTCCTGAGGTGTACTCCTTGCTCATGCTTTTAAGTATCAGTCCTTCTACGCCGTCTTTCAAGGCTTGGTCGTAAAACTTTTCCAGCTCTTTCTCGTCACCGGATATCACTGCTCGAGTCAGGACTATCTTCCTGTGCACGGGCTTAACAATCTTCTCGATGAGCTTTCTGCGCTCATCCTGGGGCTTGCTCATCATGTTCTCCCCTTCGTAATACAAGACATCGAATATGTTTATCTCTACCGGCAGCTCTTTAGCCATCTTAGATATGTCATACTTCCTTCGGATCCTTTGGCTTATATCTTGGAAAGGCTTGTACTTGCCTGTCTTTGGATCGAACCCTACAAGTTCTGAGTCAAGTATGAACGTCTTACCTGCAACATGGCTTTTGACAAGTTCGACAACTTCTGGAAATTGTTTAGTTACGTTCTCTAATCTTCTTGTGAACAAGGTTATCTTATCATCCTTCTTGTGTATTGAGCAGCGGAACCCGTCAAGCTTATAGTCTGCTAGCACTGGCTTGCCTAGCGCTTCTAACGCTTCGCTGATGCTTTCAAGCTTTATCGCAAGCATGGGGTTTATCGGGGTGCCGACTTGGATTTCTATCTCTTCTAATGATTTTATCCCGTGGATTTTCAGGTTTTCTGCGACGATACCTAGGTCATTGCTGAGATTGTAGGCATTCTGTACAGATTCTATGAATTTGTTGTAAGCTTCTCTTGCCAGCCTCTCATCTTTTGCTATTACAAAATCGTACTTATCCAAGCTTTTCAGGCTATCAAGCGAGCTTATTTCCAACGTGTTCGCAAAACTTTTTCCTGTCTCATCTTTGAATTTGTTGCTCATCTCTCTGCCGCATTCTAAGCATTTCTCAGTATCGGGCATGATGGCCTTGCATTTCTCGCACTTGAAAAACACGCCAATGACTTTCGGATAGAACGCCCAGACTATAGCATCTCTCATAGTGCCTTCTGCTATTCCAATCCTTAATTCTTCAAGTATAGTCTTGACGACGTATTTCGCCTCTAACGGTGAGGCATTGCTTAGAAGCTCTGATATCAGGCCCACTTTCCTGTTTACTGTACCTTCCCCTTCTAGATCAGGCAGTTTTGATATGTTATCAACCACTTTTCTTATAGTAAGCTTTTGCGAGCCAAGCTTGGTCTGCTTGTTAGTCTTGACCAAATCTTTAGCAACCTCTCCTAAGTCTCCGGTTTTTTTCCACAGCCTTTTTATCTCGCCTTCTGATGTTCCTGTCACGTTCTGTATGACCTTGATTATAAGCATAGAGCTCATGCCTATCTTTCGCTCGTCCCAAGGTGGGAAGACCCTGCCTTCCAATAAGTAGATGACTTCTTTGATTACTTCTTTAGGTGATTTTTTTAAGAATTCAGAGATTATGTAAGTTTTTTCTAACCTTTTGGTTGTTTTTCCAAGGCGTTCGTAGACTTCGACCAAGTCTTGGTATATCATGATTATCCTATTCGGGTTTTTGGCGTTTAAATAATTTCCTTTTCAGTAGAAATCTTCACTCTTTCTTATCTAACTTTTCCAGCTTGTACAATGATATGTACTCTTCTGGTTTTATGAAGTGGTTGTATTTCTTGGATAGCTTCTTCAGCATCTCTGACTTCGTCTTGAAGCCTTCGTACTTAGCGTATTTAGATGAGAAGTCTTTCACTGTCGATACTGTGACTTGGCTTACTTTCACGTATCCTATCTCTTTCTTGTAGAATTTGTCTGAAGGGCTCGTCTCATAGCATTTTAAGTATAAGTCATCTTTCTTGCCTTTTGGGAGCCTTATCGTGTTGTGCTTGAACATTATAGTGTAAGCTTTGCCGGTCTCCAGCTTAGGCGTGTTGAAGTTGTAGAAGTATAATTCGTTGTCAAAATGTATCTTTACGTCAGGGAAGTCTTTTTCGACTTTTTTGACAACATCGTCAATACTACTGTTCAATGAGTATTTCTTTATTACTTTCATACGGTTAACCGTGTGTTACTAGTTTTAAAAATATTATGGTTCTAAAAGCTAATTAATGCAAAGTATCACTTTTAAGTGATTATTTAAGAAAGGTTTATATAAAAACGCAACATCCCTCTTATCGAGGGTGTTATCAATATGGGCAGGTTGCTACTAAAAAGCTTAAGCGCAGCGGTGATATCTTTAGGTCTTTTGCTAAGCCAGCCGGTTATTTCTCCTTCAATTCAAACCGTAGCATATGCACAAGAAGAGTCCAGATGGGGATACTCAAAGCGTGGATGGTATTACACGAGAGAAGAAGCTAAGCGGGTGTATGAGAAAGAATACGAAGAAGGTGAAAGGTTAAACAATTATATCAAGTTCGAAAATGGGGAGTATATTGGATCTAAATTCGGCAAAACATTTGAGGTTTCTGAAAATTTTATAAAACAAACCCTGAAGCAGCTAGAAGAGACTTTAGAAAAAGGCTACGCAGAGCACATCTTCAGGCTTGATTGTTTTCACAGCCACTTGTTTGTACCAGAAGAGTCATTCGACAAGTACAAAGACCTAGATCATGTTGAATCTGCTAAAGTTTACGTATATGATACGCAACTTGGCGCTCTATACCACAACGCAGAACATTTAACTGCTGTAGATAAAGAGGGTAACATAGACCCTATAGCAAAAGATCTTATAAGCAAGAGAAGCGTGTTAGGTTGGTATGACGGTAGACCGTTAGAGCAGACCCACCCTACAGAAGACATGCCCCTAGCTATTCGAGAGGCTAACAGCGCAAGCATACCTGATGGTTATCATACGATAGGTTCTTTGACTTTTAAGGCAACTAAGAATGGTGAATTTTCCATCTTTCACAAAGGTAAAGAGATAAGAGTGGACATAAGCTTTGATGGTGACGATTATTATTAGTGAGTTCTACCGCAACATGCAAAATAGTAATTACTGTATAGTAGTTACAAATAGTAAGGTTTATATAGACTGAAAACAATATAATATCAGGTGAAAAACTTGAAAAGGAACATACTAAAAGGAATGAGCATAGCGGCGATATCAATAGGCTTGCTAGTTAGTTCTCCGACAATAACGCCCAGACTTGAGACCTCATACGCAGAAGAATTCGGATGCAACCTTAAGGAAGACCAAGTTAAAAGAGCATATGAAGAGTATTATGAAACCTATCCTCAAAGGAAGAACCGCATAGCAGTAAAAGAAGGCAGGTACATAGCAAATTACGCTGACAAAGAGATAGAAGTACCCAAAAGGTTTATAGAAGAATTCCTAAACCATTTAGAGCAAGCAAAAGAACAAGGCTACTTTGAATACTTATTCCATGAAGACCTAAACCACTGCCACGCAGGGCTGCCTGAAGAGCATTTCAAAAAAGAATACGAAGGGCTAAGCATGGCAGAGATAAGAGAAAAATCATTGAAAGACCCGAAACTGATGCACTTATACCACAGCAGAGAAAACTTAACACCAGAAAGCCCTAAAAAGAATAATAGGAACTTTCTCGGATATTTTGATGGAAGAAAAATAAGGTTAATACATCCCAAGAAAGAAAACGAACACCACACAGTATTTGACTATGACAAAGAAGAGATGAAAGAACACGACAGTTACCAAACAGCAGAAGGCCTCTTGATATATTTTCAAGCCCACAAAAATGGGCTTTTCCAGTTAAAAGACGGGACAAGGTTAGACATAGAGTTATGAAAAGATTTAAATCTTCTAAACCCTAAATTAAGGGTATGCCTTTATTGTTCTCAGCAGGAGCAGTAGTGTTTAGGGAAGAGAATGGCGATATTTCTTACTTATTAATCAAGAACAGCCTAGGACACTGGGAATTCCCAAAAGGGGTAATAGGCGACGAAATAAAAGGGGAAAAGGCGAAAGATGCAGTGGTTAGGGAGTGCAAAGATGAAACAGGCATAGATGACCTTATCTTTGTTGAAGGGTTCAGGCAGAGCATACATTACTTCTTCAAGAAAGGCGGAGAGACTTTTTCGAAAAGGGTGACGTTCTTCCTGGCAGAAACGAAGAAAAAGGACATAAAACTGTCACCGGAGCATACGGAGTACGCATGGCTCAGCTATGAAGAAGCTTTAGATGTCATAACTTTCGATAACTCAAAGGGCATTTTGGAAAAAGCAGACGCGTTCCTAAAAAAGTCTAAAAAATGAGGACGGCAATACTCGCAGATATACACGGGAATATTGAGGCTTTGCAAGCGGTTGTCATGCATGCGAAGACACAGAGGATAACAGGCTTCTTAGTCGCCGGAGACATGGTAGGATACGGAGCAAACCCTAACGAAGTACTGCAGCTGCTGCAAGAGATAAAAGCCGTGATGATACTCGGTGATCATGACAAGTACTCAACGAATTCAGAAGATATCCGATTGTTCAACGAATACGCGCAAAAAGCGATGCTATACACGAGGAACGCGCTAACTCCAAAGAATAAAGAACTATTAAACAGCTTGAAAGAGACTTACGAACAAGTGATTGAAGGAAGGAAAGTGTTCATGGTCCACGGCAGCGTCAACGACCATTTGAAAGAGTATGTTCACGCGACGACTCCTGATAACGTATTCTCGGCCATGCTGAAGCAGGCTAAGGCGGATATCCTGATAATGGGGCACACTCATCAGCCGTTCGTGAGAAGAATAATGGGCAAGCTTATCATTAACCCTGGCTCTGTCGGACAGCCGAGAGACTACACTCCTAAGTCTGACTACTGCATTCTTGACACCCAGTACATGCAGGCGACGATACAGAAAGTCTCTTATGACATAGGCAAAGCTGCGAACAAGATAGTTGCGGCAGGCCTGCCAAGGTATCTGGGTGATAGGCTGTTCCAAGGAAGGTAAGAAACTAGCTCGAGGTTGAAGCAGACGTGGCTATCGTCATGTTCATCACCATTATTGTCATCATCATCATGTTCATCATCACTAGGTTGTTTGTCAGCTCTTCTTCTATCTGATTGTTTACGATTTCATTTACGACATCGTTTTCTATATCTTCAGTTTTTAAGCCTGAGTTGTTTATTATTGTGTACATCATTGTTGCGCTTTTTGCAATCTCGTCGTTAGATTTGAATATCCATCCTTCAGTCTTAGGCAATGCGCTTTCGAAGAACTTGTAGGAATCATTGAGCTCTTTTATGAGTCCATCTGCTTTCATGCCCTTTTCGATGACCCTTCCTGTATGGCTTAGCGAGATTTCTACTGCAATGTCATGGTCCCACTTGCCTTTGTTAATATCTTTGTTCTTTTTCTTCGCGTATTCGTAAACTTCACTTGCTGCCTCTACTAGCCTGTCAAGGTTCAACGATCCGTTTGCAATTTTTCCGGAGTAGCATATCATCAGTTTTTCTGCCTCTTCAGAATCCCATTCCATTTTAGGGTATTCTTCTGCAGTTTTGCATAGTTTTTTTGCTGTTTCAACTAGTGCGTCTTCGTTAAGCTCGCCTTTGAGGATTTCGTCTAGGTATTTAGCTGCGAAGATTGCTGCGATATTGCCTTCGAAGTCCTGTTTCTCGATTTTCTTGTAAAGCCCTTCAGCTTTGGTCACTAAATCTTTTATAGGGACATTCTTAGTTATGGCAAATTTTGTGTTGAACAATGCTACTGCGTCGGCAGATTCTTCGCCCCATGTGCTCCAGAACCCTAAAAGCTTCTCACCTTCATATTTGCCTGTTTGCAGGGCTTTTTTGATCTCTTTAGCCTTTTGTATGATGCTATGTTGGCTTAACCTATTCTTGTACATATCGTTTAAGTGTAATAATCCGTAATTTATGGCCTCTTCTTCATCTAGCTTGTACTGTTTTGCTACTTGCATGAATTCGTTTAAGCAGTTTAACAGGCCGTCAGTTGGCGATTTACAGATCGTTGAGAACGGAACTACAACTTCTGCGATTTTTGGCTTGTAGTCTTTCAGCTTTTCGTAGTTGTTGTCTATTGAATAGCATACTTTGGACACTTCTTCTGTGATAGTTTCCCTTGTGAGTGTTGTGCTTTTCATTTTTTTGCTGTTTTGATTAATTCTAGGGGTTTTCGTTTATAAACCTTTCTATTGTTACCACTTTAAAATAGTAATATTTAAAAACTCTTGGAAAAAGCATAAGCGCTAATGAAAATACCAAAATTATTCGTATCGGAAAAAGATAAAGAAGAAATAAAGGAAATCGTCCAAAAAACGCTAGTCGAGAAAATCCTGGCAGAAGACCTTGGAAAAGAAATAAAAGAACAACTAGAAAACCAGGAGATATCCCAAAGGCTACTCGTTGTTTACGAAAAAAACGTAGAACCTAAAGGCTATAAAACAAGAGAAGAAAAAAAAGGAAAAGCTAAACATATTTACCTTGAGATTCAAGAATTTGTGAAAGAAGAGACAAATAGCATCCTTCAAGATATTCTTAAAACTGAAAAAGGAATAAAAGAAGACGAAATAACTCAGACCAACTATGTTTTCACCATAATAACAAAAGATGTAATATCCAAACTTCATTTAGGAAACAGAGGGGACCTCTATGAAAAAACAAAAGATGAAACACAGCCTGACGGGCAATTCGTTGTCTATCACTGCCCACTTCTAGGCGGAACAGTAGAATACCTGAGATTCAACAAAGAGCATAACGAGAACCTCATAAGAGTCCTCAAGAACCGAGGCTATAACGTGATTGTAACCTTCAGAGAAGCTAAGTCGGAAAAGAAATAACTTTCTTGCTCACCAAAAATTATAAATACTTAATTTCTTCCTAAACTAATGATGTCAGACTACCTTGCACGATGCCAAGTCTGCAACGCTAAGATAGGCAACAATGTTTGCAAAAAGTGCGGAAGAAGCGTTTGCGAAAATCATTACGACATGGATACTGGGCTGTGCAGCGCTTGCAAGCAAGGCAAGGTCTTCGTACAAAAAGGGTTGAGGTGAAGAATCCTATGCAAGAATTCGTGAAGATGCTAAAAGAGAAGCTGCCGAGGGATAACATACATACAGGGATGGTAATAAGCATAGCAAGAGACAGGAAGCTAGAAGACAAAGTCAAAGTTTTAGAATACCTACAAAACCAAGAGAACGAATGCAGGGAATGGCTGGCCAAGAACAAAAACGCCGCCATGAACTCCAAGCGAAGAGACTATTCTAGAAAGCTCGAAGAGATACAGAGTATGAAACAACTTCTTGAAAAGATATGAACATAGACTTTAACAAGCTCAAAGAGACTCAGAAAAAAATAGCGGAAACTGTAGTCTTAAAAGACTCCTTTAAATTAGAAAGCGTGAGCACCATAGCAGGGTTCGATTTGGCGTATCATAAGAAGAAAGTCATATGCGCAGCCGTAGTCCTTGATTTGAAAACTATGAAAATTATTGAGAAGAAGCGCACGGTCTCTGAAGAGAAATTCCCTTACATCGCCAACTTCCTTATGTTCCGAGAAGGGCCGCCGATAATAGGGACATATCACGAACTAGAAACAAAGCCGGACATAATAATGATTGACGGCGGAGGAGTCTTGCATCCTCTGAAAAGCGGAGTCGCAACATACGTAGGTGTAAGCCTAGACAAGCCCAGCATCGGCGTAACAAAGAAGCTGTTATGCGGCGAGGTCTACGAGGGCAAGATATACGTCGAAAAAGACACTATCAAAGGAAAAGTCAAAGACCTGAGAGGCGAAAGAGTAGAAACTAAAATAGGATCCAGGCCTATCTTCGTAAGCCCGGGCCATAAGATAAGCATAACCACATCTGTTAAGATAGTCCATATGTGCTTAAGCGGGAACCACAAGCTCCCAGAACCTTTAAGATTAGCCCATAGGTACGCTGACGACCTAAGGCAAGAACTTGTCGGTAAAGAGAACAAAGAACCTGCTGAACAGGATTAGTACAGCTTTTTTTCAACGAATTTCTTATGCACGCTTTCCTGAATCTTTTTAACAGTGTCTGATATTATGACATCATAAGGCTTTGCGCCCTTAAACCTCTTATGCTCAGGCCTTAGCATGTTGAGGTGTTCTGCAGTCCTCTCGATAACAGCGCACATGTCTGGCAGGTCATACGTTATCTCGCCGTTGCGCATGACTTCCTGGTTTAGTTTCATATAATGCTTATCTGAATGCTTAAGAAAATCATCAATCTTATCAACCCCTCTGGAGAGTATGACATCCCTGTCAGCCTTACCATCCTTGCCTATGACCCTGTAAACGTCCAGCTGCCCTGGAAGAGTGCCTTTAGACGGCTCGTCTATGCATACCTTACAGATATTCTCCAGCTTGCCTGTTTGGTCATTGCCTCGCTGGTGCGCAGCCAACTTGTAAGCGGCGCCTGGAAGCCTGTACGGATTCACCGCAAACGTACCTATCAACAACGAGTTTATCTCTGCGCCTTTCTCAAGAAGGTCGTATATTATCCAAGGCTTTAAGTCGTTCGATATCATAATTCTGGACTTATCCAGCCCTGCAGCGTTGAGCTCTTTCCTATGTTTCTTTACTACATCTGACGTTATGTTGCTATCATTCCTTATCTGGCACTGTATCCCATATTTTTTCATCACTGCTATCGCTGCTGTAAGACCGCTGTCTGAAGAGAACGTGTCTATAAGGAAAGTAGGCCCTATACCTTTGGTCTGCCTTATCTTCTCCCTCTTCACAGCCTCGCTGTCACCATGGTTTATCCTAAAATATGCCATAAGCTGAAGCTCGAAAGCGTCAAAATCATTGCCTATATGGAGAACTGCTGAGTGTGCAGAGCTGCCGCCTATCTTGTAAAGAAGCTCAGGATACTGCCTCACTATCTCAACATTTGACGTCCCTTTGAATCCTGCTGCTAACGTCGCCCTCGTGGCAGCTAATGCTGCTGGAGGGTAAGCCCTTCGTGAGCCACCTTCAAGAGTTATTACATCAGTCTTTCCGAACTCTGAAAGAATGTTTATTATATAACTTGCCTGCGTAGCTATCGCAGTCTGGTAACCCCACGTGCCAAGTATTAAGCTTTCAGGAAACTGGCACTGCTCGAACGTGCCTTTTATGCTAAGGTAAGGCTCGTGCGGAAAGATAGGTATGCCTTCTGGTATCGCGTCAACTGTCAGGTTAAGCTTCCTGTTGCTCCTGAAAAAATCTATCGTCTTCTGTGAAAGGCCTCTCTCAGAGAACGCTGCGATAAGCTCATCGTTCATATGCCATGATGAGAGCATTCCGAGTATCTGCTCAAGCCCCATGCCTAATAAGTAGTTATCCTTCTCTACCCTGTCTACATTAAACTTTTTCCCTTTAAGGTCAGCCTGCTTTTTAGCGAACTTCCTCACCTTTCCGTTGATCACAGCCGAATGGCCGTCTGAGATGAAATCATCCTCGCCAACAACTTTGTGATACCCTAATCGGCGTACAGCCGCGTTGAAAACAGCATCCCTTCCTGCAATCCCTGCAACAAGGTTCGTGTCTGCCATCGTGACTTCATAATAATCCATCAAGCCGGTTACAGAATCCTTGTCAAACCCTAGAAGGCACGGCTCTCTCGGCATCTTCAGCATTTCCTCTTGATATAATCTTTTGTGGTAAGATAGTTTATCCCTACCTGTTTGCACATCGCGGTTATCGCGTCATCTGCCTTCTTCTTTTTTGAGAAGCCCAGTTCTTTAACCAGCAGGTGCGTTGACGCGTCTAAAATTATGTTCACTTCTGATTTCGGGAAAATCTGCCTTATTCCTGATGCGGTCTGGTATATGCATATGCCCATTACTACGCCGTTGATGTTGAACTCGAGGCCTTTGCCGAGGCCGTATCTCTGCTTCAGCAAGGTGAATATGTTCATTTCCATGTCAGGCACGCCTTCAACATGCCCTAGCCATTCAGTTGACTGCAGCCCTGCCCCGTTAAAGAAATGCTTCGCGTTAACAACATATTCTATGCCTCCGTCAAGGCATTCTTCTGCATCAAGCTTTCTTATTCCGAATGTTTCCTCAACATCCTTGAAAGAGAACGCGGGCTTTACTTTTTCAGCAGGCTCGCCGTTATAATCCTGGAAGAAAACATGCCTCGGGACTATAAGGCCTGCCCTCTTATCCTTCACGAGTTCTAATAACATGTCTGTAAGCTGCGGGGATGTGGTCTTGCCTTCCGGAACCCCGAGTTTGTTAGCATGAGGCTGATCCTTTAATAGCAGGTTATGCACAGGATAAAGTCCGCCGTTCACTGCGAATTCTGAGCTTTCTTTCGTATGGACGTCTGAGAGGAGTATGTACATGTTTGACCCTTCGCTGGCTTTTTTTGCGTTCTGCTTCTGTTTCAGTGTTGTTCCAGCGTAGAAGCTCCCATTATCATCAACAAAAGCTTTCCCCCAGTCCACCCATGTTGTGATTTTCATTCTCCCAACCACATAGTATAGAATAAAAAAAATAAGAGAAAAAAAGAAGACTCTTAAAGCTTAGTGCTTGCTTTTAAGTCATCTATCCTTAAAGAGTACTGCTCTTCGTCGTATACCCCATCTGCTCCAGGCTGGCCTTTCTCATCTTGGCTGTCTGTGAGCATCCTGTCAACTGAGCCGTTGAAGTCATCGTCGACATAAAGCTGTTTTACAGTGTATCCTTTCTGCACTTGCCCATTACCTGCATCCATGTCCGGGACTAGTATGTCTATCTGGACTATATCTGCTTTCTTGTCCTTATTCGTGTCTACGAAGTACTTGTTTACAGTCAGCACAGGTAATCCGTGAGCTTGAGAAGGATCTTCTATTGCCATCACACCAAATAGTGTTATAGCTGCGTACTCTACCTTTTTCTCAGCGCCGTCTAGGCTGTAATTAGGCACTTTGTATTTTTGCGTTGCTGCAAAAGCTGCTCCGCTGTACAGCGCCGCTGCTGTCCCAACGATTGCGCATAATGTTTTTAGTTTTTTCATATTCTTTTTCCTCCTGAAATATTACTTCCAGAGGTGGGATTGGTAGCGTGTTTATAAACCTTTGCACAAGCTGTATTAGGTTAGCTTTTTTATATGTGGTTTCTGAGTTGGGTGAACGTGTCTAGTTTGTTTTGTTGCCATGTGGTTATCATGGTCATTATGGTTTCTAGTATTTTTGCTCCTTTTTCTTTTCTTAGTC
>Ga0194112_10008875_pt1 | contig 12878 bp, 8 predicted proteins | sample TA2MahC400mmetaG_FD_146191 | JGI IMG/M metagenome (GOLD analysis project Ga0194112, IMG submission 146191) | Freshwater microbial communities from Lake Tanganyika, Tanzania - TA2015016 Mahale Deep Cast 400m | ecosystem: Environmental > Aquatic > Freshwater > Lake | place: Tanzania: Lake...
CGAGTTCTTGCTGAGCCTTTCGCCCGACGAGAAGGAGCGGCTGTTCCCCTACGGCATCACGAACGGCGTCTACCTGGAGTGCTGGGACTTCGTGGACGCCTGTGCGAAGCGCCGCCGCCCCGACGTAGATGCCTGGGACGGCCTGAAGGCCAAGGCATTCAGCGAGACCGTCTACGAATCCGCCGCCGCGAGCAAGGCGATTGCCTACGACGACGTCGTGGCCTGCAAGGTCGAAAAGTACCAGGGGCCGATCAACAAGAGGTGGGGCCTGAGGAAGTGACTGCCGATCTCCAATTTCCGATTTCCGATTTCAGATCCAAGGCGCGCGCAGCGGCCTGTCGCTTGGCCTCTCTGAGATCGGCAATCGGCAATCGGCAATTGGAAATGGTTGGATGATCATCCGCGACCTGTATCGCAGCCGGGTCGAGGACCTGCACAAGGCCATCGTGGCCAGCACGGCCACGCTGCTGCGCCGCGGCGTGATCACGCCCGCGGCAGAGGTCGAGGCAGGCGATGTGGAGCGTCTGGCGGACCGCCCCGACTTCGACCCCTCGCTGAGCTTCGTGGCCTACGAAGGTCCAGAGCCGGTGGCCTTCCTCGTCTCACGCCTCGTGCAGGCCGGCGAGGCGCGCGAGGCGGTTTGGTCGCTCTTCGGCGGGGCGGCGGGCGCGCGGCACGCGCTCGAGGCGCTGCTCGACGATACGCTCGCCCATTGGCGCCGCGAGGGGGCCACGCGAGCGCGGAAGGATGCGGCGGGCCTTCTCCTCAGCGAGCCGCGCCTGACCGAGGACGCCGAGCTGCTGGACCTCCTGAAGCAGCGGGAGTTCACCGTCACGGGCACGAGCAGCGAGTTGGCTACTGACCTCAAGAAGCTCGCTACACCAAAGGAGCTGGCCGAGCGGGCGGCCGAGGCGCGGCAGAAGGGCTTCCTCATCCGCTCCGCGCGGGCCGACGAGGCCCTCGTCATCGCCCGCCAATACGACCCGCGCCACACCCGCCAGCACTCGCAGGAGTTCTGGAACCTTGTGGTCCACCACATGCGGCCCCAGGCCACGCTCGTCGTCGAGCACCGCCGCCAGTTCATCGCCTTCGCCACGTTCCTGGGCTGGACCCTTGACCGCCCTTGCCCATCGCTCGGCCCGCACTTTGTGGATGAGGCATATCGCAAGGGCGGCCTGGATGCCCTTCTGCTCCACGAGGCACTGCTCGTCGCCAAGGCGAACGCGAAGGAGTCGGTCAGGGCCTTCTGCGCGACGGGGCGAACCGAAGTCCATCAGCGGGCAGGCTTTACGGTCACTGGCCGCTTCTGCCACGAGGCCGAGGCGGCCCTCTCCTGAGGCGTCTGACACACGATTGGAGCAGCCATGACGCGCCTCTCCTTTACCCTGGGCGTCCTGCTGGCTGTCTCGGGGGAACTGGCCATGTCGGGACAGCAGCCGCTCCCTGGCACAAAGCCGCTGGAAATGCAGGGCGACCTCGCGGGCCAGATGGTCGCCGGGCTACGGGAGTTCATGCTCAAGCAGATCGAGGCCGCGGCCAGGAGCCGCCCCGCCGCCCCAAGCCGCGAACGATTCAAGACTTACATCGGCGCTGTTGACCCGCGCGTGCCCTTCGATGGGATCGAGTTCGTCGGCACGACCTTGACGCCCGTCAAGCTGCACGAAACACCTCAATACGCTGCCTACGCCGTCCGCTGGCCGGTGCTGGAAGGCATTGATGCAGAAGGACTTATGCTCCAACCGAAGGGCGACCCAATAGCGAAAGTGGTGGCGATCCCCGACGCCGATTGGTCGCCCGAAATGCTTGCAGGGCTTGCAGATGGGGTGCCACGTGATGCTCAATTCGCCCGCCGCCTCGCCGAGTACGGCTGCCTCGTCCTCATACCGACGATCATTGACCGCAAGACCACTTGGTCGGGCAACCCCCGCATCGGCCGGAAGACGGACCAGAGCCACCGCGAGTGGGTGTATCGCCAGGCATACGAGATGGGCCGACACATCATCGGCTACGAGGTGCAGAAGGTGCTTGCCGCGGTGGACTGGTTCGCCCGCGCGGGGAACAGAGCGCGCATCGGCGTGATCGGCTATGGCGAGGGGGGGCTTCTGGCCCTATACGCCGCCGCCCTCGACGAACGCATTGACGCCGCGGTCGTGAGCGGCTACTTCCAGGCCCGCGAGCGGGTCTGGCAAGAGCCTATCTATCGAAATGTCTGGGGCTTACTGCACGAGTTCGGCGACGCCGGCCTCGCCGCCCTCATCGCCCCCAGGCCGCTCATCGTCGAGGCCAGCCGCGGCCCGGCCGTGGGCAAGCAAGGCTCCACACCCGGCGAACTCGTCTCGCCGCCCTTTGAGTCCACGAAAGCCGAACTCGAGAAGGCCCGTGCGATGAACTCAAGGCTCAGAGGGAGTGGCGACGGCCCGCCCGGCCGCGAGGACTCACTCAATGCGCTACTCGACGTGCTTGGCGCTGCGCCGGGTGTGAGGGCTGGCGGCCAGCCGCCCGCCGACCTGCGCGGGGGCTTCGACCCGGCGCCCAGGATGAAGCGCCAACTCGAACAGCTAGTGGCCTTCACCCAGCGGCTGATGCTCCTCTCGGAGTACCGCCGCGAGGCGCTCTGGTCGAAGGTAAACCATTCAAGCATCGAGGCTTACGCAAAGTCCATCGAGCCCTACCGCGAGATGTTCCGAAAGGAGCTGATCGGTGAAGTGCCGCCCGCGAGTGTGCCAGCAAATCCAAGAAGCCGCGTGGTTTACGACGAGCCAAGGTGGACGGGCTACGAGGTTGCCCTCGATGTCTGGCCTGGCGCCTTCGCCTACGGTATCCTCTTGCTGCCCAAGGACTTGAAGCAGGGAGAGCGGCGCCCCGTAGTCGTCTGCCAGCACGGCCTGGAGGGCCGCCCGCAGGATGTGGCGGACCCTAAGGCCCAGAATTGCTATCATCAGTATGCTGCTAGACTTGCGGACCGCGGCTTCGTCGTCTTCGCCCCCCAGAACCCTTACATCGGTGGCGACGCCTTCCGCGTCCTTCAGCGGATGGCCAACCCCCTCAAGTGCTCGCTGTTCTCCCTCATCATCCGCCAGCACGAGGTCATCACCGACTGGCTGGCCTCCCTCCCCTTCGTGGATTCGCAACGCATTGGCTTCTATGGACTTAGCTACGGCGGCAAGTCGGCGATGCGCATTCCCGCCCTCGTCCCCCGCTACTGCCTCTCCATCTGCTCGGCCGACTTCAATGAGTGGGTGAAGAAGAACGTAACTATCGAAGCGGGCTACAGTTACATGTTCACTGGCGAATACGAGATGTTCGAGTTCGACCTCGGGCACAAGGCCAACTACGCCGAGATGGCCGCCCTCATCGCCCCGCGGCCGTTCATGGTCGAGCGGGGCCACCGCGACGGCGTGGCGCCTGACGAGTGGGTCGCCTACGAATACGCCAAGGTCCGCCGCCGCTACGCCGACCTCAAGCTCCCCGGCCGCACCGAGATCGAGTTCTTCGACGGCCCGCACGAAATCCACGCCGTCGGCACCTTCCGCTTCCTCCATCGCCACCTCCGCTGGCCCGAGCCGCGGGAGTGACTGTGGCCCGTCGCCGAGCGACGGACCCTTGACAGCCCGTGCAAATGCGTCTATCATTCCATAGGGGCAGCGGCCCCCGCAAGTCGCGAGCACCAGGAGGCAAGGAGGATGGGCGTGTTCAGCGTAAGAGCCAAGATGCGTAACCTTCTCGACCGCTATCGTCCCCCTGCCGAACACGGCGAGGAGGTGGAATGCGACCTCATGGTGGATTCCGGCGCCATTCAGTTGGCGCTTCCTGCGGAGACCGTCGAGAGGCTCAAGCTCGAGCCCTTCGACACGACCCGTGTCCGCACTGCCTTTGGCGCGGTCCGCGAATGCCGCGTCTGCGGCATTGTTGAACTCGAGGTCCAGGGGCGGAGGTGCTGTGTCGAGGCCATCGAGTTGCCGCGCGGCACCAGGCCCCTCCTGGGCGCGGTGCCCCTCGAACAGATGGACTGGCATATCTCCCCCCAGGAACAGAAGCTCCTCCCCAACCCCGAATCGCCCGACGGGCCGCTCCTGCCCATGTATTAGCGCTGGCCCCCACGTTTCTGCTATAATCCCCTCAACTTCGCTTTCGCGTCCTTTCGCGTGCTTCGCGGGGAACGACCATGGGCTTTGAGGGCCGCTGTCGCATCACGGGCATTGGCAGCCTCGCGGTGACCAGCGTCGAGGAGGCGCTGGACTTCGTGTTTGAGTTCGCGCCCGACCTGCCGTATCTGCCGCAGCTCCCCCGCCTCTCGCCGAACGAGGGGATGAACGAGCAGATGTACGAGGGCCTGCCCGGCCTCGACCGCCGCGACGGCAAATGGCTGATCGTTCAGAACGACTCCTTCTTCGAGAGCGTGGCCGCGCTCTTCGAGCGCTTCGAGAATCCCGACGACGATGCGGGCCACATGTCGCCCCGCGTCTGCGCGTCGCTCGACGCATTCCTGCGGCGGGTCAAGGCCAGCGGCGTCGCCGAGGCCAAGGCACAGGTCTCCGGCCCAGTCACGGTCGGCATGAGCCTCCTCGACGAAGAGGGCACGCCCATCCTCTACAACGACGTGCTCCGCGACGTGCTGGTGAAGCATCTCGCGCTCAAGGTCCGCTGGCTCGCCCGCCAGATCGAGGCCGCGGGGGCAAAGCCCATCATCTTTGCGGACGAGCCCTTCCTCACCTCCTTCGGCACCCCCTTCTTCGGCTGGACGCGCCCCGAGCAGCCCCGCGAGGTGCTCGAGCAGGTCTACGCCGCGGCCCCCATCAAGGGCACCCACTGCTGCGCGAACACCGACTGGACGATCTTCCTCCAGAGCAGCGTGGACATCGTTTCCTTCGACGCCTTCGGCTATGCGACGGCGTTCCTCACGTATCGTGAGGCGCTCGTTGAGTTCATTCGCCGCGGCGGCAACATCGCCTGGGGCATCGTGCCCACCGACCCCGAGGCCCTGGCCGCCACGAGCGCGGACGAGTTGGTCGGTCGGCTCCACGAGCAGATCGCCAAGCTCGCCTCCTGGGGCCTCGACCGCGACGCCATTCTCCGCCAGAGCCTCCTCACCCCCTCGTGCGGATTGGGCAGCCGGCCGCCCGAGGCCGCCCGCCCGGCGTTCGAGATGCTCAGGGCGATCTCTGCGGCACTGTCCGCCGAGGACATGGCCTGATGGGCAAACGCTCCGCCAAGCCGCCCCGAGCACCATTGCGCCGGTTCAAAGGGCTGGACAACATCCTCCTCGGCGATGTGCTCGCCGTGCTGGGAAGGGTGCCGCGGGAATCGGTGCACCTGATCGTGACCTCGCCGCCCTATAACCTCGAGAAGCCCTACGCCGAGCACGATGACGACCTCGAGGACCGCGAGTACCTGGCCTGGATGAAGAAGGTCTGGGCCGCATGCAAGAGGGTGCTCGTGCCCGGCGGGCGGCTGTGTGTGAACATCGGCGAGAACAAGCGGCAGTACATCTCCAATCCCCACTACAGCGCGTTCATTCAGCAACTCGTCGGGCTGAAGATGCTCTATCGCGGCACAATCATCTGGAACAAGCACTCCGCCGCGAAACACTGCGCCTGGGGCTCGTGGAGAAGCCCCTCAAACCCCCATGTCGTCCCGCGGCACGAGTATGTTATCATCTTCTCGAAGGGGGGCTGGAAGCTCGATGGCCGCGTCGAGGACGTGGACATCACGCCCGAAGAGTTCATGGCCTGCACGCGGAGCGTGTGGGAGTTCGGGACGGAGAGCCGCACGCGCATCGGACACCCCGCGCCCTTCCCCGAGAAGCTGCCGGAGCGGCTCATCAAGTTCCTGAGCTTCCGCGGGCAGACGGTGCTCGATCCGTTCGCTGGGAGCGGGACGGTTGGGCTTGTGGCGGCGCGGCTGGGGCGGCACTTCATCCTGGGCGACAACTCGCCGCAATACTGCAAGCTGGCGCAGCAACGCATCACGGACGAGGTGGGCCTCTTCCGCCAGCCCCGCATCATTCCCGTCGAAGAGCTGTGAAGTGTTCGGCTCCGCGCTCCGACCCCTCTCCCTTTCAGGGAGAGGTCGCCCTCCGTAGCCTTGGCGAAGGAGGGCGGGTGAGGGTGGGCGCCTGTGGTCGCACGGCAGCCCAACCCTCCCCCTTCCCCCTCCCTGAGAGGGAGGGGGGTACATCAGTCGGTGAGGATTCCGCGGGCTTGGAGGCGGCGGCGCTCGCGGTCGAGGCTGTTCTGGATGCGCTCGCGGACGGCAGCAAGGGCGTCCTTGGGCTCGGCGCTGCCCAGGCGCACCTGGTCGAAGGCGTTGTTGAGCTCGCGGTGGTATTCGCGCCAGACGCCCATCTGGGGCAACGTGACGACGTTGGGGCTCTCCGCCAGGTCGCGGAAGAGCTTGATGTAGGGGTGGGGGTGTTTCTCCCAGAAGCCGGGGCTGACGCGTTTGAGGGGGGAGAACTTGCGCTGGCCCATGCACAGGATTTCCATGCCCTCCTGGGAGTTGGCGAACTTGATGAACTCCCAGGCCGCTTCGGGGTGGCGCGAGCCGCGGGGGATGACGATGACGTCGGCGTCGGCCGTGCTCACGTTCTCCAGACCGGGCACGGCGGAGGGGAATGGGGCGGCGCCCCATTCCATTCCTGGGGCATACATGTCTATGAAGTTGTGCATCCAGACGCCCTGAATCTGCATGGCCACCTTGCCGGAGAGGAAGGCGTTCTGTGGGGATGAGAAGTTGCCGAAGCCGCTGGCGAAGCGGCGGATGTCGTCCACGCCGTATTTCTTCGAGTAGCTCTGTATCCACTCGAAGGCGCGGATGTTCTCGGGGGCGTCGGCGGTGATCGTGGCCTGGCCGTCCCAGAGGCGTCCGCCGAACCAATAGGGCCAGGACCAGTTCCACCAGCCGGGCTCCTGGGGAAGGAAGCCGACTTGGGTGAGGTTGCCCTGAGCGTCGCGCTTGGTGAGCTTCTCGGCGAACTGGTCGAGCTCGGCGATGGTCTTAGGGGGGCGTTCGGGGTCGAGGCCGGCCTCGCGGAAGAGGCGCTTGTTCCAGTGGAGCGCCACGGTGGCGGGCGTTGTGGGCAGCGCCCACATCTGGCCGCGGTGCTCGCAGAGGTCCCAGTAGGCGGGCACGTAGTCGTCGCGGGAGATGCCGGCGGCCTTCAGCCGCTCGTCGAGCGGCTCGAGGGCGTTGCGGTCGGCGTAGGGGCACACGCAGAAGGCGTAGGAGCCGGCCACGTCGGGCGGGTCGCCCCCCGCGATGGCGACGAGGAGCTTGCGCTCGATCTGGCTGACGGTGACGTGCTCGACCTCGATGCGCCCCTTGTACTTGGCGTTGAAGGCGGCCACCATGTCCTTGCAGGCCTGGCCTTCGAACTTCGTCCACTTCTCCCAATACACAATCTTCACCGCCCCGTCCTTCTTCGCCTCGCCGCAGCCGGCTGCGAGCAGGACCAGGATGGCGCACGCCATCCGGAGGACACGGACAAACCAGTTTGTCCGTGGCACCCCGTGTTGATCTGGGACGAGTCGCGGGTGCCACGCCCAAACTCGTTTGGGCGTGCTCGTGCTGCCACTGGTCCCAAGGCAAACCATGTAGCCCGCGAAGGCGGGCGAGCCAGCCGTAGCCCAGGGCGACCGAAGGGAGCCCTGGGATCGGTGGCCACCCCCACCCGCAGCCCCCGAAGGGGGCGTTTCATGGCCTCCTGAATCGCCCCCTTCGGGGGCTCTTGCCTGGGGCGCACCGGTTCCCAGGGCTCCCTTCGGTCGCCCTGGGCTACGGCCCGGTCGCCCCCGTTCGGGGGCTGCCAAAGGCCCCTGCAAGTTGGCTTCTCCCTTGTGTAGCAGTGCGGCGTCACACATAGCGCATCAACCTTGGCTCGTGGTTGAGGTGATGGGCGAACGTGGCTTTCATCAGCTTGCGCAGGACGGCGACGAGGCCCGGCGGCGGCTCCGCGGCTTCCCCGTCCGCCATTCGACCGAGGGCGGCCAGGGCGCTGCGCGGCACGCCGATGGCCTTCGGGTCGCGCCCGCGGCAGGCGCGGCACAGGACGCCTCCGAGAGCCGAGCTGTAGGCAACCGTGCCCTTCGGTAAGGCGTCGGCCTGGCAGGCCACGCAGGCGTCGAGCATCGGCCCGTAGCCAGCGAGGGCGAGGAGGCGCGCCTCGAAGGCCAGCAGGGTCGCCGCTACATCGTCGCCGCCGCTCAGCGCCCGCAGCGTCCCGAGCAGCAGTTCGAAGAGCGGCGGTTGGCTCTCCTCGGCGGGCGTCATCTCGCGCACCAGCTCCGCAGCATACAGCGCGGCGTAGAGGCGGTCAACCCCCGCTCGCAGGCCGCGGAAGCGGCCGAGCAGGCGGCATTCGGTGAGGACGTGGAGGGTCGTGCGGCTCTTGCGGGCGAAGACGATCTCGTTGTGGCACAGCAGGTCGAGGCGGCCGTCGAAGTTGTTTCGCTGGCGCTTCGAGCCCTTGGCGAGGGCCGAGAGGCGGCCGAACTCGCGGGTGTAGAACCACGCGATCTGGCTCGTCTCACTGAAGTCCTGGAGGCGAATCGTGATCGCCTCAGCCTTGCACAGAGCCACGCCGAAAGACCTCACTACATCGCCCCGCAAATGGGGGGCGAATCCGGAGTCCCGAAGGGACAGCAGTCGGTTGCCGGCGGCTTCAGCCGCCGGATCGCGGCGCACCCACGACTCAGTCCCGAAGGGACGGCAGAAGCCTTCGGGAGCAAGAGACCGAAGCGCCCGCGATTGTATCCCCTTACTTGCGGGACGACGTACTCAGTTCGTGGTGCGGGCTTCAGCCCGTACTCCCGCCCATCCCAATCATAGCGCATTGGGTTGCACGATCAAGGGTGGGGCGCTATGCTGGGCGCGGGGGTGAGGAGGTGGACCATGCGATGGCGACTTGTGGGGCTCTGCGTGGCCGTTGCGGCGCTCGGGGCGCCGGGGCTGAAGGCAGCGGAAAAGGAGGACGCGCCCAAGGGGCCGCCGGTCGAGTGGGTTTCTCTCTACAATGAACGCGACCTCGACGGCTGGCGCGAGGCCCGCGGCGGGCCGTTTGCCGGGCGCGCCGCCGTCAAGGAGGAACGCCTCCACGTGCGCGGCGAGGGCGGCCCCGCCGGCATCGTGTGCACCCGCGAGGTGCCGCGGGCCGACTACGAGCTGCACATCGTGCTTCGCCGCCACGCCGGCGCGAAGAACGCCGGCACCATCGTCTTCCCCGTGGGCGAGGACCTGTGCGAGTGGGTCGTGGCCTGGGACAGCGCCGGCGGCCTGCGCACGGTGGACGGCAAGGACGCGGACGATCCGACGAACCCCACGCGCCATCGGCGCGGAGAGCCCGGGGGCGACTGGCTGCACTGCATCCTGCGCGTGGAGGCCGACCGCATCCAGGCCTGGGCGCAGGCGGGGATGTGGGACATCGAGCGGGTGATAGACCTGCCGCGGAAGGGACACAAGTTCGCCGCGAGCGCCGCGGGCCGCGCCCTGGCCCCCCTCGGCTACCGTGTGGACGCCGGAGCCGAGTGCGCCATTTCGGCTGCGCGGGTGCGGAAGCTCGGGGCCAAGGCGGGCTGGGACCCCGAGTGGACGAGCCTCTACGACGGAATAGGCGACCGGTGGCGGCCGGTCAAGGGCGGCCGCTTCGCCTCCGCGCCCTCCTCGGTGGTCGGGTATTCCGCGCACGCCATCGTGCTCATGTCGCGGGCCGACATCGCGGCCGGGCTGGCCTACATCTGGGACTTCCCCAAGACGGATTACGAACTGGCCTTCACCGCCGAGCGCATCAAGGGCGCCGGGCACTCGGGCAGCGTCGTCTTCCCCGTCGGCGACGCCCATTGCGCCTGGGCCATCGGCGACCTCGGAAAGCTCAGCGGCCTCGATATGGTGGACGGCAAGCGGCACACGGACATCGAGAACCCCACTCGGAAGGAGATTGACCTGGGGAACCGCTCGCATCGCTGCCGCCTGCGCGTGGCCGCCGAGCGGGTCGAGGGCTGGATTGACGACGACAAGGTGATCGATCTGCCTACCAAGGGCCACCGGCTCGCGCTGTCGGAGGGCTACGAGCCGCTGCGTCCCTTCGGCTTCTTCACCGAGCGCCACACGTCCACGGTTCTCAGCGACATCTACCTCCGCCGCCTCAACTCGAAGGCTCCCGCCGCCGTACGCTCCCCCAGGCGATGCCTGCTCAAGGTCTCCGCCTTCGTGGACGGCGTGTCCGACCTCGTCATCGGCCCGGGCGCCCTGCACTGGGAGCACCAGCAGTGGCAGAAGCCGAGCCAGGTGAAGGTGAACGGCGCCGCGTGGGACCCCCAGTGGAAAGGGAACACGAGCGAGCCGCTCCGCCTGCCGGAGCTGCCATCCAACCTTGAGGGCCTCACCTGCTCGGTCACGAAGCCGCGGGCGCGGGGGCGCATCTTCGTGCAGGACGCCACGCCGCGGGGCATCGTCGTCCGCTTCGACGACCATCGGCACCTCGGGGCCGACACCTTCTACGCCGAGCTGCTGGTCGCTCCCGCGGCCCTCGTGTCGCTCCAGCTTGCCACGTACCAGGCGCTGGACGCTCTGGACAAGCGGAACTTCGAGTGGGCCGCCGGCGTGCTCGAGCGGGCCCTGCGCGAGGCGCATCGCGCGGACGCGCGGGAGTTCTTCGACGGCGAGGTGTGGCCCCTGGTGATGGCGCGCGCGGTCGAGGCCTGCCGCGGCCTGGCCTTCGACAAGGCGGCCGCCCTGCTCGACGTCGCCGAGCGGCTGCGGCCGAAGGACCCCGACATCGCCGCGCTCCGCCGCTGGATGCGCGAGGTCGGCGAGCCGCTCTTCGAGGACAGCTTCCTCGGCGGGAAGCTCGACGCCTGGGAAAGCCCCGGCCTGGATTGGCGGGTGGACAACGCGGGCTCCTGGTCCTGGTCCCGCCTCGTCTGCGAGGCAGGCTTCGTCAACGCCGAGATCACCGTCAAGGGGAAGCAATTCCAGGACTTCCTCCTGGGCTTCGACGTGGACAGCCGCGGCGACCGAGCGGCGTTTCGCATGGGAGCCCTGTTCCGGCGGCGGCCCGAGCGCTTCCTCTATTGCCTGTTGAGTCACGAGCAGAACGCCGTCTTCGCCGGCGGCGCCATTGCCCTCGACCGCGGCCCGGGCGGCCAGGCCGAGGGGGTCGAGGTGAAGTACGTCGGCGGCGAGCCCGCCAAGCCTGGGGGCCGGCACTACCCCATCGAGAAGGGCCGCATGTACCGCGTCTCCGTCTGGGCTGTCGGCAAGCAGTGGCAATGCTACGTGGATGGCGAACTGGTGGCGGAGGGCACCGACGCCGAGCCTGTCGCGGGCCAGCTCAGCCTCTTCACCTTTGCCGGCCGCGCGGCCTTCGACCACCTGGTCGTCTGCCGCCCCGTCCCCTTCCCCAGGCTCCAGTTCGCCTTGCCCAAGTGAAGCCGGGGACGCCCCGATTCGACTCAAGCTGGGGCGGCTGCCATGCGATGGGAGTACACGTCAGTCAGCGGGCGTCGTTCCAACATTCTATAGAATGATTGAATGTCGTCCTCGCCGCTCCTCACCTTGTTCCGCTGGTGGCGGAAGGGCTCAAGCGGTGTGCGCCCCCACTCGGGGAGGGTGCATGTCGGCCAGCGCGCGACGTTCTAACATTCTATAGAATGATTGAACGTCGCCGGGGCTCCCCATCACTTCGTTCCGCCGATAGCGATGAGGTGGGAGAAGGTGCGGAGGTAGAGGACGCCGCCGGCGATGGCGGGGGTGGCGTGGCTGCCCTCGCCCAGGGGGTTCGCGGCAAGGGGCTCGAGCTTCTCGTCGGCGCCGACGACGTGGACGACGCCCTTGCGTGAGATGCAGTAGAGCCGCCCCTCGGCCCACACAGGCGAGCCGTAGAAGAGGTCCTTCAAGCGGACCTCCCCGAGCTGCTCGCCCGTGGCCGCACGCAGGCAGCGGACCACGCCGTTGTCGGTCCATAGGAATAGCTTGCCGTCCTTCGCAATCGGGGTGGGGACGTAGGGGATGCTCTGCTTCTGCTCCCAGACGACGGCGGGCTCCGTGCCGTTCTTCTTCGAGCCGGGCTTGACGGCGACGAAGCGGCGCGCGATGCCGCCGACGCCGCAACTGCCCACGAAAAGCCCGTCCGCCAGGACGGGCGAGACAACCACCCGCAGGGGGAAGGTGTCCTTCAGCTCCCAGTTCTCCTTCCCCGTCGCGGGGTCGAGGCTGGTGATGCCGTGGCTCTGGCACATGAAGACGAGCTCAGGCGGCCCGCCCTCGGGGTGGTAGAGGCAAGGCGTGCCATAGGCGGCCTTCGAGGTCGTGCGGAGCACGGTCCAGCGGTCCGCGCCCGTCTTGCGGTCCACCGCGATGAGCGAGCTGTTGCCCTCCTGGTCGTTGGACAGGACCACAAGGTCGCCGACGACGATGGGGGAGACGCCGCTGCCGTGCTCGCTGATGAACTCGCCGAAGTTGCGCCGCCAGACCTCTTTCCCCGCGTGGTCGAGGGCAAGGAGCGTCACCTCCTCCTTCGTCGTCCAGTAGGCGTAGACGTGGTGGGCATCTACCGCGGGCGTCGAACTGGCGAAGCTGTTGTCCTTGTTCACCACGGAGACCGACGACTCATAGCGCTTCTCCCACAGCGTCGAGCCGTCGGCGGCCTTGAGGCAAAGGATGATCCGCTGCGCCGTCTCCTTGTCGCCGCACGTGAGGAACAGCTTGTCTCCCCACAGAACGGGCGAGGAGTGGCCGACGCCTGGCAGGGTGACTTTCCATTTGTAATCCTTCTCGGTCCACTGGACTGGGATGCCCGTGGCGGGGCTGACGCCCGTGCCGTTCGGGCCGCGGAACCGAGTCCATTCGCCCTCCGCGGCCTCGCCTGCGGCAGTCGAGCCAAC
>Ga0194112_10008880_pt1 | contig 12870 bp, 14 predicted proteins | sample TA2MahC400mmetaG_FD_146191 | JGI IMG/M metagenome (GOLD analysis project Ga0194112, IMG submission 146191) | Freshwater microbial communities from Lake Tanganyika, Tanzania - TA2015016 Mahale Deep Cast 400m | ecosystem: Environmental > Aquatic > Freshwater > Lake | place: Tanzania: Lake...
TTCCGCAACACCTCCTTCCTGTTTTGATTTGAAACACTCAAGACAATACAATTTATCGTCATTAAACTCTGAAATCTTGTTTAGCTCTACACAAGACTTATGACAAACACAACATCGTGTTTTCGGCTTCTGGTCTTTCTCAAGACAACTCAGACATAGAGAGAGACCGCTTATCTCACGAGAGCGCTTCTCTTGTTCATCGGTCAACTCTTTTTCGCACTCATAGCACTTGCCCCATCTATCTATCTTGTAATCTTGCGTCATCCTCGTTAAACTCCTTTATCGGTTCGCCGTTATTTCCAAGTTCTTCCTCTTTTTCAAGAAACAGGTTTTCCGGATAATCTTTTTTCAAAGGTGCGATGCCTTTCGTCTCATGCGCCCATATCGCCTTCGCACTCAAGAAAAGGTGAAAATTGTCTTCTATCTCCGTGAATTTGTAACCCTTTTTGTTGCGCCTGTATCCGAGCTGGAGTATCGCAAGGTTTATCATATCAGGGCCTGGTAAGGCGTATTTATAAGCCGAGACCTGTAACTCGTGCTCCGGCCAGATGGTCTGCGAAGTCTTAAAGTCAACAAGCCATATCTTGTCGCCTATCTTACAGAGATAGTCTATCGTGCCGGCGTATTTCTCTCTTGTGTTGAATACAACCATCTCGCGACTCAAGGTTACGGGCTTTGTGTCGTTAAACCATAACACAAACGACATAAGGCACTCATATTCCTCCACTGTCAGTTCCTCTTGCTCGCCTGTGTCGGGATTTATAAGCTCGTCATCCATCTTTATCGTTTCACCATTTAAGAGCTTCACGATGGCCTGATGGACTTTTGAACCCTTGTCGGCGGCGGCCTGCTTCTGCGCCTGGGCCTCGTCCCATCCAGTATTGGCGAGCCATTTGAAAAACCCTATACCTTTTGGAAAATATGAGGCGATCCACGTTACCGATGGGACAAATATCTCCTCGCCAGCTCCATTTGTCTTGATATACCATCTTTCGTCTATTGTAGTAAGCTGGACAATGCCTTTTTTGACTTTCTTGATTGTTCGTTTCATTGTTTACCTCCTTTTAGAGTTGCTTCTCGTCATCCACGAAAAATGCGCTGGTCGTCTCATCGCGCTTGTCTATCTCTTTCTCAAGCCAATGCTCCTCGCAAAGCTCTCCGTCTTCGGCGTCCTTGAAACATCCATCCTCTTTACAAAAGCCGGCATTGTGCTTTATGTCTCGGATGAGGTTTTGGATGTGTCGGTTAGTGGCGAGGCCGACTTTGTTAGCCAACTCGATGTCGAAAAGATACCTTTGAAGTTCCTGTTTTGTCATTTTGGGTCTCCTTTTATCTTATTTACAGATACCTTTAGTATTCCTTTATCCAACCTGCCATCAGAAAGAAGCCAAAATGCCTTTTTCGACAGGTCTATAATGCGGCCCTTCTTTACTAACCTTTGTGCTGGGCCGAGGTCGTTATGCTTTACGACTATTGAACGACTGGTCTTTAGGTTCGTTACTTTATAGAGGCCGCCGAAGTTTCTATGAGGCAGGGCGCAGGTCAGGTCGTTCTCATTATACCTCTCACCGGAGGCCGTATAATAGCCGCTCGACCCTTCCTGTTGGCAGGACTCAAAGGTATAGTAGGAGGCGAGGCCGGTTTCGGCCCAGCAGACAGAGGTATAGAGGAAAGTCAAAATTAAGCATATAATAAGGTTTTTAGGGCAGACTTTAGAAATATTAAAGGTATTCTTCAAAATAGGCATAAAAATCGAAATTAGGGGCATTTCTGGCCTTTTTAGGGATATTTTTGACATATATCACTCATCAGGTTTTACTTCTTTGAATTTTTCTTTTTCCTGTTCTTTGAAACATATATAAATTGCCTTTTTGAGTTTATCCTTAAAATCAACTTCTTTTTCATCAAGGAAAAAACCAAATCGTCTTAATTCATGGTCACATTTCCAAGTATAAAGTTCCACATCCCACTTTAGCCAATTACGATGAAGGCCTTTTCTCCTATGACAGTCGAAACATAAAGAAATAATGTTCCAAAATGCATCAGCACCACCTTTTGACAAAGGTATTATATGATGACCTTCCACATTTAACCCACTTTCACAATAAGGAAAGGCACAAGTAAAATTCATTAAATTTACATAAGTAATCGATTTTTCATTTCGTTTATTTTTTTTCTTTTTATAACCATTTGACATAAATTCCTACTCCTATATGAAAAACCCCGAGTGCCTGTGAGCATTTACTATCTTTCGATAGCGGACGGTTAAATCCCTCGGGGTTTATAGACATAAAAAATCCGTCCTTTCTTTTACGCTCACAGGTCTTTCTCGTTTCATACTACCTCCCCTACGTTCGCCTATAAGTATACATCAGGTTTCTGAAAAAAGCAAATTTTTCTTTCGTGGACGACCCGCTTTTCTCATATCGCCTATTACAGCCACTTTCTTCGATTTTAGGTAGTTGGATATGCCTTTTTCGAGATGCCACGTAATAGTTCGATTATCGCTTCTTTTCAGATCCCGCAAAAAATCGAGTAATCGTTTATCTATTTTGACTGCTTCTCGCTTTATCATCTTTTCGCTTTCGACCTTGTTATGGTCTCAACTGACTTTACCGATTGAGCAACAATACCAGACGAGGGTGCGGTTGTGGCCTATGGGCCGTGTTGTTGGTTAACGGTTAAATGCTAATCAAATCTTGGATGGCCATCACTATATCGTCTTACAATGCCATCTTTTTTCAATTCCCCTAATTGCTTCTTGAGGTTAGCGATTTGAAGGTTGCGACGATGGAGCTTGTCTTTGAGAATATGAACTATGTCCTGGGCTTGTTCTTCACCATTTATGATATTCAGGGTTTCTTGGTGTAAGTTAGTTTTGCCCGCTCGTTTATATAGTTCATATCCTTCTACATCATCGCCATTTGCGATAAATTCTTGGAGTATAAAAATCTCTGTTCCATTACTCCAAAAAGTTATACGCATGTTGTTAGCTGAAATATCATTTATCTTTTTGAAGTTGTTATCGCAAAATGCAGAATACAATTCTTGGTGTTTTGTATAGTTCATGTTTTCCTTTCTTGCACCCCTTAGCACCGCCGCCAGTATTCATCAGCGTTATTATGCGCCGCTCGCTTCGCTGCGCCGTGCCGTCCGGTATTGTCAAAGAGCTTCAATCGTCAGTAGTAAGTATACACTATGTTTCCCACTTTTGCAAGAAAAAAGTTAAAATAGTTTGGATTCCCAACTTTGGATTTTGTGCTTGAAAAAGTTGATAATCTGATATGGCTGGCTTAAATAAAGTGGCTCTGGAGCGAACGTGGCGAGGATTTTTAGACGAGCATTTCCCCCAGGACGTCCTTTATCTCGGCAATGATGGTATTGCAGTCCCCCTGTTCCTGCTCTGTCCGGCGGATGGCTTTCTGGACTATGGCTGTCAGGTCATACATCCGGCGCAGGATATTGGCGAGGGTGTCTTTATATGAGGCGAGGTCAACTTCTTTCTTCTTTAAGGATACGGCGAGGGTTTTAAGTTTATGTCGGTCGGTGTCCGTGAGGAGATTTTTTAATGAGGTGGCTTGATTTTCCATAGGGATATGGTATACTCAACTGGATTAGTCATAAATGAGATGATGGAATGAATTCTAAAATTTTCGAAAATATATTTTTATATATCGGTCTTCCATTTACCATTATATTTTGCATTGTTGGTATCAAAACTGTCATCGAAGAAACTATAAAACTTTTTAATTTTCCTATAATAAATTTACGTCAAAAATTGTGGATTGTTACAAAATATATAGGATATTCAATAGGAATAGGTTTATTGCTTGGAACATTTAATCTATTCTATTCTTTTATAAATAAGTTCCGCGTCTCGCCATAAAATATAGCCACGGCTTTATTGCTTGTCTTCCTTGATATTTTCCCCACACTCTTACTACACGGCTTGCTTTATCTATTAGTTGTTCTAAATCTGCCTTATATTCTTTAGGCAAATAATGCTTAAATTTCTCAATATTCTGTGGCATTCTTCCAAACAAAATCTTTTCGGTTGCAGCTCCTCCACCAGGGCTGAACATTGATTCTAAAGGTGCGGAAGTCGGAGTTCCTCTTAAACCTACTTTGTAGCCAATTCTTTCGAGAAGTGGATAAACATTTTTGCTCACATAGTCATCAAAATAATCAATCACCCTATAAAGATTTGGATCATTCTGTTTAATTACATTCATATAGGAATCTTTGATGGCTGTAGCGGCGTTTTTGAATCGCAATCCTTTATATGCTAATCCCCCTTTTCCTAATGTCTTACCTTTCCACGCAATCTGTGGAACTTTAGTTTTTACTACTTCATAAAGTTGTCGAGCCTTACCAATTGTATCAATTTTTCCGATAGCCAATATTTGTTTTTCGATTTCTTTTGGCATATCGATATTTTGTATGATATTTTTTGCGAGTTTTGGGTCATAGGCAATATTATCGGCATTTTGATAAAGTTGATTAAATACCTTACCCATATAGTCTTTAGTTCCGCGCAATACTGCCTGTGTAGCATCAGTTTCTATTTTTACCTGTGATGGAGTAAATAATCGTGGCGTTGCTTTCTTAAATAAATCCCATGCGTTTTTCAAAAACTCTGGTCTTCCATATCCAACATAAGTCATTGGGTCAGAGGCCACCGATGCGGCAAAATTCATTATTGCATTTTTTGGTTCTCCGAATAATCGAGGTTTTGCGAATTCTCGTATTTCACCCGAAATTTCCTGTGTCGCTTTCATGATTGATGTTGGTGCTAATGGCCCAGCAAGAATATCTTTTCCTTGTCCGCTTATTGGCTCAAATAATTTCTTTAATGGGAGAAATGCTTTTTCTCCTATTTCGCCAAGTGTTACTTCACCAACGCCTTTTTTTTCCGCCATAGGCAATAATGATTTTTGTGATGATGGGATATTTGATGGCTTCTGATATGCTTCTGTCTCCATAAACTTTTGAATTACCACTCTAACACCATTAGCATCGTTACTGTTAATGGCTTTTGTTACTTCTTTCAAAAAAGCTCTTTTAATTTCAGCCGATCCTTTAGAGTCAAAGAATCCAGGAACCATCTGTTCTGCAGCTTGTTGTTCCACTATATTTATATTTCCTACATCTCCAGCGGCTCTTACAAGTTGAACTCTCAGTCTTTTTGTTACCGCATCATGTGTCCGTGCAGCATATCCTTTTATTCCTTCTTGTGATAATGCTCGTATCTTTGAAGATAATCCTGCTTTTCTTGTTTCCCAAAATCCACCTTCAGCTCTATCTATTAAATCATCAACAGAAAAAAAGCTATCCAAATCTTTCGCAAGTTGTTGTTTTTTGACATCAAATTCAACTTCTTTTTTTCTTTTTAATTCCTCTGTTTCGGCAGTTAAATCCTTATATTTTGTAGGTCTACCAAATTTATCAAATTCTATTGGTATTAAATTAGTAGCTTCAGAAGGTTGTTTTGTTGTCATTGATGTAGCAAATTCTGGTGTAGTCCGTGGAATCAAAGGTTGTTTGCCAGTCATCCATTCCATTTCTTCTTTTGCTTGAATATCTTTTAATATATCAGCTTCAGATTTCGGCTTATAAGTAATCCCACTCGGCCCGACAGATACATCATATTTGCTTAAATCCAAACCTTTCAATGTGCGCTCTTGCATCTTCTGTGTAATCGTAGATTTCAGCATCTCCTTATACAACTCTTTCCTCATAGCCATCTCATTCTGCTGAGCCGCGGAGAGGCCTTGTATGCCGCCCTGTAAGATACTTTCTACAATGTCCCTAAACTCATCACGAGCCATAGGATTTCTCCTTTATGCTAATAAGATTGAAGAACCTCTTTTTGAGGCCAAGATATCGGCCCAAGTTTCAGGTGTAAAAAAACTCCTGCCAGTTGTCGGAGTAATTCCAGTTTCACCTTGTCCTAATATTTTTCCAAGTCTTTTCATACTTTGTTCTTCCAGCCAGTTTTGCGCCAAAAGACTTGTGCCAGCGCCCAAGATTTTAGACAGTGTCGATGGGCCTTCTTCGGCAGGTTGCGCTGTCGGATACATTCCAGCAGTTCCGCCTAAAATACTCGCCTGCTGTTGCAGGCCGCCGAACTCCGCGGAGAGTTCCGCCTCCGCTTGAGATTTGGCGAGTTTATCCACCAACTCTGTCCGTAACCTGTCGTAAATAGACGTTCGGCCTAATCCTCTGCCAGCGTAGACGTCTTCACCTATATCCTGTATGCCTTCCCTTTTCGCCTCTGCGAAGCGTTGGCCTATCAACTCTTTCTGTCGTGCTACGAGAGCTGGAACTTGACCCGCAAGGGCCTGGAGTTGTCCTCGTATGCCTGCCAGAGGGTCAGAGACGTCTTGTTTCTTTTTTCTACCAAACAGACTCATACCTGCCGAAACAGCGGTCATCGCCGCTGGTATAGCCCATACTGGAAGTGGCATATTCTTCTCCTTTTTAAGATGTTGATATAGTTCGGATTACATTATTCAATTTCGTATATATATTATTATTCGTTGCTCTGACGAATTCGCCTTCTTCCACATCGTCGATCGTAGGCGCGCCACTCCTTAACTCCATCTGTAAACTCTGGGCCTTGCGCGCCAGCTCCTCGCAATATTGTTTCACGGCCACCATCCATTGTCTTACGGAGTCGGGGTTTGATACATCCCAAATCTCAGGTATCTCTACGGACATCTTTATCATAATCTCTCCTTCAATTTACGGGTTCGGTTTTCGCTCTTATTTCGACCGCGCGGATGGTATGTTTCGAGGTCTTGGCGTTAGGGTTTCTGTATTTTAATTGCAAAGTCTTTCCATATACGGACGACGGAAAATACTTTCTTACCTTGACGGAGTTATCGGTAACGGTGTTAGAGGACGCTATCGTTATCGTGCCTGTCCTCGCACCGTTATCTATATCATAGTCAAAGTAAAAATTCTCTAACGCGCTGTCCTTATCAGTGAACACATCAACAAAAAAATCGGTAAATTGCTTGTTAATTTGCGGCGTCCCAAAAGTAAGCCATTTGGTATGATAATAACTTGAAAGAGCCGCCTCATTTGTGCCGCTGGCGGGAGTATAGATAAGCGTTACTAATGCAAGCTGCGGGGTTTGACTTGAGTTATTTGTTCCGAGAATTGCCCTGTATTGCAACCAGTCATTTGGGCTTGAGGTCATAGTATCGCCAGAATCATAGAAGTTATACGCGTTTGTCTCGCCCAAGATGATATTGCCAGAAACATCGCCCTTATATCGAACCTTAATATAGTTTACATTATCTCTATTAGTTGATGTTATCTCTCCTATATACCAATACCATTTCTCCCATGTGTTTTTTTGAACAGTGTTAAAGGTTACATAATTATCGCTTGATACCCCTTCTCCAAAGTAAAATTCTACTGAATTGCCAGTCGCCGGTGATTTATACCATCCACTGAGCCAGTCATAGGTTGAGAGATTTGTCGTCGGAATAAACGCCTCGACGTATTTATTGGTCGAGACAGCCCCGAAGGCCTGGAACTGCGCGCAATTAGGCGAGATATTATCCTCATCCTCATAAAACAAAATATTGCGTGTTTGCGCCGAGGAAGGTTTCTGAACTTTCAGATTATTACTATCAGAAGATATGAATGTTACTGTCGCGTCTGTTACGGTATTAAAAGTAACGGTGTTAGCTGATGTCCATACCTGCCAGTTATTGAAATAGACAGAATCGTTGGTAGCACCACTTCTTGTCTGGAATGTTACTTTTGTATTGGATGGGTATGTCCCAATCCATGAAATCGTGTCTAACGCGGCTGTTTCGGCGGCGTTAATTTGGATATTGGGACTTGTCATTGTCCCAGACGATGTAAAATAGGGGTATTCATAAACAGGGGCGGTAAAATTTGTTGTCCATCGCGCTTCCCCTTTTAAGATATGAACCTCGTCTAAATAACCGCCAAAGTATTGGTCTGGGGTATTGCTTGCTCCAATATACAACTCTATTATCCCAGCTCTTGTTATGTCAGAAGTTATACTTTTATCAGCGCCTAATTGCGTCCCGTCTATAAAGAATTTTAACGTGTTTCCAGTCCTCACTATCGCCATATGATACCAAGTGTTTACGGATGGCGACCAAGTGCTATCCGCAGTAGTCCAACCACCATCATACCACGTAAATCTCAATACCCCATCTCCTTGCCTATATTGTATTAACCAGTCCCCATTTTCCGCGACGGCGGTATTGTCATGTGATACAATTCGTATATTTCCTGCTATGGAGCTGAATCTAAGCCAACAATCAATCGTAAAATCCCCTGTCCCAAAATCCCAATCAGCGCTATCAGGTATGGTTACATAATCTCCCGTCCCATCCAAAAATAATGATGTATAACCCTGCCTGCCATTGCCAAATTTATATTGAGCATTATCAAGTTGAGCATTTCCAACAAAAGTTACTGTTCTCGCGTTATTATCATCGGAAGTATATGCGCTCGCCGCGTCAACTCCGTTAAAATGACAAAGTAATTTTGTAGCAGAGCTTGACAGGGTATCTTCCACTTTATTCAATACTACTTTAGGGTCAGATAAAACTACTGAATTGAAAGTTGTATTATTCAAAAAATCCGATTCCGTGGAATGGGTTACACTCTCTGTCCCACTCGCAGATTGCAGTAACCATACTATTCCGTTTGATGTGGACGACCCGCCGTAAAGCTCTCCTCTGTCCGTTCCGCCGTAAGCCCTTTCAAAATAGTTTATATTCAGATTATCATACGGATACCATTCTTTTAAGATGGTGTCATATATCAAAATCTTATTGTTATAAGAGGCGTTTTTATGCGTGTAAGACAACCAGTATTTGGACTGCCCGTCGAATATAGCGCAGGCGTTTTGTATATTTGTCTTTGAAATATCGTTTATAATCGGCTCTACCTTATCGCTTAATTTATGTGAGGTGTTTCCGTCGAAACTGAAACATCCTGTTCTGGACAAAAAAAGTATCCCAATATCCGAAACCTCAATCGAGCGAGGCGCGATAGCCCCGACGCTTGAATTGGTCTTTTGTAGTGAGAAGTCGTTAGGAGTTGAACCTAAAAGTCGGTAGATATAAGTTTCCGTGAAAATGAATAAATATCCGCCCCATGAAACCAGACCCGTTATGGTCTGTGTCAGGTCTGGCAAGTTAATATAGCCACCAGTCGTTGTCCAGTCATCGCCATTATTCAGACTCGAATAATAAAGTCTATACGGCAAGGAATCTGACCTTGCGGCCCAAAGGCGTGCCTTGTGGATGGCTGAATAGGCGCAGTTTGTGGTTGGTGTTGAAGGCGCGGGATATAGCACGCTTTTCACCGCATCATACTTCATCATCGGCACGGAAGAATTGAACATATACTCGATATTATTGAATGTGGAGGCAGACCAGAAAGTGCCGCTCGTTACAGTATTTGTGGTGGGAGTTATATCGGTTGAGAAAGCTCCGCTGGAACCGAGCGCGACTTTTGAGCCAGCGCAGGCGATGAAATATTTAGAAGTCGTCGTGTAGAATTTGAAAAGTCCCGTTATGGTATTAGAGCCGAGGACGCCAGAGGAATTGTTATATTGTCCAAAGACATCTCTGTCCTGAAAAGCGCCGGTCTCATCAAGGGTGATATTGGAGGCGTCAATCGCCTCGTCATCCGACAGAAGGTCTGGGTTTATACGCGGATTTATGCCAAGCCATTTTGCCTTGCGATAGACTATCTGCTCGCCGGCCGCGAAACTATCGCTGGCGAGCAATGAGAAAGCAAGTAACAGGGCTAATATCTTTTTCATTATATCGTATACCGACCTTTTCGTTTATTTACCAATAAAGGTTCTGTCTTTATAGTAGGCGACGTGTCAAAACCCGTCTCTCTTAAATTTATCTCTTTGAAGTCCGCCCTGCCCAACAGAAGCCACTTGTCAAAGTTCGCCATATCTTTTTTTATGAACTGAAACGCGTAAGCGGCGGCTATCTTTATCACGGTAAGAGAGTATTTCAACATTATTATATCCTCACTAGTCGCGTTAGTTACATCCGACAAGACAGGTTTATAATCTATGTCCACGCTCTCGCCTGCTGTTTCGGGTATCTCGTATAATTCTATGTAAACCTGCGCTCCCGATGAGCCGAATATCTGATAAACGGAAGGCGTCCCCTGGGTAGTGGTCTTGTCAACTTTGTCAAGCAAGTTTACGGGAGTCGCTTTCTCAAGCTCAAACTCGCTGTCAGAGGTTGTATATCTGACCTTTACGGGTATGTCAAAGTCGGTATTCGCTATCAAGTATTGCTTGGTGGCGGCGACTGTTGAGATAGTCGTCGCGTGCTTCAAAATCGCGGGAATAATTGTCCCTATGCGTATCTCATCTCTGGCGATATTGACGCACCTATGAAGTAGCGCGAAGTCCGCCGCCTTTTCGCTGTCGGTGTCTACGGATAGCGAGGAATATCTGTCATACCCTATAAGTGCCAGCACACTACGTTCGATTTCTTGAAGTTGCATATATTGCTCCTTAAAAAGTTTTAGTTATCTTGAAAACTACATCAGGCACTTTTATATCCTTTGATGGAAGTTTCTGGGCGATTTTGTCCACCAAGAACGATATGACTAATCTCACCAGAACGCCTAACTTCACGCCGAACTCCTGCGCTATTAAGTCTATGGTCTTCATAGCCAGGTCTTTGCGTTCGGTGAAGTCAATCTTGCCATCCTTCATCGCCTTCTCAACCTCTGAAACGACGGCGGGTATGGTCTTGACAATCTTTTTGAAAATATCGCCTAAAGGCAAAAGTATGTTCTTCATTTCGGGCCTCCGTTTTTTTCTTCAGACCTATTTCTTGTAAAATAGGCATATATTACTATCAAGATTACCTCCTGAACCTTATCCAAAGGCAGGACTTTCTGAATAGATAAGACTGTAAATACCAATATCGCCGCTAACGTGAAAAGAAACCTGCCACTCGTCAGCTTCTCCATCACTTTGGGGTTTAGCATATATCTCCTTTATTTTTCAAATAAGACACTTAACATTTTGCCGCCTCTACTCTCAGGCATGGGCTATCTTTCGCATGATAATCCCGTGCCTTTTTTCTTTTAATACGCATAAAGCCCGCTTCGTTTAATGTCCTTTTTAGTCTGTCATAATTCCATCCTATATAATGATGATGTCCTTCTCTTGAACCCATACCATAAAAGTGTTTTAATAAGTCATCTTTTGGTTTTTTATGATAAAGCCTTACTAAACCATCAAAATCAGGACACTCTATTATAAGTTCTCCGTTCGTTTTCAAAACCCTATGCCAGTCTTTGAATATTTTGACGAATTCCTGCATATAATTTATCCGCGGCACATTAAGATGTTCTATCAAGTGATGTGTTTCTATTAAGTCTATTGATTCATCAGGATAAGGTAAAGATTTGGTAAGGTCTAATCTTTCATCCACAGGCGCACCTTTTTCCAAGTCTATATTTATATAATCAAGCATATACTTATAACCTGAACCAAGATTGAGTTTTATTCTTGGGGTGATGAGGCCGCGCTTATCGAAATGAAGACACTTAATTCGCCAGTCTATCAAAATTTTCTTGCCCAATTTAGCAATATCCCGTGAGAAGATTATATCGTGGCCCACCAAATCATCTTGAACGTCCTTGAAGGCGATTATTTTTACGTAATAAGTCGGTATCAACACACATCCCAAAGACGTCGCGCCAATATCTTCCGTATCTTTTCCGTTAGGAAATGCCTGATAAAGTTTGTCGGTGTAATACCAAGCTAAGGGAAGTTTTCTTTGTCTTGATTTAGTATAACCAGAGACTATTCCTATGTCATACCAAAGATGGTTTGACAATTTTTCTATGACATCTTTCGGCGGCAGTTCATCGTCTTCCCACATAAAAACATGAGAACCTTTTATCAGTTGCCCTCTCATTTTGTTATAGATTTGGGCGAGATGTTTGGGAACGGGATAGGCGTCATAATCTATCGGAAGCACTCCGCCTGATAATAAGACGATTTCTTTATATCTTGAACGAATTTTTTTGATTTTCTTTCTTAATTTGTTAGAGAATTGTTTGTCATTAGAGTCATCGAAAAACACAAGGCGCGTCCTATTTTTGGGAAATCTCAACTCTGATAATCTCTTGAAATATTTATCAAAACACCAACTTTTGCCTGAAAAGGAAGTCCCTATTGTAAGGAGCATATTTTTGTAAATAAGTTGTCTGTATAACTTTTTATAATTCTCGCCTGTCAAGACAGCCCTGCTTCTATTGTAAGAATGTTCACCATGAAATAAAATTATCTCTGGTAAATAAGTAAATTTCCTTCCCGCGTTTAACATCCTTGCCCACAAATCCCACTCCTGAAACGCTGGGAGTTTATCGTCAAATCCTAAAAAATCTTTCTTTCTGATAAGTGCGGTGGTCTGAATATACCCTCGTATAAACATCTTTTCTTTATCAAAACTTAATGGCAAATCCTCTGGCGGCTGCTTAATCTCATTTAACACTCTTTGATAATGGCCACCCACTACTGAAATCTCATCCTTCATATGATAAACGAGTTTGGACAAAATAAAGTTATTGGCAATCCAATCGTCGGCATCTATGAATAAAATGTATTTCCCTTTGGCTCTGGCAGCGCCATAATTTCTTGAAGCATTGCCGTTCTTGAAATCCACTTTATAATGTTTGACATTGAAGTTTGAAATATTCGGCATGTTATAAGTTCCGTCATCTATCAAAAGTATTTCTTTGTTGGGATAGGTTTGAGTGAAGACAGAAGATAAACATCTGATTACAAACATTCCATAATTATCGTGGCAAGTAATTATT
>Ga0194112_10008884_pt1 | contig 12865 bp, 10 predicted proteins | sample TA2MahC400mmetaG_FD_146191 | JGI IMG/M metagenome (GOLD analysis project Ga0194112, IMG submission 146191) | Freshwater microbial communities from Lake Tanganyika, Tanzania - TA2015016 Mahale Deep Cast 400m | ecosystem: Environmental > Aquatic > Freshwater > Lake | place: Tanzania: Lake...
CCAGGGCCCGGCGGAGGCCGACGCCGGTGTGGGTGCCGTCGCCCACCCCGGCGATGCGGAACTCGGCGAACACCTCCTCGAGCACCTCGCCGGCGCCGGGGGGAACGGCCGGTGCCTCATGCGGCCCGCGGTCCGCCCACGAGAGCAGCAGCGGCACCAGGTCGATGAGCATGAGGTGCAACTCAGGCCCGCCTGCTGCTCCGCCGGGCGCGCTCCGGCTCGGACGGCACGCGGCAGGGAAGGGGGTGCGGCATGGTCGCCTCCGGGCTCGGTTCCCGGACTCTACTTCCGGTGGGATGGGAAGAGTCCGGGCGGCCGCCGGCCTTCCCCGGGGGGAGGGCCGGCACGGTCGGGCAAGCTCCGGTCAGATGGCGGGCGCGTCGGGGGCGGGGGGCAGCGCCGCCGCCCCGCCGCGCCGGCGGGCCAGCAGCAAGATGAACCCGATCCCGCCGGCGACGACGGCGGCGATCACGATGATCACCCACAAGGGGAATCCTCCGCCTTCGCTCTGGGTGGGGTCGGAGACCGCCCTGATCTCCACCTGCTCGCCGGTGATCGGGAAGGCCCAGGTCAGAGTGTTGCCGTGGCGCGAGGTGGCGTTGCTCTCCAGGATCCGGCCCGGGAGGGTGAGACGGAAGCCGGCCCCCACAGACTCGCGGAGTTGCTCGGGAGGGAGGAACCCCTCGGCCCCCTCCATGGCCCCGGCGAGGCTGCCCCGGCCGGCTACCTCGATCCGGTCGGGAGCGATGCTGATGTCGAGTTGCTGCACCAGGCTGTTCGGATCGGCGGCGATGGCCTGGGCGACGGCTGCGCCGACATCCTCGACCCTGGCGGTGGAGATCAGGTAGTGCATCCGCCCCCGGTCTTCCTCGCGGTACTGCGCGTTGGGGAAACCGGCCATGGGGCTGTCGGCGAAGGGATCCTCTCCCTGGGTGAACTGCTCTATGAAGGCCTTCGCCTCGTCGTCGTAGCCGATCTCGGCGCCGATCACCCCGGAGCCGTCGGCAGCGATCTCGGCGATCAGGTTCGACTCGAGGCGGCAGCCGGCGACCAGCAATGCGGTGAGGACGACCAGGGGGATCAGGCGCCGCATGTCTTCCTCCCGTGGGCTCGACGTTGGGCGACTCTGCCCGGCGGGCCCCGCGGAGGCGCACTCTCGCTAGGCGAGGGGCTCCGGCGCCGCCTCCGGCACCGGTGGCGGGCGCACTGCCCCGCGCAGGCCGAGCACCAGGATCCCGCCCAGGACCACGGCCACCCCGGCCCACTGCACCACGGAGAGGCTCTCGGTGAAGAGCAACTGGGCCCAGAGCACCGCCCCGGCGGGCTGCACCAGCAGCAGGGCCGAGACCACCAGGGCGGGCAGGCGGGGCAAGGCGGCGGTGATGGCGATCCAGCCCATGGCGTGGCACAGCAGAGCCAGCGCCAGCAGCCAGCCGTGGGCCGGCCAGGCCGGCACGGCGGTGAAGCCGGGATCGGCCAGAGCGGTGAGCCCGGCGCCGGCCAGGGCCCCCAGGGTGGCATCGAGCAGCGGCCCCGGCGCCGGGGCCAGGTGGCCGCGGTTGGAATGTCGCAGCAGCAGCAGGAAGAGCGAGTAGCACAGCGCTGCCACCAAGCCCAGGAGCACTCCCGCCACGGGATCCTCCCCGTAGGCGTCCTCGGCCCCGAGGCCGCTGAGGAGGGCTACCCCGGCGAGCACCACCGGGAGCAGCACGAAGGCGAGCCGACTGGGCCGCTCCCGGTACAGCGCCCAGGCCACGAAGGCCACGATGACCACCTGGCTGGCGCCGACCAGGGTGGCCGCCCCGGCGCCGATCAGGGCGATGGAGTGATGCCAGGCGAACAGGTCGGCGGCGAGGAGGAGGCCGGCGGCGAAAGCCTGGGCTCGGGCGCGGGCCGGGCGCCGGTCACGCCGGCGCACCACCAGCCAGGCGGCGAATACCGCCGGCAACGCGTAGGCCAGCCTGAAGAAGGCGACGGTGGCCGGGGAGAGGCCCGACAGCCGCACGAAGATGGGGCTGAAGGTGATGGCGAGCACCCCGGCAAGGGCGGCCAGGTGGGTCACGGCGGGCCAACCTAGCGCTCCCATTTCGGCTCAGGGCCGCTCCCCGGCCGTCGGCGCCTTCGGGGACCGGCCTCAGCCGGCCGCCAGGTCGGCCTCGGTGGGCTCGGCGGCGCGGCGGTAATCGGCCAGACTCAGGCGCATGGCATGCCGATGGCTGCCGGCGGGGAAGACGATGCTCTCGGCGGCCAGGAGCCGGCGGTCCAGGTAGGTGGGCACGCCGTACAGTCCGCCGAACGGCGGTGCCGCTCCCAGATCGCAGTCGGGGAACAGCGAGCCGAACTCGGCTTCGGTGGCCAGCCGCACTTCGGCGGCGCCCAGGACCTCCCGGGCCCGGGTGAGGGCGACGTGGTCGGGGGCGGCGAGGACCGCCATGGTGGGGCGACCGTCGGCCATCAGCATCACCACCTTCGCCACCCGCGCGCCGGGCTCGTGCAGGGCCGCGGCGGTCTCCTGGGCGGTGAACGACTCGCGATGCTCGGTCAGTTCGTAGGCGATGCCGCGCTCCATCAGGTGGCGGCGGACTCTTTCGGCGCATTTCAGCTCGGTCATACGGCCTCCTCGCGCTGCCGGGGCGACGGTCGGTCGCGTCTGGGGTAAAGGTACACCGCGCCGGCCCCGGATGCGGGGGCCGGCGCGGGTGGCTCAGACGGAGGCGCCGCTGCGGGTCTCCGCCCCGAGTGGCTCGTCCTGCTTGCGGGAACGGCGGTCCCAGCGGGATCCTCCGAAGGGACCGTGGGTGATGAGATTGGGGGTGAGGTCCTCGAAGTCGGAGGCCAGGCGGCGGGCCCGCCGCTGCCATACCAGGCGCATCCAGGCCACGGTGAGGAGGAGGGTGGCTGCCGCGACTGCGTTGCCGATCGCCGTGTTGGGGCTGATCAGCCACCAGGCGGCGACTGCGGCGACGAGGTGGACGAAAACCACATTGGCCAGGGTGTGCATGCCGCCGCTCTCCCGTTGGGGTGCCGTCCTCCGCAGCGTAGAACGCCGGGCGATGCGACGCGAGGGGGTGCCGTCCCGGGGCTTGCTGCCCTGCGCTCCCGCCCGTAGCATCGTCGGCGCCGTGCCCTCGCCCGCCCCCGTCGCGGGGCCGCTTCGCCCCCTGGTGCCCGTCTTGATCCTGCGCTCCGGCCGTTCCGGCTCGACGCTGCTCATGCAACTGCTGGGCACCTCCCCGCAGGTGGTCTTCGAACGGGTCTACCCCTACGAGCTGCCCTACCTGACCTATCTGGTGCGCCTGGCGGGCCTGCTGCGGGAGCCGCGGCCCTCCAAGGAGTGGCAGCAGAGAGATCTCATGCGCGCCGACTTCGCCGGGCTCCTCGGGCCCTTGCCGGCGCGCCGCGCCCGGATTCTCACCGAGGAGGCGGACCGGCCGTTCTGGGAGGGGGCGCTGCAGGCCCTCTGGACGGAGTTCTCGGCGCACGCCCGGGCCGTCATGCCTCGCCTCCTGGGGAGTGCCGGGCCCCCGGCCACCCTGTACGCCGAGAAGTGCCCGCCCTGGCTCCGGCCCCTGCTCGCCGAGGCGCACCTCGAGCACCGCGCCTTGCACGTGCTGCGCGACCCGCGGGATGTCTACCTGTCGATCCTGGCCTTCAACGCCCGGAGGGGGACCCGGCGGTTCGGGGTTCGGGCCAAGGACACCCCGCTGACCTTTGCCCGGCGGCTGGCCCGGGAGCGGGCCGGCCTGCTGCGGGAGATCGCCGCGGGTCGCATACCGGCCGACGAGGTGATTCGCTACGAGGCGCTGGTGGGCGATTTGGAGGGCGAGGCCGAGCGCCTGGGGGACCGGCTCGGCGTTACCCTCGATGCGGCCGCGGTGCGCGCCGCCGAGGCAGAGCATGCCGGCCACATCACCGCCGAGAGCCCCGCCGCCTCGGTGGGTCGGTGGAAGTGGGAGATGGGGCCCGAAGTGCGCGCCGTCTTCGCCGCGGAGCTGGGGGAGCTGCTCCCCGCCTTCGGCTGGGAAGTCTGAGCGTCGCGGCGGCCCCTACCTCAATCCCCCAGCCGGTACCAGCGCTCCAGGTTCCAGGTGGCCGGCCGTGAGGGGTGGCGCCCGGGCCCGGCCAGGGTCTCGCCCCACCAGGCCAGGGCGCTTCCCCGTGTGGCCAGGGGGATGAGGACCACCTGATCGGCCAGGATCTCCTCGGCCCGGCCCGCCAGTTCCAGGAAGTCGTCGCGATCGACCGTGACGCGCAGTTCGGCGAGGATGGCGGCGTATTGCGTGGTGGGCGCACCGGTGACGGTGGCCGCTCCCTGATCGAAGTCCTCCCCGTACCCCGATACCGCCGGTGTGCCCCAGCGCTGGTAGTTGAGGCCCTGCGGAGGCGGGCCGGCCGGATCCCAGCGGGCCAGGGTGCGCCCGACCCCGCTGAGCCCGGCGGGCGCCTCCCAGGCCCACAGGCCCAGGTCCCAATCGCCGCGGGCGAAAGTGCTTCCGAAGAACAGGGAGGAATCCTCCAGAGCAACGATGGCGTCGCCGCCGACGGCGTCGAGCATCGCGGCCACCAGCCGCGCCACCTCGGGCCGGAGGCTCCCTTCGGCGGTGGTGGTGAGGATCACCCGCGGCGGCTCGGCCGAGCAGTTCCGGCCGGCGGCGGTGCAGGCGTCTTCGATGAGGTCCGCCGCCAGTGCGGGATCGTAGGCGTAGCGGTCCCACCCCTCCCCTGCCGCGGCGGGGGACAGGTCGAGGAACGAGGTCAGAGCCCCGCCGTTCATCCACCCGGGCAGGTCGGCGAGGGCCGCCCGGTCGACGGCGTGGGCCACGGCGCGGCGGAAGTCCAACGACCCGTTCAAGGAGGCGGCGTTGCGGTTGTTGACCCCGAACTGGAAGGCGAGGTGCTCCCAGGCGGTGCCGTGGCCGGCCGCCACCGTCACCCCCTCCAGGTCACCGAGACGGGCGATCACGTCGGGCCAGGCCCCCAGGTCCACCGCGTCGCAGGACCCCCGGATGAAGAGATCGACGGCTTGCCGGGCGCTCTCGACCAGATGGAAGGCGACGCCGTCGAGGTAGGGGAGGGCCCGACCGGCGGAGTCGGTGCGCCAGTAGGCCTCGTTGCGGCCGAACTGGGCCACGCTGCCGGGAACTCCGGGAGCGGCGCCGTTCTCCGCCCATCCCAGGAAGCGGAAGGGGCCCGCCGAGGGCCAGGGCCGGGCCGACCAGTCGGCGACGGGATCGGTGCCCGCTACCGCGTGCCGGGGGAGCACCACCCGGAAGAGGCGCTCGTAATCCATGGTGGGCCGGGGCAGGGTGAAGGAGAAGTACTTGTCGCCCGCCACCGCCGACTCAACGAGGATCTCGGCGTAGAGGGCGGCCTCGGGATCGGGGAAGCCGGGGGCGGCGAGGGTCTCGTAGGTGAAGGCGAAGTCCTCTCCCGACACCGGCCGGCCGTCCTGCCAGTTCGCCTCGGGGCGGATGCGGTAGGTGACGGTCATGGTGCCGTCGGGCAGCAGCACCACTCCTCCGTTGGCGGTGGAGGGCAGTTCGACAACGAGGTCGGGGACCAGGTCGAAGGTGGCCGGGTCCACCTCCCAGGCTCCCGCCAGGTAGGTCTCCCCCAGCGCCGGGGCGAAGCCCTCGCCCCAGGGACTGAACGAGAAGGCGGCTCCGGCCACGACGGGGAGGGTGACGCTTCCGCCCAGCGGGGCGGTCTCGGGGAAGGTGGTGGTGGTGGTACTCGGCCGGGTCGGCCGGGTGGTCGTGGTGGTGACCGCCGTGGTGGCAGCGGTGGTGGCGGGGACGGTGGAGGCCGTCGCGGAGGTGGGAGCGAGGGTGGTCCCTGCCGACCCGGTGCCGCAGGCGGCCGCCGCCAGCAGGAGGGCCACCAGGGCTGCAAGCCGCCTCATGCCCACAGGCTAACCCAGGGCCCCGGCTTGCGGCCCCGGCAGGCCCGATAGCATCGGTGGCCATGACCACCCTCGACCTGCCGGCCGTTCGCTCCCGCTTCCCCGCCCTGGCCCGCACCGAGGCGGGCCGTCCGGTGGCCTACCTCGACGGCCCGGGGGGCACCCAGGTGCCCACCGAGGTGATCGAGGCGATCGCCCTCCGTCTGCGGGTGGGGACCTCGAACCTGGGCGGGCCCTTCACTGCGAGCCGCGAGGCCGAGACGGTGGTCGAGGCAGCCCGGGCGGCAGCGGCCGACTTCGTGGCGGGCCGCCCCGAGGAGGTGGTGTTCGGTCAGAACATGACCAGCCTCACCTTTGCGGTGAGCCGCGCCCTGGCCCGGACCTGGCGCCCGGGTGACGAAGTGGTGGTGACCCGCCTGGACCACGACGCCAACGTGACCCCCTGGCGCCGGGCCGCCGCCGAGTGCGGGGCAGAGGTGCGGGTGGTGGACTTCGACCCGTCCGACGGCACTCTGGAGGTGAGCCGACTGGAGGCGGTGCTGGGGGAGCGCACTCGCCTGCTGGCGATCACCGCCGCCTCCAACGCCCTCGGCACGGTGCCCCCGGTGCGCCGGGCCGCCGACCTGGCCCATGCCGCCGGGGCCCTGGTCTTCGTCGATGGGGTGCATTACGCCCCGCACCGCCTCATCGACGCCGCCGCGTTGGGAGCCGACTTCCTGGCGTGCTCCGCCTACAAGTTCTTCGGGCCGCACACCGGGGTGTTGTGGGGCCGCGCCCCGCTGCTCGAGTCCCTGCCGGCCTACAAAGTGGTCCCGGCACCCGATAGCGGGCCGGAGAAGTGGGAGACCGGCACTCAGTCGTTCGAGTCGCTGGCCGGGGTGGCTGCCGCGGTGGACTACCTGGCGGGCCTGGGCGAGGGGACGACCCGGCGGGATCGCCTGGCGGCGGCGCTGGCCGCGGTGGGGGAGCACGAGACGGCCCTGGCCGCCCGCTTCCTGGCCGGGGTGGCGGGGATACCCCACGTGCGGCTGTACGGCCCCCCCGGCGTGACGGCGCGGACTCCGACCTTCGCCCTGGAGGTGGCGGGGATGCCCCCCGCCGAGGCCTCCCGCCGTCTGGGCGAGCAGGGCATCCACACCTGGAGCGGCGACTACTACGCGGTCGGCGTCATGGAGCACCTGGGGGTGGCCCCCCGGGGTGGCCTGCTGCGCATCGGCTTCGTCCACTACAACACCGCCGAGGAGGTGGACCGGGCCCTGGAGGCCCTCGCCGGCCTGGCCGGGGAGCGCTAGGCGGGGGTTGCCCGGCCTCGGCCCGGCGGCGCCGGGGGACGGGGTGTATATTCGGCTCGTCCCGCCACCCGCGGGCCCATCCCCCGCCGGTGTGGACGGCATCGCCGTCCGGTGATGCCCACCCGGGCCGGCCCCGCCGGCTCGCACCCGGATGGGAGGATCCCATGAGAATCGGTAAGCCGATCTGGGTCTTGTCGACTGCCCTCGCCCTGGTCGTCGTCATCCTCGGGGCGGTCGCCTGGGCGGGGGCGCCGGATGCGGCGCCCGCCACGCGCGCCGGCGATGCCGACACCCTCGACGGCCATCACGGCGCCGCCTCGTCGGCGAGCGCGGCGCAGCGCGCCAACCGCTACCTGTGGGCGAACGCGAACGGCAAGTTCAACAGCGCCGCCCTGCCGTGGAGCGCCATGGACAACCGCTACCTGGGGCGCGACAGCAAGAACCGGGACTGGGCCGGCGACACCTTCTGGTACGTGCCCGCCTCGGAGATGGTGTTCAACTGGGGCAGCGAGGCGCTGGCCACGATCTACTACACCCACACCGGGCCGGTCTGGGTGCGGCGCACCAGCGGCACTGGCGTGGTCACAGTGGTCATTCCTATGCAGTTGCCCGGCCTGCAGAGCGGTGAGTGGATCCGCATCGTGGACTTTCGGGTGTACTACAGGCTGGACAACGCCGCCAGCTACATCGACGTCACCTGGATGCTCAAGATGGACGCCACCACCGGCGGGCACATCACGCTGGTGAACGACGGCACCAATCGCCAGTCCACTACCTTCGATAGTTACGTGCTGGGGTGTGCCGCCGCCGGGTGCTCCCTCTCCTGGCCGACGGGGGCCTTCCTCACCGTGGTGCTCGACCTGAAGTACGGCGGCTCGGGCGACCCGCACGACATCGGCATCTACGGGGTGCTCCTCCGCTACTCCTACGACTGATCCGGCCCCGCCGGCATCTCGGGAGCCCGCTCCGGCGGGCTCCCGGCGCGCCCGGCGAGCCGGGTCCGGAGTCGATGGCGACGGGCCGGGTCGATCCCGGGGTCAGACGCTCGAGGTCTCGTGGTCGTCCAGGAGAGCGCGCGGCGGGAAGGGATCCGGCGGAATCGCCCCCGCGGCGAAGGTCGCCGCCTGTGGAACGCCGGGGTTGCCGGAGAGCAGCGTCAGCACGAAGCTGCTGACCGGCCCGCGCCGGTAGGTGAGGTCGCCGCCCATGAGCCGGGCGAGACGGCGGGAGACCGAGAGGCCCAGCCCCAGGGAGCCGGGTTTGCCCGGGCTCTGGTGGGCCCGCTCGTAGGGCTGGAAGATGCGCTCTTCTTCGTGGGCCGGGATCCCTATGCCATCGTCGTCGACCACCAGGGCCACGGTGGCCCCGTGCTGCTCCACCCCGATGCGGATGTGGTTGCCGCCGTAGCGGAAGGCGTTGGTCAGCAGGTTGCGCAGGATCTGGCGCACCCGCAGGCCGTCGGCCCAGGCGAGAGCATCGCCGGTGGCAGGCTCCACCGTGCGGCCCGGCGGGGGCGGCAGGCCTCGCAAGGTCTGAGCCACCTGCTCTGCCAGGGAGATCCGCTCCGCAGCGGTCTTCAGCTGCCCCGTCTCCATGCGGGAGGCCACCAGGAGATCCTCGACGAGGTGGGCCATCTCGCGACTCTGCTCGACGATGAGGCCGAGGAGTTGCTCCCGCTCCTCAGGGCCGAGGCCGGTGGCCGACTGCAGCTCCTGGGCCAGACCGAGCACCGCGGTGAGCGGGGTGCGCAGTTCGTGGGACACCGCGGCCAGCAGGTCGTCCTTCGACTGCATGAGGGCCACGAGGCGCTCACCGGCCGCCTTGCGCTCGAGGGCATTGAGGAGCATCTCCCCGACCATGCCCAGCAAGCGGGCTTCATCCTCCGACCACTCCCGCCCGGTCTCCAGGGAGTCGAAGCCCACGAAGCCCAGAGCGACTCCCCCCCGCACCACCGGCACGAGGAGGAGCGAGGTGATGCCCTGGGCGTCGAACTCGCCCTTCTCCGCCGCCGCCTCGGGAGGAAGGTCGGAGGTGCGGGGCACCACCACCGGCCGGCCGGCGCGCACCAGTCCCATCGACCACGAGAAGGCGGCGATGTCGGCGTCCTGTATCCGCTTCTTCATCGGGGCTACCTGCGGGGCGCACCACTCGTGGGTGTTGGTCATGCGCACCCCGTCCGGGGAGAAGAGGAAGAGGTACGAGCGCCCGACTCCGGTGTGCCGGCCGACGGCGGCCAACGCTCTTTCGATGCCTTCGTCGGTGTCCTCAGGGGTGAGGTTGATGAACTCGGTAGAGAGCTTGGCGATCAGGATCTCCAGGGCGGCGCGGCGCTGCAGTTCCGCTTCGGCCCGCTTGCGTTCGGTGAGGTCGGTGATGGTCACCACCGCCCGGCTCAGGTCGCGCCGCCCGGCGACCAGCGGCGCCGCCCACTGCAACTCGCAGGCAATGCGGCGGCCGTCGACGGTGGAGCCGATCACCTCGGCGCTGGCGGAGGGCCGGCCCTCCCAGATCGCAAGGAACTGCTCTACGAAGGAGTCGCGGGTCTCTGCGGTGACGGTCTCCTCGAGCAGGCTTCCGATCAGCGCATCCTTACTGGGGGCGTTGATCAGGCGGACGGCGGCGTCGTTCACCTCGAGCACCCGGATCAGCCGGGCGCCGCGCTGCACCTCGCCGGGATGGTCGGCCAGGTAGGACCGCAGGTCTCGGACCCCGTCCCGGCGCAGGCCCTCCAGCCAGTTCCCCACGGCCGAGTAGTCCTCCTCCCACACGGCCACCGGCATGATGGAGAGCAGCGAGCGCTGCCGCTCCTCGGCGGTGCGGACCGCCTCGAGGGCGGCTCGCGGGCGGGTGACGTCGAGGATCTGAATGACATGATGGGCCTCGACGGCGGCCCGATCCCGCACGGTGGTGATCGCCGTCTGGCCCCAGATGATCTCTCCGTTGCGACGCCGGTAGCGCTGCTCGAAGGCCCCTTCCTGCCCGCTCGTCGCGGGCAGGCCGGCGGTGTCGCCGGCGAGGATGGTGGCCAGAGGACGGCCCCGGATTTCGGCCGCAGGGTACCCGAGAAGCGCCTCGAAGGCCGGGTTGACGCTGCGGATGGCGTTGTCGTCGGCGAGCGTCATGGCGATGGGAGCATTCTCGAAAGCACCGCGGAAGCGGGCCTCGCTCTGGCGCAGGCGCCGGGCGGTGTAGGCGTGGAGAGCGGTGCTCCCCCAGATGGTGGCGCCGAGGATCAGGGCGGCGATCACCGCTGCCGGGGTGATCCCGTGGATCAGCAGCACCAGGCCCCCGACCAGGGCCCCGATGGCCGTCAGGTAGGCGGCGGTGCGGCGCGGGGAGTGCAGCAGGATCACCGCCGTCCCCAGGGCGGCCAGGCCCAGCCCGGACGCCTCGGCTATCAGCCACGCCGGGCTCAGGGCGAGGAGCAGCACCGAGGCGGTCCAGATGGCCATGAGCAGCGAGGGATGGAACCGGGCCAGGCGCAGTTGCACCGTGCCGAGTACGGGCGCCGCCAGGCCGACGGCGGCGGCAGCGATGACCAGCGGCTCTCCCGCGGCCAGACCGGCGGCGAGCGTGGCTCCACCCAGGGGGTAGGCGGCCAGCACGATGAGGCGCGTCAGGGTCGGCGCCATTCCCCGAGGCGGGGCGCGCCGCACCCGGCTCGCGATGGCAGGCGGCAATCGCACGGGAGAGAGCATCGGCGGGCCGAGGGCCCGCCTTGATGCCCGGCTCCCCGCTCAGTTCTCCCGTCGGCCGCTCAACCAGGCTCCGGCAATGACCAGTGCCACCCCGGCCACGGCCATCGCGGGCAAGGCCTCCTTGCGGACGAGCGCGCCGAGCAGCAGGGCCACCACCGGCAGGAAGTAGATGGAGACGGCGCCGCGCACCGGCCCCGCCCGCGCCCCCAGGGCGGCGGCGGCGACGAAAGCCACGCCGCTGCCCAGGACGCCGAGCACCAGCATCGCCCCGGCGGCTCCCCAGTCCCACTCGGATCGGGGCAGGCCCCACAACCCGAAAGGCAGCACCAGGGCGATGGCCACCAGTTGCGCCCGCAGCAGCACGGGCAGGCTGCCGTAGCGCTGGGTGAGGGGCACCGCCAGGTTGAAGGCCACGGCATACATGATGGTGGCCGCCAGCATCAGGGCGATCCCCAGAGGGCTGCCCTCGACCCCGCCGGCCTCCGCCAGGGTGACCAGCAGCACCCCGGTGAAGCCCACCGCCAGGCCTGCGGCCTGGGCCGGCCCGGGGGGCCGCCGCAGCAGGACGGCGGCGAGGGCGGCGGAGAAGAGCGGCATGCTGCCGTTGATGGCCCCCGCCGTGGACGAGTTCACCCACTGCTGGGCGATGGGATAGAGCAGCAGGGGGACGGCCATCCACACCAGGGCGAGCAGGCCGATGCGGGGCCAGTCGGCCCGCTCCACCGGCCGCCGGGTGCGGGGGAAGAGGGCCAGGGCGGCGGCGCCCAGCAGCAGGCGGCTCAGGGTGACCACGGGCGGGGAGAAGTGGTCGAGGCCCTCGGCGATCCACAGGAACGACGACCCCCACATGAGGGCCACCGCCGCCACCAGGGCCCATTCCACCGGGCCGAAGGCCTCCCGGCGGGTCCCGGGGGCGGTGGTCAGGACGGGGCGGCGGGCCATGAGGGGGCACACTAGGTGGGCCTGCGCCGCGGCGGAACCCGGCCGAGGGGGCAGGCCGGGTGCCGCCGTGGCGGGGGGAAGCGCCGCAGGTGCCTCAGCCGTCGGTGCGTTCCGCCAGGGTCACCGGCACGGTGATCTCCTGGTCGCCGCGTTGCACGGTGAGGGTCACCGTGTCGCCGGGCAGCGAGGCCCGCACCGCGGCGCCGAGGTCGGAGAAGCCCTGGATGGGCCGGCCGGCGTAGCCGGTCACCAGATCGCCCACCCGGAGCCCGGCAGCCTGGGCCGGGCTTCCGTCCAGCACCCCGGTGATCAGGGCTCCCCGCGGGCCGGTGGCGGGATCGGTGCCGTTCACCCCGAGCAGGGCAGGGCGGATCTCCTCGCCGGCGATGAGGCGGTCCGCTACCGAGACGGCGGTGTCGATGGGGATGGCGAAGCCGACGCCGTCGCTTCCTCCCGAGCGGGAGTAGATGGCGTTGTTGATGCCGATGACCCGGCCGTGGCGGTCGGCGAGGGCTCCGCCTGAGTTGCCCGGGTTGATGGGCGTGTCGGTCTGGATCAAGGTGCGGGGCACCCCGTCGGGGCCGGTGATGGTGCGGCCCACCGCGCTCACCACCCCCGCGGTGACCGTCTGCTCCAGGCCCCACGGGCTGCCGATGGCGATGGCCATCTGGCCGACCCGCACCTCGGCCCCGGTGGCGAGGGGGGCGGCGGGCAGTCCTTCCTGCTCCACGCGGATCACCGCCACGTCGCTGTTCTGGTCGAAGCCGACCACCTCGCCGTCCAGGCGGGTGCCGTCGGCCAGGCGCACGCCGACACCCCGGCGGCCCTCGACGACGTGGGCGGCGGTGAGGAGGTAGCCGTCGGATCGGTAGACGACCCCCGAGCCCAGGCCGCTCCGGGTCTCGATCTGCACCACCGACGGCGACAGGGCGGCGGCGACGTCGGCCACCGGTTCGTCGGAGGCGCCGATGGTGCTCGCGGTGGTGGCGGTGGTGGTGGTAGGGATCGCCGCCGGGAAGCCCCCGTCGCCC
>Ga0194112_10008890_pt1 | contig 12862 bp, 13 predicted proteins | sample TA2MahC400mmetaG_FD_146191 | JGI IMG/M metagenome (GOLD analysis project Ga0194112, IMG submission 146191) | Freshwater microbial communities from Lake Tanganyika, Tanzania - TA2015016 Mahale Deep Cast 400m | ecosystem: Environmental > Aquatic > Freshwater > Lake | place: Tanzania: Lake...
GCGGACCCCCCCTCAATCACCTGCCGGTACAGCGCGGCCGCCCGTCCCCGGCCGTCCGTGTGGTCCCCCGGGACGATGCTGCCCAGCTCCTCGTAGCCGGGGGTGTTGGGAGAGGCGACGGGGGGACTGAAGAACACCATGTCAGGGCCCGCGGTCGGGTCATAGCTCAAGATGTCCTGTCCGCAGACGGGCAGGACCAGCTTGGAGTTCCCTCTGCCGTATGCCTGGAGCGGGTAGTTGAGGTCGCCGAGGGCGATCCTGTCTCGGGTCGACCCGTCCGGGTAGGTGGCCACCTGCCGAAACCTCCCTTCGGCGAAGTCGGCCCAGGTCTCCAGCCGCAGGGTCGACGTGCCGGCGCCACTGCCCTGCTCGCAGGACAGGTCGGCGACGAGGGTGAGCTCGACGACCTGATACCGCACCGACACCTCCTCCGAGTCGGCAGGCGTGGAGTCCGATCCCGGCCAGAGGAACAGGCGAACCGCACCGAATCCCAGAAGCACCACTGCGAAACTGGCGGCAGCCACCAGCGGGCCCCGCCGGGCCCTCCCACCCGGGCGCGTCGGCACATCTCGGATGGGTGGTGGCGGTGGGGCAGCCTCCCCGATCTTGCGCACCAGCCGCCGGAGGCGCTCGTCCAGTTCGCTCATGTCAGAACCTCCCGTAGGCGCTCTCGTGCCCGCCCGAGCTGTCGGCGCACCGTGCCCTCGCCGACCCCAATCAGATCGGCGACGGTGCCGGCATCGAGATCGTCCCAATAGGTCAGGAACACCACGGCCCGCTGCTGCGGGCTCAACCGGGCTACCGCCGCCGCCACCTCAGGCTCGAACTCCGCCATCTCATACGACTCACGACGGGAGGCGCGGGCCTCGCGCGACAGACGACGATGGTTCGCCCGATGGAACATCCGCGCCTCGAACATCACCGCACGGAACATCAACGCCCGCCGATTCGATGCTTCTCCCCACACACGAGAAGCCATCACCCGGACCATCGCATCCGCCACGACGTCTGCGGCATGGGATGGCCCCACCAAACCGGTGGCGAACCGCGTCAACTCTGCGGCATGGGTCGCGTACAGGTGCGCGGACATCGCGTCGATCACTGTCACCAACCCTATGTAGCCGCCGACCGCCGTGCCGGCTGACAAGCCCGAGGTGACGCCTGCCAGCGCCATTCCTCTTCTCCCTCGGGGGGACAGGGGGAGGCAGCCCCTGTCTCCTCCCCCGTGGGGACGGGGGAGGTGGCCCGCCAGGGCCGGAGGGGGAAGCCAAACACGCAGACCCCAGGTCGCGCCCTCCGCTTCCCTCCCCCCAACCCCCTCCCGCTGGAGCGGGAGGGGGAGCCAGGCTCTTCTCCTCCCCCGTGGGGACGGGGGAGGTGGCCCGCCAGGGCCGGAGGGGGAAGCCGTCCTCTCCTCCCCCGTGGGGACGGGGGAGGTGGCGGCGAGGCGCTGCAAGCCGCCGGAGGGGGAAGCCGTCCTCTCCTCCCCCGTGGGGACGGGGGAGGTGGCCCGCCAGGGCCGGAGGGGGAAGCCAAACACGCAGACCCCACCCGCGCCCTCCGCTTCCCTCCCCCCAACCCCCTCCCGCTGGAGCGGGAGGGGGAGCCGTCCGCTGCTCTCCCCGCCGCCGCGAGGAAGGGAACCCCACCCTCGGCCAGGGTGCGGGAATGTCACCTGACGCAGTGGGCTGGGTGACGTAACCTGCGAGGGGAGGGATGATGCGGAGGATTGATGTTCGCCCGCTGGCTGCGGCGGTCGCTTTGGCCGGTGTGCTGGCTGCCGGTTGCGGCTCCCCGGACACGCTTCCCCTGGAGACCTCATTCCCTTGGCCCGCCGGTGTCTGGGCTCTTGAGTCCTTCGCGGTGGATGGTGTGGGATCGGAAGTCGCTGTCGGTGTGAACACGGCATACGCACCCTGGGTGAGGATGTCCGACGGGGTGACCGGGATGCTCGGATGCAATGACTTCCAGGCAAGAGGCGTGGAGTTCGCCGAGGGGATTCTCATCTTCGATGACTACATCCAGTCCGCCGTCCTGTGCGGCCATGACTACACCGCAGGCCGGATGGCCGTTGAGCACGCCTTCGCGACGGCTTTCGCCGAACGAGGGGCCGGGATAAGGGTGGAGGTGAGTGGGGACGGAATGACCTGGTCGACCAGTCGGGTGCGCCTGGTGTTCGTCTCGGTGGAGGCGCCTCCAGAGCCGCCTCCCCTGCCGCCGGCGAGGAGGGCGGGGCGGCTGGACTGCTCTCCCGGGGTGCTTGTCGAGGAGCGGGTGGACGCAGCCGGGCAAGATCCCGAGGCTCTGATCAGGCGGGCTGCTCCGGAGGTGTCGGCTGTTGAGGTGGAACCGCCATCATTCTGGTGGGGTTATGACGAAGCAGGGGTGGTGGTCGCCGGACTCGGGTTGGGCGACACCGTTCCCGCCGTGTACCAGGTATGGACCTGTGCGGAAGGCAGCCCCGCTGGGTGATGGCCGCCTCTGTGTCAACCTGGGGTGCTGCTCGCTAAACACCCCCTTCTTCTTCTCCCCCGTGGGGACGGGGGAGATGGCCGAAGGCCAGAGGGGGATGCCTGTCAGCCCGACCTTGCGACGCGTGCTGCCCCCTCCCTACCCCTCCCCCATCGCCATGGGGGAGGGAACCGCAGCCTGGGCAGACGTGCCGTGATCCGACCGAAGGCCCGGTCACCGCCCGGGCAGCCACCCTGATCCGGAAGGCCGGCCCAGGAAGATCGCCGCATGAGCGCCGAGGCAGTCCTACCCCCTTTGCCTCCGCACCGGTCCCTCGACCGGCGGGGGCGGCGCCCCGGCCGAGCCCGCCCCGTAGATGTCGGTGACGCGCGACAGACGGTCGAACCGGTGGTGGGCGGTGATGTAGCGCACCGTCCCGGTGCGGGAGCGCATCACCACCGTGTGCGTCGAGGCGCCTCCGGGGGTGTAACGCACCCCGTCGAGCAGTTCGCCGGGGGTGACGCCGGTGGCGGCGAAGAACACCTCCCCACCCCGCACCAGGTCGTCGCGGGTGAGCACCTGCCGCAGGTCGAGGCCCGCTTCGGCGGCGTACTGCCTCTCGGTCTCGTCCCGCGGCCAGAGCCGGCACTGCAAGCCGCCGCCCACACACTTCAGGGCACAGGCGGCGGTGACCGCCTCCGGGGAGCCGCCGATCCCCAGGAGGATGTCGATGCCGCTGCCCTCGGTGGCGGCGGCGATGGCGGCGGAGATGTCCCCGTCGCGAATGAGGCGGATGCGGGCCCCGACGCGCCGCACCGCTTCGATGTGCGGCCGGTTGCGGGGGCGGTCGAGGATGATGGCGGTCAGGTCGTCCACCCCCTTGCCGGTGGCCCGGGCCACCCGCCGCAAGTTCTCCTCGACCGGGGCGTCGAGGTCGATGACCCCGGCGGACTCCTCCCCCACGGCGATCTTGTCCATGTACACCAGGCGGCCCGGGGCGTACATCGTGCCTCGCTCTGCCAGGGCCAGCACCGCCAGGGCGCCGGGACCTCCCTCCGCGGTGAGGCGGGTGCCGTCGACCGGGTCCACCGCCACGTCGACCAGGGGGCCTTTCCCGCTGCCGATGGGCTCCCCGTTGGCCAGCATCGGGGCGGCGTCCTTCTCGCCCTCCCCGATGACCACCACCCCGTCGATCTCGAGGGTGGCCAGCATGGCCCGCATGGCATCCACCGCCGCCTGGTCCACCGCCTCCTTGTCGCCCCGGCCCTGCCGGCGGGCCGCCGCCAGGGCGGCCGCCTCGGTGACCCGGGCCAGTTCCAGGGCGAGATTGCGGTCGGGGGCGAGGCTGCTCAACCCGGGAGCCTGACGATCAGGGCGTCCCCCTGGCCGCCGCCGCCGCACAGGGCGGCACCTCCCAGGCTGCCGCCGGTGCGGCGCAGGGCGTTGATCAGGGTGACCACGATGCGGGCGCCGGTAGCACCCAGGGGATGGCCCAGCGCCACCGCCCCGCCGTGCAGGTTCACCTTCTCGCGCGGGATGCCCATCAGCCGCGCCGACCACAGCGCCACCGCGGCGAAGGCCTCGTTCAACTCCACCAGGTCGAGGTCCCCCACGGTGAGGCCGGCTCGGGCCAGGGCCTGCTCCAGAGCCTGGGCGGGCCGCTCGTGCAGGGTGGCATCGGGCCCGGCCGCCTGCCCGTAGGCGACGATCTCGGCCAGGATCGGCAGGCCCGCCGCCGTCGCCGCCTCCCGGTCGGCGATGACCAGGGCGGCGGCGCCGTTGGAGATCTGCGAGGCGTTGCCCGCGGTGATGGTCCCCCCCTCGGCGAAAGCGGGGCGCAGCCTGCCCAGGGCTTCGGCCGTCGAGTCGGGGCGGATGCCCTCATCGGCGGCGACCACCAACGGCTCCCCCTTGCGCTGGGGCACCGCCACCGGGACGATCTCGCCGTCGAAGGCTCCCGCGGCGGCCGCGGCTGCAGCCAGTTGATGGCTGGCGGCGGCCCACTCGTCCTGTTCTGCCCGGCCGATGCCCAACTCGGCGTTGCGCTTGTCCGAAGTGGCCCCCATCAGGCAGTCGTCGAAGGCGCAGAAGAGGCCGTCGTGCTCCATGAGATCGACCATCGGGCTCCGGCCCATGCGGGCGCCGTAGCGGGCCGCGGGGAAGGCGTAAGGGGCCAGGTCCATGGACTCCATGCCCCCCGCCACCACGAAGGCCGCCTCTCCCAGGCGGATGTCCTTGTCGGCCAGGGCGATGGCGGTCATCCCCGAGAGGCACACCTTGTTGATCGTGGTGGCCGGCACCGACATGGGAAGGCCGCCGCGCACCGCCGCCTGGCGGGCGGTTATCTGTCCCGCGCCCGCCTGGATGACGTGCCCGAAATACACCGCGTCGACCTGCTCGGCGGCCAGTCCGGCACGCTCCAGCGCGGCGGCGATCGACACCCCGCCCAACTGCACCGCCGGCACCCCGGCGAAGGCGCCTCCGAAACGGCCCAGCGGAGTGCGGGCGATGGAGCAGACGACGGAACCCATGAACCCTCCTGTTGGCGTACGGACCAGGCTACCCGGCGCGACTCCGGGCGGCTCCCGCCTCACACCCCGGTAACCTGGCGATCCGGCGAGAGAGAGACATGCTGCTGCTCAACCTGGATCACGTGGCGCTGGCGGTCCACGACCTCGACGAAGCCCTGGCCCGCTTCCGGGGTCTGTACGGCGCCGCCCCGGAGTGGCGCGAGGTGGTCGAGGAGCAGGGGGTGGAGGAGGCGATGCTCCTGGTGGGTGGGTCGAAGCTCCAGTTGCTGGCCCCGCTGGGCCCGGACACCCCGGTGGGCCGCTTCCTTGCCCGCCGCGGCGAAGGGTTGCATCACCTGGCCTTCGCCGTGCCCGACCTGGATGCCGCCCTGGCCCACCTGGCTGCCGAGGGCGCCGAGTTGATCGACCGCCACCCGCGTCGCGGTGGAGCCGGCAGGCGCATCGCCTTCGTGCACCCCCGCTCTTTCGGCGGCACGCTCACCGAACTCGTGGAGATCGCATGAGCCCCGGCCCGCGGGTCCACCGCTGCCCACCCGGCCCGGCGGTCCCCGGCAGGCATCAGGTCTCGCCCCAGGAGGTTGCTGCCATCCTGGCCGCCGTCCAGGATCTCCTGGAGGCGGAGACGGCGAGCGACGACCCCGCCGTGACGATGCTCGACGCCTGGGAGGCCGCGGGGCGGCAGAGCCGCCAGTCGCGAGGCGGGACCCGGCTCCCCCGCCCTCCGGCCGATCCGAGCGGCCTTTAGGGGCCGCGCGGATTGGGCGAGCGGAGCGAGCCCCATCCGCCGGACCCCCGCCCGAAGGCGCAGCTTCTTCGGGCGGAAAAGACCAGACAGCGGGCGAAGCCCACCGCCTATCCGCTAGGCCCCTTAGGGGCCGCGCGGATTGGGCGAGCGGAGCGAGCCCCATCCGCCGGACCCCCGCCCGAAGGCGCAGCTTCTTCGGGCGGAACAGACCAGACAGCGGGCGAAGCCCACCGCCTATCCGCTAGGCCCCTTAGGGGCCGCGCGGATTGGGCGAGCGGAGCGAGCCCCATCCGCCGGACCCCCGCCCGAAGGCGCAGCTTCTTCGGGCGGAACAGACCAGACAGCGGGCGAAGCCCACCGCCTATCCGCTAGGCCCCTTAAGACGGCACAGAGACGGGAACGTTCCGTGGCACCTCGGCCGCCGGGAGGGTGAAGCAGAAGCGGGCCCCGGCGGGGAAGCCGGGCTCGTACCAGATCCGTCCCCCCATCGCCTCCACGAGCACCCGGCTCACCGACAGGCCGAGGCCCAGACCCAGGCCCAGGCCGCCGCCCGGCTTCCCCTGTTCGAACGGGGAGAAAATGCGCTCCTGCTGGTCTTCCGAGACGCCGGGGCCGTCGTCGGCCACCACCACCAGCCACTCGCCGCCCACGAGGGCGGATTCCACCGTCACCTGGGCACCCCCGTGCCGGGAGGCGTTCTCGAGAAGGTTGCGCAGCACTTGCTCCACCCGGTTGGGGTCGGCCCGCACCACGGCGCTCCCACTCACCGAGACCGCCACCGACTTCTCCCCTCCCGGCGGGAAGACCAGATTGGCGATGCGGAAGGCCGCCGGCCCCAGGGCGAAATCGGTCACCTCGATGGGAAGGCGGCCCGCCTCCAGGCGCGGCACCACCAGGACGTCGTCGACCAGGGCCTTGAGGTGCTCTGCCTCCCGGCACACCAGGTCGAGGAACTCGTCCACCTCGGCCGGGTCGAAGGTGCGCCACGATTCCCGCAGGGCCAGGGCGAACCCGGCGATGTTGGTGAGGGGGGTGCGCAGTTCGTGGCTGACCATCGACACGAACTCGTTCTTGACCGCCGCCGCCCGATGCTCCGCCTCCAGGGCCTCGGCCTGCCGGTGCCGCCCCAGGGTGACCGCGCGGGCGGCGCCCAGGGTCAGCACACTGAGGGCCGCTAGGTAGAAGCCGCTTTCGATCCAGGCCGCGGCCTGATCGAAGTCCGAAGCGAGGCCATTCGGAGGGGACCAGACCATCAGGCGCAGCGCAGCTCCACCGCCCATGGCGACCAGCACGATCGGAAGGTGGCGACGGGGAAGGAGCAGGGCGGCGGCGGCCAGCAGGTAGGCAAGGACCGCGGCCACCGGCCCGTTCACCCTTACCCCGACACCGGCGACCGAGCAGAGCAGCAGGGCGTCGATGGTCAGTGCTGGCAGGGCGGACCGACGCGGTCGGTCGACAAGAGCGTGGAGCACAACGAGTACAGCGACCAGGGTCTTCATTCGGGCGCCGGGAGTACCTGCGGCCCAGGCCGCCGCGGCGACGCCGAAGAGAGCAGTTCCCAGAAGGGCACGGGAGATCCGGACGACCGTTCTCACCGCGACGTAGGGAAGAGGTACGCCCTCGTCTGAAGTCCGCGCCCGTGGTTCCTGGGTGTTCATCCCAGACAACCTATCGGCGCTCCAGCGGCGGACTGAAGCGGCGGGAAAGCGCTTGCCGGCGAACCCGCCGCCAAGGCCCGTCGGCGGCGGTACCTCTCCGGGCGCTCAGTCGCCGAGGATCTCCACCTGTTCCAGGTAGACCGTCTCCAGGGGCCGGCTGTTCACCGGGTCGGGCGGGGCGGGCCCCAGAGGGACGGCGGCAATGCGATCGAGGACGTCGTAGCCGTCGACCACCCTCCCGAACACCGTGTAGGCGGGCGGCAGGCCGATGTCCTCGAGGGCGATGAAGAACTGGCTCCCGCCGCTCTCGGGGCGGCCCGAGTTGGCCATCGCCACCACGCCCTTGGTGTAGGCGAAGTCGGCGGCGGGGAACTCGTCGGGGAGGCGGTAGCCGGGGCTGCCCGTGCCGGAAGCGGTCGGGTCGCCGGCCTGGAAGACGAAGCCCGGCAGGACCCGATGCGACACCGTGCCGTCGAAGTAGCCCTGCCCGGCCAGGAACACGAAGGAGTTGACCGTCTGGGGAGCCAGCGCCGGGTCGAGTTCCAGGGTGATGAGCCCGCAGGAGGTGTGCAAGACGACCTGCACCGGCCGGGCGACGCCGGCGTCGCCCGGGGCGTCGAACTGCATGTCCCTCGCCGGGGCGGGGGCGGCCGCCCCGCACGCCGTGGGCTGGGCCCGGAAGGCGAGGTATTCGGCGGTGGCCACGGCGGCCCCGCCCGGGGTCGAGGTCCCGTCGCCGCCGGCCCCGGTACTGGTGGGAGCGGAGCCACCCCCGCAAGCCCCGGCCAGGGCGGCCAGCAGGGCGGAGACCAGGAGCGTTCGTCGAGTCATGGCCGGGGCACTATAGGGGGCCCTCGGTACACTCAGCCGCCTATGGCGGTCATCGTCCAGAAGTACGGCGGGACCTCGGTGGGCGACGCCGAGCGAATCCGCGCCGTGGCTCGCCGCGTCGCCGTCACCCGCCTGGCAGGCCACGAGGTGGTGGTGATCGTCTCGGCGATGGGCCACACCACCGACCACTTCCTCGACCTGTCCCGCCAGGTGAGCCCCAACGACCACCCTCGCGAGATGGACATGCTGCTCACCGCCGGGGAGCGCATCTCCATGGCCCTCCTCGCCATGGCCATTCGCGACCTGGGGGTCGAGGCGGTCAGCCTGACCGGGTCGCAGGCGGGCATCCTCACCAACACCGTCCACGGCCGGGCCGAGATCGAGGAGGTGCGCGCCTTCCGGGTCAAGGAGCACCTCGACCGCGGCGACGTGGTCATCGTCGCCGGCTTCCAGGGGGTCTCGGCCGTCAACAAGGAGATCACCACCCTGGGCCGGGGCGGCTCCGACGCCACCGCGGTGGCCATGGCCTCCTACCTCGGGGCCGATGCCTGCGAGGTCTACACCGATGTCGATGGGGTGTTCACCGCCGACCCCCGGTTGGTGCCCGAGGCCCGCAAGTTGGACGAGGTCTCTTACGACGAGATGGCCGAGATGGCCGGCGCCGGCGCCGCCGTGTTGATGTCGCGCTCGGTCGAGTTGGGGCGGCGCTGGGGGGTGCCCCTCCACGTGCGCTCCTCGTTCCATCACGGCGAGGGCACCTGGGTGCGGCCCGCCACCGCCGGGCCGCCCCGTCTGATCGGCATCGCCCACGACCCCGACCAGGCCCTGGTCGGCCTGGCCGCCGAGGAAGACGCCGCCGTAGTGGCAGAGGCGCTGCTGGCCGCGGCCATCCCCGCCGACACCGTTGGGGTGGGGCGGGACGGGGCCGGTGCCGCCGTCCCCCGGGACCAGGCGGCTGCCGCGGTGGCGGCGCTGGCTGCGAGGCCCGGCTCCGGGGAGGTCGTCCTCAACGAGGGGGTGGGCAAGGTGTCCCTGGTGGGGGCGGGCGTCGCGGACCGGCCGGACACCGTCGCCCGCGCCGGCGAGGTCCTGGATGCCGCCGGCATCCCCGTCCTGCTGACGGCGGCCACTCCCCTGCGGCTCTCCTCACTGGTCCCCGCCGAAAGCCTCGACGAGGCGGTGCGCGTGCTGCACGGCGTCTTCTTTGCTCCCGGGCCCGGGGGGGCGCGATGAGCCGTCGCCGGGTTGCGGTGGTCGGAGCCACGGGAGCGGTGGGACGGCAGATGGTCGCCACCCTGGAGCGCCGCTCCTTCCCGGTGGCGGACCTGCGCCTCATGGCCTCGGCTCGCTCCGCCGGCACCCGGGTCGCCACCCGGTGGGGCGAGGTCGAGGTCGAGGATCTGGCTTCGGCCGACCCGGCGGGCATCGAGGTGGCGTTGTTCTCGGCCGGCGCGGCCCGCTCCCGGGAGCACGCGCCCCGCTTCGCCGCCGCCGGGGCGGTGGTGGTGGACAACTCCTCGGCCTGGCGCATGGCTCCGGAAGTCCCCCTGGTGGTGGCCGGGGTCAACGATGCCGCCGCCCGGGAGCACCACGGGATCATCGCCAACCCCAACTGCACCACGATGGTGCTCCTCATGGCGGTGGCACCGCTGCACCGCGCTGCCGGTCTGGAGTCGATGGTGGTCGCCTCCTACCAGTCGGTGTCGGGGACGGGGCAGAAAGGCATGGCCACCCTGGCTGCAGAGGTCGAGCACTTCTCCCGCGATCTGGAAGCCCTGCAGCACGGCGGTTGGGTCGATCCCGGCGGCGAGGTGTATGTGCGGCCCATCGGCTTCAACGTGCTGCCCCTGGCCGGGGCGATGGCGGCGCAGGCCTACACCGACGAAGAGTGGAAACTGGTCAACGAGACCCGCAAGATCCTGGATGCCCCCGGTGCGGCGGTGGAGCCCACCTGCGTGCGGGTGCCGGTGATGGTGGGCCACGGCCTGGCGGCATCTTGCTGGTTTGCCCGGCCGTTGGGACGGGAGGAAGCCGAGGCCCGCATCGAGGCGGCCCCCGGCGTTGAGTTGTGGCGCGACCGGGTGCCCACCCCCCTCGACTGTGCCGGGAAGGATGAGGTTCTGTGCGGCCGGGTGCGCGACACGCTGGGCCGCCCCGGCGGCATCTCGCTCTGGGCGGTGGGCGACAACCTGCTCAAGGGAGCCGCGCTGAACGCGGTGCAGATCGTCGAACTGCTGGGCTGAGGCGTCCTTCCCGGCCGGGCAGAGCAGCACGGGTGCGAGCCCCGTCGCCGCCTCAGCCTCCGCCGACCAACCGGTCGAACAGCGTGCCCACCCCGTAAGCCAGGGCGCCGCCGAGGGTGGCGACGGCCAGGTTCTCCAGGGCGGCCCGCACCGGGCGGCCGCGGGTCGCCCAGGTCTTCACCGCCCCCACCGCCAGCAGAGCCAGCGCGGTGCCGACCGCCGCCAGCAGCAGGCCGAGATGCGTGTCCTTCACGAAGACGAAGGGCAGCACCGGGGGACCCGACCCCAGGGCGAAGAGAAGTCCGGAGAGGTACATCGCGGTGTACGGTCGGCGCCGCTCGGACTCCACCACCCCGAACTCCAGGGCGGTCATCACCTTGAGCAGGGAGTCGTCGTCGCGGCCGAAGTGCTCCACCACCCTCTCCTGCAGTTCGCCGGCCAAGCCGATCCTTCCCAGGCGGTCGGCCAACTCGTGCAGTTCGGCTGCGCGATGCTCCCGGATGTGACGCCGTTCCAGCGCCAACTCACCCTCGAACAACTCGTCCTGCGATTTGGTGGCGAGGTACTCCCCGGCGGCCATGCTGATCGCCCCGGCGATGGCCCCGGCGATGCCGGTGAGGAGTACCTGGCGCGTGTTGAGACCGCCCCCCACCACCGCCGCGACGAGCAGCAGCATCGAGACCAGGCCGTCGTTGACCCCAAGGATGGCGTCGCGCAGATACGGCCGGCTGCGCCCGAGGTGCTCGGTGAACGACGGGCTGTGGCGGTAGTGGAGCGCGCCGGTCATCGCGCCGAGTCTACGGGGGTGTCGCCGGGCCGGAGTCGGATCCCGGGGCTCCCCCGGTTGGCCATCAACCGGCGGCGGCCTCGACCCGGTTGAGGATCTCGTCGACCTCCCCGGCGCCGATGATCAGCGGCAGGCGGAACCGCACCGACGTCGGTCCCGAGGCCAGAGCCACCAGTTCGCGCGCGAACATGGCCTCCAGCAGCCTCCCCCGGGCCTCCGCCGACTCCAGGGTGATGGCCACCAGCGAGCCGCGGCCGCGCGGACTGGTGAAAGCCCCGGTGCGCCGCGCGATGTCTCGCAACCCGGCCACCAGGCGGTCCCCCATGGCCGCGATGCTGTCGGCCAGGCCGTCTTCTTCGATGATCTCGATGAAGCGCCGGCAGCGCACCATGTCCACCAGGTTGCCGCCCCAGGTGGAGTTGATCCGGCTGGGGACGGCGAAGACATTGCCCTCCACCTCGTCCACCCGGGTGGAGGCGTAGATCCCGCAGACCTGGGTCTTCTTGCCGAAGGCGACGATGTCGGGGGCCACCCCCAGATGCTGCCAGAACCAGGCCTTACCGGACCCGTAGAAGCCGGTCTGCACCTCGTCGTAGATCAGCATGGCTTCCTGTTGGTCGGCGTACTGCCGCAGGCGGCTGAAGAACTCCGCGCGGAAGTGGTTGTCGCCCCCCTCCCCCTGCATGGGCTCGATGATGATGGCGGCCACCTTGCCCGGATGAGCGGCGAAGGCCGCCTCCAGGTCCTCCACCGCCCGCCGCTCCTCGGACTCGATGTCGTTGGCGATGCCTCCCTCGAGGTCGAAGTCAATCGCCGGGTTGTGGATGCGCGGCCAGGGGAACTTGGGGAAGAGGCCGATCTTGTCGGGGCGGGTGTTGGTCAGGCTCAGGGTGTATCCGGAGCGGCCGTGGAAGGCCTGCCGGAAGTGGACGACCACCAGGTCCTCGACCGGATCCTCGAGCCGGGTGCGCCCGAGCCGCCGCGCCTTCCAGTCGAAGGCGGCCTTGAGGGCGTTCTCCACCCCCAGGGCGCCGCCCGCGATCCAGAAGTGATGGGGGAATCCCGGGGGCGTGGCCCGCGTGCCGAAAGCCTCCACGAACGCCGCCATCTCCAGGGTGTAGACATCGGAGTTGGTCACGTTGGTGCCGGCCGCCCGCAGCAGTTCGGCCTGGAAGGCGGGCTCCAGGAGCTTGGGATGGTTGAAGCCCATGGGCCAGGAGGCAAAGAAGGAGAAGGCGTCCAGGTACCGCTTCCCGGTGAGGGCGTCGTGCATCCAGACGCCTTGCGAGCGCTCCAGATCGAGCACGACGGCCATCCCGTCGGCCAGCTGGTACTTGCCCAGCGTCGAGTGCACGGCATCCGGGCGAATCATTCCGCCTCCTCCATCCACGACTGCTCCGGGCGAGACGCCCGCTTCCCGCGCCCCCCACGGCAAACCCCGGCCTGCCGAAGGCTCCGCCACACCCGCGGCGGAGCCGGCGCGGCCACCACCCTAGAGGCCTGCGCCGAGCGCCATGAGGGCCAAAGGCCCCTGCCCCCCTCGCCCCCTCCCGCTGGGGCGAAAGCGGACACCCTCCCCCTCACCCCCTCCCGCTGGAGCGGGAGGGGGGGTGGTC
>Ga0194112_10008891_pt1 | contig 12862 bp, 22 predicted proteins | sample TA2MahC400mmetaG_FD_146191 | JGI IMG/M metagenome (GOLD analysis project Ga0194112, IMG submission 146191) | Freshwater microbial communities from Lake Tanganyika, Tanzania - TA2015016 Mahale Deep Cast 400m | ecosystem: Environmental > Aquatic > Freshwater > Lake | place: Tanzania: Lake...
CGAACATTGCAAAACCACCTCTTTTCACCTCCCCCTTTAAAACACCCCTAGAAGTCTTCAAACCCTAATAAACACAAGAATTACTTAAAACTTTTGCATAAAAAACGCAAAAGTTTAGTTTTCAAAAGGTTTATAAACCGGGAATTCTATTGAAAGTCTAAAATGGCTAAAAGAATCGGCGGTTTTAGAAGGAAAACTAGAAGCAAGCTAAAAAAATCCTTAAGAGATAAAGGAAAGATTAGCATAAAAAAGTACTTCCAAGAGTTCAAAATCGGCGAAAAAGTCTTGTTAAAAGCAGAGCCGGCAATACAAAAAGGAATGTACTTCCCAAGATTCCACTCAAAAACAGGGCTTGTAAAAGGAAAGAAAGGATCATGCTATGAAATAGTAATAAAAGATGGTGGAAAGGAAAAAATGTTAATAGTACACCCTATCCATCTGCAAAAGGCGTAAAAAAAATGGCAGACTTTAAAATAATAAACGAAACACCAATAAGCGCGATAGAACTAAAAGAAAAACTGGAAAACATCAATAAAAGAGACAAAGAGATAGGGACGAAAGCGACTAAGACCCTAGAATACTTAAACACTTTCGTAAGCGTAAAACTAAAAGAAGCGGAAAATATCAAAAAGAACATCATGAACCTGAACATTTCAAGGCTGAAAGAAAGGCACATTGCTAAGATAGTGGACATGATGCCTAAAGATGTGGAAAGCTTGAAAATGTTATTCGTAGGGGAAAACCTTACGCTAAAACAAGAAGATCTTAACAAGATATTCGAAGCCATCCAGAAATAAAATGCTGATTAAAAATGAAACAAGCTGTGAAAGAAGAACACGCAATAATCTTGGACTTCCTACCGCACGGCTACCCGTTCGATACGAGGCCTATGCACAGGAAGATGCCAGTAGCACAGGCTATAGGTAAAGACCATTTCATTCTACTAGAACTAGTTCCGAAAAAAGGCGTCACATTACAACCCAACCAGGTGGTATACATGGGTGAAGGCAAAAGAGACGAGATACACCATATAGTGGGCAAGATAAGCCTTGACAAGCTTACGCAAACAGCTAAAGGAGAGTTAGAATTCATAATCAAAGACTTAGTAGGAAAGAATGAACAAAGGTTTGTAAAATTCTTCAACGAAGCACAGCCCATAAACATAAGAAGACACCAGCTAGAACTCCTGCCAGGGATAGGCAAGAAACATATGCTTCAAATAATTGAAGAAAGAGAAAAAAAGCTTTTTGAATCATTCGAAGACATAAAAACAAGAGTCAGATTATTACCAGACCCTGAAAAAGCGATAATCAAAAGGATACTACTAGAGTTAAACAATGGGGACAAGTATAGGCTCTTCGTAGACTCTCCTATTGCGTAACCTTTAAAAAGGGTTTACATCTCATAAGAGAGAGAAAATTTTACCCAAAATGGCAGAACAGAAACAAGAATTCAAACAACTTGTAAGATTAGGCGGCGCTGACATAGATGGTAACAAAAAACTTTACCACGCCCTGAGAAAGATAAAAGGGATAAGCTACGGTTTCAGCAACGCAGTATGCATCACCGCCCATATAGGCCATAAAACTAAGATAGGAAATCTAAACGAAGAAGAATTAAGAAAAATAGAAGACATAATCACAAACCCAGTCAAGTATGACATACCATCCTGGATGCTTAACAGAAGAAAAGACTATGACGAAGGGATAGACAAACACTTAACATCCACAGATATAGCCTTCAGAAAAGACTTTGACATAAAAATCTTGAAAAAGATAAGATCATACAAAGGAATAAGACATTCTTTAGGACTGCCTGTAAGAGGACAAAAAACAAGATCACACTTCAGATCAGGAAAAAGTGTCGGAGTAAAGAAGAAAGCAGGGCAGAAGAAGGGAAAAGTATAAAATGGGCGCACCTAAACACTTAAGAAAAAAATACGCAACACCGTCTCACCCTTGGCAAAAAGGAAGAATAGAGCAAGAAAAAGTAATTCTACAAGAATACGGCCTTAAAAACAAGAAAGAAATCTGGCGTATGGACTCGTTGTTAAGAAGGTTTAAACAACAGGCCAAAAGCCTTATTGCAAGAACTGACGCCCAGTCAAAAAAAGAAGAAAAACAACTAATAGACAGGCTAGTAAGACTAAACCTTGTAAAAGAAAATGCTAAAATGGACGACATACTAGGGCTGGATATAAAAAATGTGATGGACAGAAGGTTACAAACACAAGTATTCTCAAAAGGATTTGCGAGAAGCACCAAGCAAGCCAGACAATTCATAACACACGGACACGTAATGATAGGTGAAAAAAAGATAACCATACCATCCTACCTTGTCAAACAAGACGAAGAAAACCTTATAAGATTCGACGAAAGGTCTAGCTTAACCAGCCCGGACCATCCAGAAAGAACAATCGTAAAAAAAGAAAAACCTGAAGTAAAGAAAGAAACTGCCAATAAAAAAGAAGAAACTGCTAAACCAGAAAGAAAAGAAAGAAAAGTAAGAGCTATCAAACCTAAGAGGAAAAAAGTATAATGCCACAGAAAAAACCTTACAACAAAGAAGAAAGAAAAGATGATAAAAGACCTAGTGAAAGAAGACCTAGCTTTGAAGAAAGAAGATACACACCACCACCAAAAAACTTGAGATGGGGCATAGCCCATATATACTCTTCTTATAATAACACAATAATACACATCACTGATATTACAGGATCAGAAACCATGAGCAGAGCTTCTGGAGGGATGGTAGTAAAAGCACACAGACTAGAATCAAGCCCTACAGCAGCAATGACAGCCGCAAAAAGGGCTGCAGAAGGAGCCATGGAGAAAGGAATAACAGCAATACACGTAAAAATCAGAGCACCAGGAGGCCATAACGGCCCAAACAACCCAGGACCAGGAGCGCAAGCAGCAGTCAGAGCATTATCAAGAGTAGGTCTTAGAATAGGCGTGATAGAAGACGTAACAGCAGTGCCCCATGACGGCTGCAGAAAAAAACATTTCAGAAGAGGGAGAAGAGTATGAAAATAGAATTCCTAAACAAAGAAAACGACACGGTAACATTATTGTTAAAAGATACTAATCCTACAGAAGTAAACATGCTAAGAAGATTAATAATAGAGGAAGTACCAACACTAGCAATAGAAGACGTGACTTTTATAAAAAATAACTCAGCGCTTTACGACGAAGTAATAGCACACAGACTAGGACTTCTAGCATTAAAAACAGACCTTAAATCCTATGACTTGCCTTCAGAATGCAAAGGAAAGAAAAAGGACGAAGAAGTCTGCACTAAAGAAAACTGCCCGCACCATACATTATTATTAACACTAAAGGCTACAGGGCCAAAGACAGTCTACGCAGAAGAAATAATAAGCAAAGACAAAGAAGTAAAGCCAGTGCATCCTAAAACACCAATAGTCAAGCTCATCAAAAAACAAGCATTAGAATTCGAAGCCAGAGCAGTAATGGGCCAGGGAAAAGACCATATAAAATTCAGCCCAGGACTAATATACTACAAAGGATATCCAAACATAAAAATAAGCGAAGTAAAAAATCCAGAAGCAATAGCAACAGTATGCCCTCAAAAAGTATACGGCGTAACAAATAATAAGTTGAAAGTTGAAGACGAAAAAAAATGCATACTCTGCAAGGCATGCGTAGATGCTTCTGAAAAAAAGATAGAAGTCAAAGGAAGCGAAGAAGAATTCATATTCAACATAGAGGCATGGGGCCAATTAGAACATGACGAAATGCTGCTCAAAGCATTAGACATAATGGATTCAAAACTAGACGATTTTGAAAAACAGATCAAAAAACTATAAGACGCTTCGTGCGCGGGAGTGCCGGAGCGGCCAAACGGATGTTAAAAAATTAATTCCGGGCTTAACGGGTACGGTTGAGGCAGGGAGGCGACAATCCCTTCAAACGCCGTATGGCTTAGTGCCTGCGAGGGTTCAAATCCCTTCTCCCGCATACTAAAAAAAATGAACAAAAAATTGAAAGAAGCAAAAAAATCTTTGGAACTCAGAATAGGAACAGAAGTCTGCTTTAGTGTAGAGGACGGAAACTTCTATCTGGGTACTATTGTAGGGTTGGACAAGAATGATATTTACCTCGAAGACGTCTCAATTATAAATCCTTCTAAAGTATATCAGCGAGATTACGTCAAGATATCAAAAAACAAGATATGCTCGCAAGTTAACCACTCAACTTTCTCTCCTGCATATACACCTAGATTATCTGACCACTATACTTTTAAAGATTTAGTGTATCTTTCAAGAGTCAACGAGCAAAAATGAGAAAGACAGGACCAACAAACCAACACATGAAAAAACTGATAGCAGATCTTCGTAGCTTGGCAACCAAAGAAAAAGCCAACATATGGAAAAGAATAGCTGACGAGCTAGAAAAACCAACCAGGCGAAGAAGAGAGGTCAACCTTGAAAGGATAAACAGGAATACAAAAAAAGGAGATACAGCAATAATCCCTGGAAAAGTATTATCAAAAGGAGAACTTGATCATAGTTTAAAAGTAGCAGCTTGGAAGTTCTCAGAAAATGCAAAACAAAAAATAAACAAATCAGGAAAAGCGATAAGCATACAAGAACTCATAAAAGAAAACTCCAAAGGCAAAGGAGTAAGGATAATAGGATGATAATCAACGCAGAAAACCTAATACTTGGGAGGATGGCAGCGATAATAGCCAAGAAAGCCTTGCAAGGAGAAAAAATAGACGTAATAAACACAGAAAAAGCAGTAATAACAGGCAAACCAGCAGATATCCTGCAAAGATACAAACAAAAGTTTCAAAAAGGATACACATTATCCGGACCTTACTTCAAAAGACGCCCTGAAAAGATTGTAAGAAGAACCATAAGAGGTATGCTGCCTTACAAGCAGGAAAAAGGGAAAAAAGCATTTAAAAACATACGATGCCATATCGGAATACCAAAAGAACTCAAAAGCGAAAAATCAGAAACCTTAGAAAAGGCAAACGTTAAAAACATCAAAAAAACAAGATACATAACAGTCAAAGAAGTATCCAAAAGTCTAGGCTGGAAAGAATGAAAGACACAATACACACTTCAGGAAAGAGAAAACACGCGATAGCCAGAGCTACTTTAAAACCTGGCAAAGGAATTGTAAGGATAAACAGCCAAAAACTCGAAGTTTATAATCCTTTAATAGCAAGATCAAAAATAATGGAAGCGATACAACTCGCAGGGGACATATCAAAAAAAGTGAACATAGACGTTAACGTATTCGGAGGAGGATGGCAGGCACAAAGCGAAGCAGCAAGACTAGCCATAGCCAAAAGCATAGTCGCTTTTACGAAAAGCAAAGAACTGAAAAAAACGTATTTAGAATACGACAAACATCTTTTAATAGCAGATGTTCGACGTGGAGAAAGTTCAAAACCAAACGATTCTAAACCACGGAAAGCCAGACAAAAATCGTACAGATAATTATGAAGAATTTCCGAAATTCTCGAAAGAAATTTCAGATTTAATGATTTTTTTGAAATAGTTTCCGGATTTTAGGATAAGAACAACTGGACATTCCGGAAGATTTTCCCAATTTTTATCGTCGATAAAAGGTTAGGTAGTGGACACGCGACAAGTGTGTGGCAAAAGCTTATAAATAAAAAAACAAAATTCTTCTAAGAATATGAATTATCAAGAAAAAAGGGTTGAAGTTAATCCTAAATTCAGAAAAGAATTATTCAAAGAACACGGTTCTGTTACAAATCTTGCAAACAAATTAAATACATCAGGAATTATGTTAAGCGCTTTTAAAAATAATTCCCTCAAAACTATACCTTACAAATTATTTAAAAATATTTGCAAGGAATTCCACATATCTAACAAAGAAAGGGATAAACATATCAAATATTTTTATACACATAAAGAAATATGCAATAAAGGACTTATTATAGGAAGAAATTTTAGAAAAAGACAATTGAAAAATTGGAGAAAAGAACTTCCTTCAGTCAATAAAATAATAGGCAAAAAAAGATTGGACTTAGAAAAATGGTTTGAATCCTATCTAAAATTAATCAATTTTGGTTGTAGGAAATTTAAGAAAATCAGAAAAGAAGGAAATAAGATAATAATTCAATATTATAATTACAGCAATTCAAAAAAAAGATTATTTCATAACATTTTACCAAGAAGAATAAAAATAGATAAAGACTTTCAATACTTTTTTAGGTTATGGTGCGGGGATAGGGTAGGTAAAGGAAGATTTGGAGTAGTGAATCAGAATGAAGATATAAACTTAATTACAATTAAATATCTCAAAAAAATTTATCAAAAACCGAAAGTAGTGCTCATGATAAATCCAAATATAAAAATACCTGATTTAAAAATAAACATCGAGAAAATAATGAAATATAAATCCCTTAAAACTTATGGTGTATATGTATACAGTCAAAATAATATTCTTTTTACATTCTTTGATTATTTAGCCCAAAATCTAAACACGACACTGAGTGTTTTACCCAACAAAAACATATTCTTTGCAGGACTATTTGATGCAGAAGGAAATGTCTTTCTTGAAGATAGGTGTCTAAGGTGGTCTTGTAAAACAAAAAAATACCTGAGAGTATATCAGAGACACTTGAAAGATCTTGATTTGTATCACAGATATGACGGCAGTAATTTTGTGACTTATAATCTACAAACATTTTTAGATGCAGTTTACCCTTTTATCAAGCACAAAAACAAAATAAATGACATACGATTGCTTTGCAACCTTAATGGGAAGCTTAAAAATCGTTTCCTAAACATTTTGAAAGAGGTCTATAAAAAGCCATGTGCAAAAATTAAAGAGTTGGCGAAAGGCTTAAAAAGGGCTAAGTTGTATTCTCAAATCAGGTTTTTAGAAGATACTGGATACGTCTACATTAAAGAATATCCAAAAAAAGTGTATTTAACAGAAAAAGGCTTAAAGGAGTTAAGAACATGATTATTAGCATTAGGTGCTATGGTTGTGGGAAGCCAGTAGCCCATTTATATGAAGAATTCAAGGAAAGGACTTCGAAAGGCGAAGACCCGAAAAAAGTAATGGACGAATTAGGTATTAAAAGGTATTGCTGCAGGGCATTATTCTTAGGGCACATAGACCTTATAGATACTATAGCACAGTTCAAGAAAGGTTAAAGAATAAATTTTTATTATATCTTTTAAAAAAATCTGGGGGTTGTAATATGAAAAGAATAAAAAACCTATTAGTAATTGGAGCATCTTTAGCAGTCTTAACAATATCTGGCTGTACGGCTAATCCAGAAAAGACTGAAGGAAAAGCTAGACTAAATGATTATCTAGGCATACCTGAAGAGATAAGCTACAGCGATCAAGTTAAAGTGTATGATAACTATGTTGAGATGAAATATTTAGTACGCAAATCCGTTGAACGAATATCAGAATACGAAGATTTCAACAAAGACGGCAATGTCGACCTTTACTGCGTCCAAGACAGGGTAATCGGCCATACAGACGGAAAAATTGTTGTCATGATCGCAAGTGAGAAAGTCTGGGAAGATAATAATCTCCAAGGCAGTATTGTAAAATATGCGGATAAAGAACTTCAAAAGACTATAAACGAAGATTACGCATTGTTAAGGCAGAAAGGCGTTAAAGAAAGCGGAGAAAAATTCAGCAGCTTAGAAGTGGATTAAAGAATTTCCAGATCTTTAGGAAGTGTTGTTAATTTTTTATAACCATCCTTAGTTATCACTATCAAGTCTTCTAACCTTACGCCGCCAACATTTTCAACATAAATTCCAGGCTCTACCGTCACTACCATCCCTTCCTGGAAAACTCCTTTAGAAGTTAAAGATACGTTAGGCTGCTCATGAATCTGTAATCCTACGCCGTGGCCTAAACCGTGAACAAATTCGTAGCCTTTGGACTTGATATGTTCCTCTGCAATTTTGTAAGGTTTGATAAGTTCTACTCCCGACCTAATAGATTCCAATGCTTTAAGCTGGGCCGTTTTTACAGTCTCGTAGATATCTAAGACTTTTTTAGAAAGCTTTCCCACACCGTAAGTTACTGTCTGGTCAGACCTGTAACCTTTGTAAACGCATCCGAAATCTATAAGCACTAAGTCTCCATCCCTTATTTTCTTATTACTCGGTTTTCCATGCACCAAAGCAGAATTTTTTCCTGAAACTAAGATGGTGTCAAAAGAAAGCCCTTCTGCACCTTTTTCCTTAGCCAACCTTTCAAACTCGTTAGCAAGATAAGACTCTGTAATTCCGGGCTTGATCTTCTTCTTTATCTCTAATAAAGTCTCTTCTGATACCTTCGTAGCTTTTCTTATAAGCTTCAACTCTCCCTCGTCTTTCACAGCCCTTAAAAGCTTAAGATCTTCAGATACTGGATAGAACTTTTTCTTCTTAAAATGTTTTTTAAAAAGCCTGAACTGCGAGCATGTCAATGACTCATCTTCGTAACCTATCTTTTTAATGCCTTTCTTAGGCAAATAATTTGGCATCTCCTTAAAAACATCCTTGCATATGCCTATCTTAAAACCTTTAACCTCATTCTTAGACTGCATTGTGTACCTTCCATCAGTAAAAAAATAATTATCCTTTGCAGTCAAGAAGATGTATGCATTACTCCCTGTAAAATTAGAAATATACCTTATATTAGTCAGGTCTGTTATCAGAATAGCGTCTAATCCTTTCTTCTTGATAACATCCTTAACTTTCTTTATCCTGTTGTTCATCGTCAATGACTTAGTATTCAAGTCTTGTTTTTAAGCCTATCGCTCAAACAACTTTTTAGGGGTTTACGGACAGACTTTGCTGTAATGCTAACGATTCGCAAAATGCAAGTTCGCGCCAACATCGAGGCTTGTTTTCGCGTGCATTAACGAGGCTTCTTATGTCACATTTTCGAGGCTTACTGTTCGTCTTTATGGTACAGGGCTAAGAAGATTATCTTATCCTCATTTTTTGAGTATGAGTAAGACAGCCTGAATGGCGGGATGTGGACTTCTCTAGTTCCTTTTCTAGCGTATTTCATGGGTTTTCCTATCTCGGGGTTATTAATAATCTTTTCAATTTGTTTCTTCAGTTTATCTTTAAGGCGTTGGTCTCTTATTTTCTTGAGTGTTTTTTCAAATTTAGGGCTGAAGTCTGATATTACCATTTTTTCAGTTCTTTTAAGAATTCTTTGGAGTCCATGCTCTTGAATTCTCCTTTTTCATAGCTTTCCCATGCTTCTTCTGTTTTTTTGGCGAATGCAAGATCTTCTTTGAGACTTTCGCTTAGTTGTTCTATTTTTTCTATTATCAGCTGATGGTCGTTCCTTATGACGATTAGCTTTTCGCCTTCTTCTATGCCTTTTCTCATTTCTACAGGTATCACAATCTGCCCTTTTGAGCTCATTTTTGTTATTGCCATGTCCATTTCTCCTCACCAAGTAAGATTAATCTTACCTAGTTTATAAACCTTTCCTTATCAAAGGATTACTCTTGCTCTCTATCAACTTTGCCTAGAAAAAACGGAAGGTTTTCCGGAATATCCGGAGTTTCTTCACTTTTTTCTAGGCAAAGTATATAAAGAAATCATTCTGATATTCTCCGCAGTGAGGAGAGAATTGAGCTACAAATTGTGGTGACAGCGCCCCCACAATTTGATGAAATGTATTACACAATTGTGCATACATGTGCGCACAATCCAACCGATCCAAATTTTGACAACTGTGTTGTCAGAATTATGGCGTTGCAATTGTAACCACACTGCGGTTACAATTATTCCCAGAATGAAACAAGCCAAAAACATCTCAAAGCTTAAAGGGTACAATAATCTGTTAAATGATATAAAATCAATCCTGCAAAAAGGCCTCAATAAAGCCTACAAAGCAGTTGATAATATCAAGGTGCAGACTTACTGGCAGATAGGCGAGAGGGTTATAAGAGAAGAACTGACTTATAAAACCACAGCGGATTACGGGAAAAGGGTAATAGATAATTTAGCAGACGATATCGGGTTTAGTAGGGATGAGCTTTACCGTATTGTCCAATTTTACAGGACATACCCAATTGTCGTGACAGTGTCACGACAATTAAGCTGGTCTCATTATGTAGAATTAATAAAATTCAAAGAGGAAGAAGAACGTAAGTTTTATGAAATTCAGTCCATACAAAATAGTTGGAGTGTCAGAGAACTTAGGAGAAGGATAAACAGCAAAGAGTTTGAAAGAGCTAAAAAGAAGGGTGAGATTGTTGTTAGGTTCCAAAAACAGTTGCCTTTGCCTGAAGATGTTTTCAAAGATTCTTATGATTTCGATTTCTTGGATCTGAAGCAGGATTTTAAAGAAAAAGACTTGAAAGACGCTTTGTTAAGCAAATTCGAGGCGTTTATCAAAGAGCTTGGCTCAGATTTTTTTATCGGCAGAAGAGAAGTCCCAGTCTTGATAGGTGGCAATTATGACAAGGTTGACTTGGAGCTTTTCCATGCAGGGCTTATGTGCTATGTCTTAGTAGAAATTAAGACTGAAGAATTCAAACATTCCCATGTGAGCCAGATGTATTCTTACCTCAACTGGTATAAGGAGAACAAGTGGCAAAAAGGGCAGCGTTTGCCGATAGGCTTGATCATCTGCAAGTCCAAGGATGAAGAGACGGTGCATTACGCTTTAGGAGACTTGCGGAAAGAAATTTTCGTATCCGAGTATAAGGTTAGGCTACCTTCTGAGAAGGAAATAATCCATAAGCTGAAAAACGAATGACCTTCTTTTCTAAGCAATTTTTTACGAAAAAAGTTTACGAGTCCCTGCGGGTATGAATAGCATTACGATAAGGGTTAACATAAACCCCCAAAGAAAATATAGAACTGTAGTTTGATAAATTTTTAATATCTAAAAGGTGTTATTATTAGATTATGAGGGATGACCAGTGGCTTGCTGAGAGGCTGAACCAGATATGGCAGATGCTTTTTCCAGAAGTTGAAAGGCAGAATAATGTAGTGGTAAGGTTTAAAGGCAGGTGGAAGAACAAGTTCGGCCATATTAAACGGTTGAAAAACCAGGATACAGAGATAGTAGTAAACAGTTTGTTCAAGAATGAGTTAGTTCCGGAATACATAATAGACACTACAATAGCTCATGAACTTGTACATTACAGCCATGGTTTTCAAAGCCCCTTGCCTAAGAAGTATAAGCATCCTCACGCTGGAGGCATTGTAAGAAGAGAATTAGTAAAAAGAGGTTTTGGCCATATGTTTGCTAAAGAGAAAGTTTTTGTTAAGAAAGAATGGCCGAGAATGTTTAAAGAATTATGCCCTGAAAAGGTTTATGTTAAAAGGCGTGTTTTCAGGTTTTCTTTTTTCTAAGCTTTTTCTCTTTTAAGAATGGGAAACGCATGTGCTTCTTACAATTCAAACAGTAGTATATCAGTTTATTATTCCTAGTCCTTACCCTGCAGTTGACTCCTGGCTGTAAGAATTTGTAACAATGCTTGCAAAACCTTTTTTTAAAGTCAGAAGGCATTCTTACCCTTGCTTTCATAGCGACTTTCCTGGCTAGCTCTACGTAATGGTCTGCCCTTCCTGGATTTTTTTGGAAAATCTTCTCTGCAAGCGTGATAAGGGTCTTAATCCTCTCTCTTGCGATATACTTTTGTTTGAAACGAAAAAACTTAACCATACCTAACCTAAAGGCAGAAAGTTATAAAAAAGTTTGCCTTCTAAAAAAGATAGCCTTAAATAATAAGACCTCCTATTAGTTAGTATCAAGCGCAAAAAAATCCGGGGTGGTTCCGGCAACTAAACACGATAAGTATATCACCCAGCTCTGTGATAAGATCAGGGATGAATATGACGTTCTGCTTACTAATGTTAAGATAAAAAAAGACCAAAGGCTTATAGGAGAGATTGACGTATACGCCAGGAAGGGCACGAGAATAGACATTTACGAGGTCAAGTGTTCATACAGGATAATAAAAGCGAAAAAACAGATAAAAAAAGTGAGAAGGTTGTTAGAACTAGAAGATGGAAAGGGATATTTTTATTGCGGCAGCTCTGACTCGTTATTCTGTGTTAAAAAGTAATAGTAAAAATTTATAAGCCTTATAATATTACTAATAACCTATGAATAAGCTTGGGATATTATTAATCATTTTTCTTATGTTCTTAGTTTTTGGTTGTGAAAAAACTGAATATACGCCTTTAGGTCCTGAAGATTTTTCAATAAAAGAAGCTAGGTGGGATGTTGAGATAGAATTTGACTGTCAAAAATGCGACAAACCAGTATGCGAATGGGATCTAGGCTGGGAGTTAACATATCAATTCAATCCTAAAGGAAATAGGGAAGAAGCTGTTTGTTGGTATTATGTGGATGGCAAGATTAAGGTAAAAGCCATTCTTGACAAGAACAAGATTAAAATAGGTAAAAAGAGGTTATTCGATCCTGACTTAAAATCTGATTGCAGGTATGATCATAAAGTCGGGTTGTGCTGTGCTTATACTCAAGAAGAGCTGTTAAACGACAAGTATGTCTGCAAAGATGTTCTGTTAGAAGCTTTATGCCCTTAAGAAAAATAAAGGTGGACAGCTAACCAAGCCTCCCGATCAAAAGACCAGTACTACTCGGAACGTGGGCCTGCTTAACTTTGGTGTGCGGGATGGGAACCAGTGGAACCAGACCGCTATGGCCGTCCGATAATTCTTTTATTTTTGATTATTTATAAAATTATCGCTTTTCAAAATTTCACCACCCACAGTTGTTTGAACTGTCTTCTTAATTGAAAGTTTTTAGGTAGTTTCTTGTTCTGGTTTTTGTTGTGTTTTATTTTTTTATTTGGGTTTTTAGGTTTTGTTGTTCGTGTCATGTTGTTTTTGGTTT
>Ga0194112_10008895_pt1 | contig 12856 bp, 7 predicted proteins | sample TA2MahC400mmetaG_FD_146191 | JGI IMG/M metagenome (GOLD analysis project Ga0194112, IMG submission 146191) | Freshwater microbial communities from Lake Tanganyika, Tanzania - TA2015016 Mahale Deep Cast 400m | ecosystem: Environmental > Aquatic > Freshwater > Lake | place: Tanzania: Lake...
GAGGCATGGCAAGGACTTACGCCGAAATACACCTGTGCCGGCGCTGGATCGCCAGCTGCTCGCGCCGACCGACAACCACAACCCCTGGGGGCTACCCACAAAGAACCCCGAAGCGGCCATATTCCAGATTCCAGATTGCAGAGCGACGGGCGCGGGGCATGGCAGAGGGGCCGCCGGGCGGGGCTCTCTGGCGAGGAGGGCTGCCCGTCCGGCGTCGGCCGCGGTCAGCGGACGACGAGGACGGGGCAGGGTGCCTCGTCGAGGATGAGCTGCCGCTCGCGGGCCGACACGTCGCGGTGGCACAGGGTCCATCGGAAGGCGCCGATGACGATGAGGTCAGCGCCGCAGCTCTTCTGCTCGGCCAGGACGGCGGAGTGGACCGCGCCCTTGAGGAGCACGGTCTGGGCCTTCACGCCGTTCTCGCGGGCCAGGTCTGCCGCGTAGGCCAGGTGCTTGCGCCCCGAGGCCTCGAGCTCGCGCTCGTACTCCTGCGACTCGGCGGCCACCATGATGCCGCTGGTCAGCAGGTGCTTGAGCGTCGCAGTGTCCACCACGCCCACGGCGCTGAGCTGGGCCTTGTAGGCTCGGGCGAGCTGCACGGCGCACTCGGCCGCCTTGAGCGACGACTCCGTGCCATCCACGAGGACCAGGATGTGCCGAAACGAGGTCTGTGCCATGCTACACCGCTCCCTTGGCCATCTTCATGATCACGAACTGCTCGCGTTCGCGTTCCTCCAAAACGTCCTCAATGTAGGCCACGGTCTCCTTGTAGTCTGGGATGAAGATTTTGTCGAGTGCGTTCACGCGGCGCTGGGTTCTGCGGACCTCTGAGGCGAGGCGGAGGACGGCGTTCTCGACCTCGGCCAGGCGTGCAATGGCGTCGAGGGCCGCCGTGAATCGCTTCATCACCTCGTCGGAGAGCGCGCCGCCCGCGGCGGTGCTGAACTCGGGCTTGGGGGGCTCGTGCTCGGCGGCGACGGCGGGCAGGTCAATGCCCATGACTGGGCGGCCGCGGTAGTCGAGCCTGTGGCGGCGGATGATGCCGATGGCCTCGCGAGCCAGGGCTTCGGTGCCGCTGCGGAGCGCGGCGTCGCGCAGGGCGGCGAAGGCGGCGGCCATCGCCGCATCAACGTCCGCCTGGGCGCGTTTGGCCGCCTCGATGCGGCCCATCAGCTCGAGCACGAGAATCTGCCGCTTCTGCTCGAGCAGGTCGTAGCCCTCCTGCGCGGAGTCCAGGCCGCGCTGGAGGGTGAGGAGGCTCGACTTGGTGGGCGGCACGTCAATCTTGGCCACGGGCTATCCCTCTTTGGGCTCGGCGTCGGCTTCCTTGCGCTCGACGACCTCGACGGCGGCGGGCGCGCGGTAGCGGGCGTCGAGCAGCTTGTCGCTGATGCGGTAGAGTTCGGAGCGGGGGAGCATTGAGAGCACCTCCCAGCCCAGGTCGAGGGTCTGCTCGATGGGGCGGTTCTCGTCCTCGGGCTGGCTGAGGAAGCGGCGCTCGAATGCCTCGCCGAAGGCGAGGTACTCCTTGTCGAGGGTGGGGAGTTCCTCCTCGCCGATGACGGCGGCGAGGCCGCGGACGCGCTTGACGACGGCGTAGGCGGCGAAGAGCTGGCTGGCGAGTGGGCCGTGGTCGTCGCGGGTGCGGCCCGCGCCGATGCCGTCCTTCATCAGGCGCGAGAGGCTGGGCAGGCCCGCGATGGGCGGGTAGATGCCGCGCTGGAACAGGTCGCGCTCCAGCACGATCTGGCCCTCGGTAATGTAGCCGGTCAGGTCGGGCACGGGGTGCGAGATGTCGTCGCTCGGCATGGTGAGGATGGCCATCTGGGTGATGGAGCCAGGGGAGCCCTTGACGCGGCCGGCGCGCTCGTAGATGGAGGCGAGGTCGCTGTAGAGGTAGCCTGGGTAGCCCTTTCGTGCGGGGATTTCGCCGCGTGCGGTGCCGATCTCGCGGAGCGATTCGCAGTAGTTCGTCATGTCCGTGAGCAGCACGAGCACGTGGAGGCCGCAGTCGAAGGCCAGGTGCTCGGCGAGGGTGAGGACGGAGCGCGGGGTGAGGAGGCGCTCGATGGAGGGGGCGCTGGCCAGGCTGAGGAAGAGCGCCACGTTGCCGAGGACGCCGCTCTCCTCGAACGAGCGGGTGAAGAAGTGCGCCACGTCGTGCTTCACGCCCATCGCGCCGAACACGATGGCGAACTCGGGGGTCACATCTTCATTTGGCACATGGCCGCCATGTGCGAAATGAAGATGTGACCCCTCGAGGAGCCTGGCCTGGCGGGCGATCTGCCCGGCGATGCGGTCGTGGGGGAGGCCGTTGCCCGAGAAGATGGGCAGCTTCTGGCCCCGCACGAGGGTGTTCATGCCGTCAATGGCCGAGATGCCGGTCTGGATGAAGTCGCGGGGGTATTCGCGGGAGAAGGGGTTGATGGGCTGGCCGCCGATGTCGCGCTCGTCGCCGCCGAGGGGCGGCGGGCCGCCGTCTATGGGCCGCCCGATGCCGTCGAAGACGCGCCCGAGCATGGCGCGGGAGACGGGCAGGCGCATGGGCTTGCCGAGGAAGCGGACGCGGGTGGAGCGGCCCGCGAGGCCGCTGGTGCCCTCGAGGACCTGGACGACGGCCCGCTTGTCTGAGACTTCGAGGACCGTGCCGAGGCGCGTGTTGCCCTGGGCGTCGCGCACCTCGGCCACCTCGCCGTAGCCGACGTCGCGCACGGCCTCGACGAAGATGAGCGGGCCGGCCACCTGCTCCAACCCTACGTATTCCAGTCCGCGGTCCTGGATGCTGGTCACGGGCGGTTCCCCTTGAGCCGCGACGCCGCAAGTCGGCAGTCCGACGGTCTGAAATCGGCAATCGGCAATCGCCAATCGGCAATCACGAGAGGCTCCTCTCCAGCTCGTCGAGCTGGGCTCGCATGCGGTCGCGGAGGGCGTCGAGGCCCTCCGGCTTGTCGTTGGGCACGGTGGAGCGCGCGCGGACGATTTCGTTGACGCAGGCGAGGTCGCGGACTCTGACGAGCGGCGCGCCCTTGCCAATCACGCGCTCGGCGCGGTCGTGGAACTCGAGGATCAGGCGCATCAGGGCCGCCTGCTTGCGGGGGACGCAGTACATGTCGGTCGCGTCGAAGGCGTTCTGCTGGAGGAAGCCGTTCTTGATCATCTCGGCGGCCAGGAGGACCAGGCGGTGGCTGTCGGGCAACACGTCGGGGCCGACGAGTTTGACGATCTGCTGGAGGCGGTCCTCGCGCTGGAGGAGTTCGATGAAGCGCTGGCGCAGGTGGGGCCACTCGGGCTCGGTCTCCTGCCACCACTCAGCCACGTCGGCCGCGTACTCGCTGTAGCTGCGGAGCCAGTGGATGGCTGGGTAGTGGCGGGCGTTGGCCAGCGGGGTGTCGAGCGCCCAGAAGCAGCGGATGAAGCGGCGCGTGTGCTGGGTCACAGGCTCCGAGAAGTCGCCGCCTGGCGGTGAGACGGCGCCGACGATGCTGATGGAGGCGCGCTTGCCGCCGAGGGTCTCGACGGCTCCGCCACGCTCGTAGAAGTCGGCCAGGCGGCTGGGCAGGTAGGCTGGGAAGCCCTCCTCAGCGGGCATCTCCTCCAGGCGGGCCGCCAGCTCGCGCAGGGCCTCGGCCCACCGCGAGGTCGAATCGGCCATCACGCCCACGTGGTAGCCCATGTCGCGGAAGTATTCGGCGATGGTGATGCCGGTGTAGATGGAGACCTCGCGTGCGGCGACGGGCATGTTCGAGGTGTTGGCGATGAGCACCGTGCGCTCCATCAGCGGGCGGCCGGTGCGGGGGTCCACCAGCTCGGGGAAGCTGGCCAGCACGTCGGTCATCTCGTTGCCGCGCTCGCCGCAGCCCACGTAGACGATGATGTCCGCGTCGCTCCACTTGGCCAGGGCGTGCTGGGTCATGGTCTTGCCCGTGCCGAAGCCGCCTGGGATGGCCGCGGCGCCGCCGCGGCTGATGGGGAACAGGGTGTCAATCACCCGCTGGCCCGTGATGAGGGGCGCCGTGGGCGGCAGGCGCAGTCCGTAGGGCCGTGCTTGACGCACGGGCCACCGCTGCACCATCGACACCCCCAGGTCGCGCCCCGGCCTGCGGATGAGCGCGACGACATCTGAGACCGTGTAATCCCCCTCGGGGACCACCTTGGCCAGCGTGCCGCTCACGCCCGGCGGGCAGAGGACGCGGTGCTGGATGCACGGGGTCTCCTGCACGGTGCCGAGCACCTGGCCCTGTGCGACCGTGGCCCCTTCGGCCACGGATGGTACGAAGTGCCACTCCCTGTCCATTGGCAGGGGGGGCACCTTCTCGCCGCGGCGGATGAACGAGCCGCTCTCGCGGGCGATCTCGGGCAGCGGGCGCTGAATGCCGTCGTAGATGCTGCCGATCAAGCCCGGCCCGAGCGAGAGCGACAGCGGCGCGCCCGTGCGGCGGACCGGCTCGCCGGGTTGGACGCCCGTGGTGTCCTCGTAGACCTGGATGGTCGCCAGGTCGCCCCTGAGGCGGATCACCTCGCCGACGAGGCGCAGGCGGCTCACCTCGACGACCTCGTACATCATCGCGTCGGCCAGGCCCGTGGCCTGCACGATGGGGCCGGAGACGCGGGTGATGGTTCCGTGGTCACTCATGTGCCGATACCGGAAGCCCCGCAGGGCTACTCCTCGATCATCGCCACGAACACGAAGAAGAAGCGGAAGGTGATGCCCACGGTCAGCACCCAGGAGAGCAGCGCCCAGCAGATGCCCATCAGGGCGTACTTGCCGGAGCCGTCGCGGGCGAAGCAGAGGCACGCGACGCCCACGCCCACTGCGGCGAGGCTCATCACGGCCCACGCCACCGCCACCGCAGCCGTCACGGGCAGCAGCACGAGGGCGATGGGCGGGATGGACAGCGGCAGCAACACCATCGCGGCGACGAGCGACGAGAGGCCGAGGCCCCAAGCCAGGCCGCCGTGGGTGGCGTAAACGCCCCTGTGCTCAACCACAATCCCCATCGCACCATCCTCGTGGCACAGGCATCCTGCCTGTGGCCACCTAAGACACAGGCCAAATAGCTTTCAGCGATTCGGCTCATTGGGGTAAGGACTGCCTGAAGGCAGGACTCCAAACGAGCCGCTCTCCTGGTTCGGAGTCCTGCCTTTAGGCAGTCTTATCCCCTCTGAAGGCGCCGCCGAATCGCTGAAAGCTATTTGGCATGAAGTTCCGGCTTCGGCCCGACGAGGCTGTCCTCCTCTTCGTCACGATCGTGGGCGAGCAAGGCACTCGCGAGATCCTGGGTGTTCTCGATATTGACGAACTCAACATCGCCTGAAGAGCCGTTTTTTTTCACTCTCAGGCCGCTCATGATCGGCCCGGAATTTCGTTGTACTGGGGGGAGAGAGCGCGCGACGCGGGGCGAATGGCCGGAGAATGGGCGGAGATTGGGGAACACGACCGCAAGCGGGACGCTTGCGGCTACATTCGCCGCCCTGGCCACCGGCGCACGGAGCTGGTGGGTGCAAACTGATTTGCGGCCGGAGTAGTAAGTCGAGGCAGGGGCACGCCGGGGCCTCAATCCGCCTGCCACGGGAGAGACACGTCACAATGCACACGGCCCGGTTCCCGTTTTCCCGTGCTCGTCGTCGTCCTCGTCGCCGTCGTCGAGTTCTGGCGCTTTTCCGTCGGAGATCCGACGACGAGGACGACGACAACGACGACGACCGCAGCCGATGCGGGTTGCCAGAGCTGGGGCCATACCCGAGATGCGGCCGTCCCTTGCATTGCGTCACGGGTCCGCTATGATGGGCTTCGTGCAAAGGTGGGTCGGCCGAGCAGGAGCAACAGGCGACCAGGACGGAGGAGCGGAGATGGGCAGCGACTGGGCGGACTTTGTGGCGACGACGGAGCATCGGCGGCCGAGCCGCATCCTCTATCACGCTGGGTTCACCGATGACCTGCGCAAGCGGGTGGCCGAGCATATCGGAACGGAGGACATCGGCGGCCACTACGGCTTCTATCGCTCGGCCGGCCTGGGCCTCAAACGGCCCGAGGGGACGAAGGCGCCCGACTACTCGCGCTACTGGGCAGGCGAGACACTGCCCGAAGGCACGACGCTCGACGGCCACGGCGTGGCGATGGTGCCCGCACGCTTCTACCACTTCTGGGGCTACATCTCGCCGCTCCGCAACGCCGCAAGCCTGAAGGAGATCGAGGACTACCCTCTGGAGGACGTGAGCGACTGGGGCACGGACCACCTGGCGACCGACGTGGCTGCGGCCCATGCCGCCGGCAAGGTGGCCGTCGGATGGGTCGGCCACATGTATGAATCGGCCTGGCAGATTCGCGGCTACGAGCAGTTCCTCTTCGACACCATCGAGCGGCCGGCGTGGGCCGAGTGCTTGCTCGAGCGCCTCTTCGAGCAGAACATGATCCGCGCCGTGGCCTTCGCAAAGGCTGGGGCCGACATGATCACAACGGGCGACGACGTGGCGAGCCAGAAGGCGCTAATCTTCTCGCCGGACGTCTGGCGCCGCCTCATCCACTCGCGCTGGGCCAAGGTCTGGCGGGCCATCAAGGAGATTTGCCCGCAGGCGAAGATCTGGTACCACAGCGACGGCAACATCGCGGCCATCGTGCCCGAGCTGGTCGAGGCCGGGCTCGACATCCTGAACCCCCTCCAGCCCGAGTGCCTCGACGTAGACGCGGTCCACAAGCGCTTCGGGCGGCGGCTGACGTTCGACGGCTGCATCGGCACGCAGAGCACCATGCCCTGGGGCACGGCGGCAGAGGTGCGGGCGCGCGTGAAGGAGTGCATCGAGAAGTACGGCGCCAACGGGGGCCTCATCATCAGCCCCACCCATGTCCTGGAGCCGGAGGTCCCCCTCGCCAATATCGTCGCCCTCTTCGCGGCCTGCCGCGAGTTCGGCACCTTTGCCTAATAGCTTCCAGCGATTCGGCTCATTGGGGCGAAGACTGCCTGAAGGCAGCACTCCAAACGGGTCGCTACCCTGGTTCGGGCGCCCACAGCCGGCTGTGGGCGCCTGCCTTTGGGCAGTCTTGGTGCCGGTCAAGGCGCCGCCGAATCGCTGGAAGCTATCTGGGCCAGGATGGCCGCGGCGGCTTTCGCCTCCTCGCTGCCGGGGAGGTCGCGGACGACGGCCTCGAGGCGCGCCTGGCAGGCCCGGGCGCGCTCGAGCCAGCGACGCATCCGCGTGGGCGGGTGCGGTATCTCCTTGAAGGCCGGGGCGAAGCGGAAGTCAGGCTCCGACTTCTTCGCCTTCGAGGGCACGCGGAACTCGGCGAGGCCCTCGGGAGCGACAGCGAAGCCTGCGATGCTGGTGAACGACCAGCCCTTGCTCCCCGGCTTCACCTGAACGGCCAAGACGTGTTTGCCCTTCGTGGCGCGAATGGCGAAGGGGTGGGCCGCGAGGTCGGTCGCGGCGGCCCCGTTGCCGCTCGCCATCGTGTCGTAGATGGCCTCGCCGTCGAGATACCAGGTCATGAACCAGTCGCCGCTCGCGTTGACGTAGAGGATGCCGTCGGCCGGGCACTCGACCACTGCAAAGGCGTAGGCGACACTCGGTGTGCCGATGCGCACGCTCTTCGGGGCGTTCGCCACGTCGGGCTTCTGGCCGGGGCGCAGGTCGAGCAGGCTCGTGAGATACACCGTGCCGGCGTCGGACGGGATGGCGAATGGGGGATACTCGCGGTCGCCGACGGCGAGCTTTTCGGGGATTCGCTTCAGCTCGTCGCGTTCCAGCGGCGGGGCGTCGGGCGGCAGCGGCCCGAAGACCTGCCAGGCCTTCGGCCAGCCGATGTCCTTCAACCCGCCCTTCTCGATGGCCTTCGCCACGGCGACGGGCGGTATCTCCTCCTTCTGCTCGGCCTTGTAGTAGCTTGGGTGTACGGCGACCATGAAGAAGTAGAGGCCGGGCTTCAGGTGGAGCGGCTCGCCGCGCTTGAGGGCCTGCTTGCCCCCGCCCTGCATCACGGCAGGATGGTCGAAGGTCGGCACGACGACACGGTCACGCGGGTTGTCCAGTATGGTGACGGCGATGCCCAGGCCAGCGGCGCTGCTGAAGCCGCGTGGGTCAATCCGGGTGGAGAATGACGGGACGATGTCCCCAGTGCCCTGAAGCTCGTAGGTGCGTCGGTAGAGCGGCGGGTCATTGAAGGCGTGCTCGCGCGAAAGTGGCCTGAGCTTGTCGCTGACGCCGCCGAGCTTGAGCAGGCCGCCTTCCTCCATCGAGAGCCGAAGCGGTGCATCACCATCCGGAGGCAACGGGCCGGCCGCCAACCAGAGCTCCGGGGCGCGCCCATCGCGCAACTTGCTCACGGGCCAGCCATGAGGCGGGGGGAGCTTCTTCGGCTCGACCTCGCGCGGGGCGGCGGTGGTGGGCGGGGGGCCGAGGGAGGCGACGAGGGTCTTGGCCAGACGCTCCGCCTGGTGGCGTCTGCCCTCGGGCGTCGTCACGGCGATGCAGGTGAGGGCCTGCGGGGAGCGGAGGTACATGCGTTCGCCGGCGAAGACCGGGCTGACGCGCGTGCCGAGCTCGATGAGGTTCCGCGCGACGAGGAGCAGTTTCTCGTCCGCCGTGGCAATGGCCACCTGGCCGTGGGTCTGGTGCCCGCCGTGTGTTCCGCCGCCCGAATCGAGGCAGAAGACATAGCCGCCGGCCACGACGGGCGCCACGTCGTGCGCCACGGCGTTCTCGATGGCCGGCTTCAGGCGGGCGAGGGGGCGGCCCGTCGCGGCGTCCTGGGCGTGTAGTTCCACCCGCGCGTCGGGGCAGTGTGGGCCGCGCTCCAGGACCGGCATCGCGGAGAAGAGGAACCTCTCCGTGGCGACCGATGGCGCGGCGAGGGTGCCGAAGCCGCCGTGCTCGTAGTTGCTCTCCCAGAGGCGCGCGTAGCTCTCCCGCCCGTCGGGTCGGCGCCGCACGCGGAAGGCGAGGCCCTGGGCCTGGGTGGTCACGAACAGCGTGTCGGCATTGGCGGCCAGCCGCAAGTCCTCGATGCGATAGGACCCGAGCCCGACTTCGCCGTGGAGCCGCTTGAGCAGGGCAAGGCGTTGAGCTGGGTCTTCCACCCGCCGCCAGGCCTCGATGGCTTTGGGGTCAACGAACTCCTCGAGCTTCGCCTCGCGCGACCAGCGGAGCTGGCCCGTGGCCGCGTCCACGCAATGGAGCATGTTGGGCGGGCTGGTGACGTGGAGCGCGTCGCCGACGAGGACAGGCCGCGTCTTGCCGCCAAGTTCGGGCTTCCGCCAGGCGATGTTGATCCCCTTCTCGATGTCCCACGCGAGCGGCGGCGTGGCGTCGGGGAAGACGTAGCCGCAAGCGTCCCGCTTGCGATCGGCCACAAGCGGGACGCTTGTGGCTACGTTGCGAGGCTCGCGGAGCGAGTAGGCGACGCGCAGCCACGATGGCTCCCTGTCCCGGTGGACACGGGCGAGGAGCTTGTTGGCGCCGGCCGCCAGGGCGATGGGCACGACGACCCCGCCTCTGCTGCGATACCGCCAGGGCTTGGGCGTGTCGGCCCACACAAGGCGGCCGTTCACCCACACCTTGGCGAAGTCCCCCGCCTCCAGGCACAGCCACGCTTTCTGCGCGGCTTCACTCTTCAGTTCCGCCGCCCCGTACCACAACTCGCCCCGGAAGCGGTTGTAGACGCTCGGCTGTTCCCAGGGCGGGGCCAGGCGCGGCCCGTCGCACTGGACGGCCTGCCAGGACTGCCTCGGCGCGTCGGCCCTCTTCGCGCCGAAGCGGTCGGTGTCTTGGAAGTGCCTCACGCCGGGGAGCGGGACGACCTCCGGGACGAGGGCGGTGTCGTTTTCCGTGCCCGCCCGCTGCTCGAAGGGGCCGAGGAGCTGCCAGTCGCGGATGGGCGACCAGTCGGCCTCCAGGCCGCTTTCGGGAACAGGGGTCGGCAAGGCCGAGTCGGCGGGGGAAGGGACGCCTGGGAGCATCGCTGCCGCCTCGCGGCAGTAGGCGTCAACCTGCGCCGCGTCCGCGCCCGCCCAGTCGGGCGCCGCGGCATCGGTCTGAGCCAATGCCTCGTCGAGTGGCAGGGGATAGTGCTGAAGCGCCAGATGCAGCGCCCGAATGTGGTGCATCACCGCGTTGACACGCGCCGCGACGGCATTCTCCCCCGTTCGTAGTTCGGCCTTCAGGCGGTCCTCGGTCTTCTCTGGATTGTCGAGCATCATCCCGTCAAGCGCTCCGACCTGCTCGCCCAGGTCACCGTTGGCCTGAAAGCGCCCTGTCACGGCCTTGCCGCCGCGGCCGCGGACCTGACCTTCGTAGGTGCCCATGTCGCCGCTGGCTCTGAACTTGCCGCTCAGCGCGTGATGTCTGAGGCTGGCGTCCACCTCGAACTTGAGCGCCAGTGGCGGCATCTGAGGCGTCTTGCCGCCGCCGGGAATCCAGCCGTCCGAGTGCAGGAAGATGACGAGCGTGCCCGCAAGCCTCTCGCCTTCGAGGCGCAGCCCCGTGGCGTCGCCTTCGTGGAACCCGCCGTTCCAGGTCGGCGTCTGCACGCGGATAGCGGTGAAGCGCGTGCTTGGCACGATCAGGCGCACAAAGATGGGGCGGATGACGGTCGCTGGCTGCTTCTCGCCCTTCTTCTTCGGCTCCCAGCGCACGCCGCCCTCAAGCACCAGGTCGAGGAGCACGGCGTCCTCGTGCACGACCGCGTCCAGCGTGTACGACTGCCTTCGCGGGGTGGAGTGGCCCGTCGGGATGAAGCGGTCCCACCACGACAGCGGCTCGCCGGGCGGCAGCTTCTCGTCGAGGGTCTGGTCGAGCCGGAACTCGATGGCGAGCGAGCCGCCGAGGCTGCCCGCATCGAGCTTCGCCTGCGTCGCGTCCACTGGGAAGCGGAGCGTGTTCCGCCAGGCGATGCCGGCGCCATTGGCCAGGTGGAAGCCGCGCCACTCCTGCATCGTGCCCTGAGCCCAGGCGGGGACCTCGGCGTAGGCAGCGCGCCACGCGCCGCCGGTCTGACGGAGGACGATGTTCAGGTCGTCGCGGTCGGCCCCCTCGTCGAGCCGCAGGTAGAGGTTCCGCGCCGGCCCCTTGGCTCGGTCCGCGGCCTCCCGCCTGCCCAGCTCAGCCAGGAGGCCGTCGCGAAGGGCGGTCAGCTTCCGCAAGTCGGCCCGAAGCGTCTCCTGTCCGCCCCAACCCACGCCCGCGCCGAGCGCCGCGGCCAGCGCCGCTGCCGCACGAAGTTGATGCACGGGGGCGTCTCCTTCCCTGTGTGTCCCTCCCGCGCGATCGGCGCCCATTCTATTGCCGCGCCCCGGCGCGTGCAAGAGCCTCTGGCGTCGTGCACCCCGGCCCCTGCTGGTCCTTGCTGTCGCGGCCACGACCTGCTACACTCCGAGTTGGTGGTCCCAATCCCTTCCGAGGGAGAATCGCTCATGAACGCCCACGAGTGGTCACTTCATCTGGCCGCAGGGATGGTCGCCGCGGCGTTGCTTCTCGCCGCCAGGACGACGGCGGGGGAGACGACACAGGCTCCGGCAACCGATCTGCGCGACATGGCCGGGCAGAAGGTCAGCGGACACGAGCGCCTGGTCTGGAGGTACACCGAGCTGACCGTGGAATGGGGGTTCAAGAAGGGGACGGAGAACCTGCCCTTCGACGGCAGGATCGAGTCCACGCATTCCCTGGGCATGCTCGGCACTGCGAAGCCGCTGTCGGGCGACGGACGGACGACGATGGCCGGCCCGCTCTCGTGGAAGTCGCCCGCGGGAGGCAATGCCCGGCGCGGCATCGTCGTCCCCGTCCTCTACACCTCGGCGGTTCGCGGCCCGGCGCGCACCATTCTGACTGTCCGCACCGGCTCCGGCAGCTTCTCGTTCCAGCCGATTGACCTGGAGACGGGGCCGATTCTGGCGCCGGAGTTCGGCTTCTTCGTCCTCGCCACGCCACAGCCGAAGCCTGAGCCGAAGCCGGTGCCGGCGACGCAGAAGGAGTTTCCCCCGGCAGCGGAGATGCTGACGGGCAAGGTTGATGCGCGCGATGGGACCACAGCCGTGGCGGGCTGGGGGAGCAAGCAGACGCCAAGCGTCTTCGCGTACCCCGGCAAGGAGCCGGGCACGCTCCTCGGCGGCATCATCAAGCTCCCGCCGCGCAGCATCGCCGTCCACCCAGGCCCTGACTGCGACATCGCGGTTGGCTGGAAGAGCCCCATCGCGGGCGCGGTGGTTGTGAAGGGCAGGGTCGCCGATGCGCACCCCTCGGGCGGCAACGGGGTCGAATGGTCCGTCGTCCACGACTCCAAAGCCGGCCGCAAGGTGCTGGCTCGCGGGGCAATAGACCGCGGTGGGGTTTGGAGTGCGGGCTTCAGCCCGTATCCAGCCGGGGGCGAAGGCGAGCAAAGAGACGGCCTGAAGGCCGCACTCCAAACAACGGTCGAGAGGGGTGATCTTCTCTCGATTGTGATTGGCAACCGAGGCGAGTACACGTGCGACACCACGTCCGTCGAGCTGACCATCGCCGAGGCCGGCGGCCAGGGACGCGTGTGGGACCTGGCGAAGGACGTGGTGGACAACATCCAGGCGGGCAACCCACACGCTGATTCGCTGGGGAACGCGGCGGTGTGGCACTTCTACGCGCCGGGCCGCCAGCCCGGGCAAGGCGGCCTCTGGCGCCCGCCCAAGCTGCCATTCGACTCCAAAGCTACCACAGCGCGCGAGTTCATGGCGGAACTGGCAGCGCACAAGCTCAAGACCATCCGCGAGCGGGTCCGCGAGCACCCGGAGCAGACCTGGGAGGGCGCCATGCGGTCGCTCTACGGCGACATGAAGCTCCCGCCCATGCCCGTGCCGCCGTTCGACCCGGCGATGTCGGTGGAAGTGCCCGACAAGAA
>Ga0194112_10008901_pt1 | contig 12853 bp, 10 predicted proteins | sample TA2MahC400mmetaG_FD_146191 | JGI IMG/M metagenome (GOLD analysis project Ga0194112, IMG submission 146191) | Freshwater microbial communities from Lake Tanganyika, Tanzania - TA2015016 Mahale Deep Cast 400m | ecosystem: Environmental > Aquatic > Freshwater > Lake | place: Tanzania: Lake...
AGTTGATTTTCGTTCCATTCGGCTGGGTCACCGTCACCGGAATGTCCCTCAACGGCGCTGCCATCAGCAGCAGGCATCCGGCGAGAATGAGCAGCGCCAGTACCTCCAGCGGGATGAGCTTATTTGTCTCCATTTTATCCTCATCAGCATTATTTATAATGGTTCATCCGGAACTGACAGGTCAGAAACGTCAAGCACTTTATCCACCGGTACTGCCCCGGAGTGTAGAATTTCCATTCTTTTTCTGCATCTCACTCAAGGTGGCAGATTTACGAAAGCGCTTGACTTATTCTACCGGATCGGCGGTATGCTCCGAAAGTAAAAACAGGAGTTTCTTATCAATAGAATCATGTCATTCTGAGTATCCTGATCATTCTGAGAGGATTGCTCCATGCGCAGGATCATGAGCTTAGCATCCTCACAGAAAACTATCCTTCACTCAGTTTTGAAGAGGATGGCGTCGTTTCCGGCTATGGTGCTGATGTGGTAATCGCCATCCAGAAGATCCTGGGCACCGATCTCACCTATCCACAACTGGCACAAGAAGCCGGCATTTCTCCCTCTTTGCTGAAACCGGTATTAGAACTGATGTTACCGTTTTTTACCTGGCTTTTCCAATCAATAGCGATCCCGACATCGTCGATGCCTGGCGCGGTGCTCTCCAAAACTGCCGGAGTCGGGAGAACGGGAGACCATCAGAGCCCGCTGGGCGATACCTTGATCTGGACTATTGTATAAGTGCTGTTTGTTAGTTCCGTTATTCCTGTACAGGCTGAAATCAGGGTCTTCTGGTTGGGGAAATGTGACTTGACAAAAGCGAAGTATGGAATAGAGTGGTGAAAGACAGCATGAAGCTGGAACGAGGCAGAGAAATAGTCGATCTGCCTTGAGGGAGGATAAGATGCTGAGTGATCTGGAAATAGCCCGGCAGGCAAATCTGAAGCATATCACTGAGATCGCTGCGGTCTTGGGATTAAGTGCTGACGATCTCGATCATTATGGTTCGTACAAGGCAAAGATCCGGTACACGGCATTGAGCCGGATCGAGAACAATCCCTATGGCAAATTGATCCTGGTCTCCGCCATAACTCCCACTCCGGCGGGAGAAGGTAAGACGACCACTTCGATCGGACTGGCACAGGCATTGAACCGGATCGGCAAAAAGGCGACGGCGGCGATCCGCGAACCATCACTCGGACCGGTCTTTGGTGTTAAGGGTGGTGCTGCCGGTGGTGGCTGGTCGCAAGTGCTTCCTATGGAAGATATTAACCTGCATTTTACCGGCGACTTTCATGCCGTGACCGCTGCCAATAATACCATCGCCGCACTGCTCGACAATCATATCTACTATGACAATGACCTGAAGATCGATCCGCGCCGCGTGACCTGGAAAAGAGTTCTCGACGTCAACGACCGGATGCTGCGCAAGATCGTGATCGGTCTGGGCGGCAGTAAGCAGGGCTTTCCGCGCGAGGACGGATTTGACATCACTCCCGCTTCGGAGATTATGGCTATCCTCTGCCTTTCCAACAACATGGACGAGCTCAAAGAACGGATCGGAAAGATCACGGTCGGCTTCACTTATGACGGTGAACCGGTGACGGTTCAGCAATTGGGTTTCGCCGGTGCGATCGCTGCGCTGCTCAAAGATGCACTGAAACCGAATCTGGTGCAAACGCTGGAGAATACTCCCGCCTTCGTGCATGGGGGACCATTTGCCAATATAGCGCAGGGGGCAAATAGCATTCTTGCCACCAAAACGGCGCTGCGTCTGAGCGATTATGTGGTGACAGAAGCGGGATTCGGCTTTGATCTGGGGGCGGAGAAGTTCTTTGATTTGGTCTGTAAATATGGCGAATTCTGCACTAATGCGGTGGTTCTGGTCGCCACGGTACGGGCGCTCAAGATGCATGGCGGTGCCAAACTGAGGGATATTGCTCCGCCCAATCCGGCTGCCGTCGAAGCCGGACTGCCCAATCTTGCCAAACACTTGGAAAACATCCATAAATTCGGCATGAAATCCATCGTTGCCATCAACCGCTTTGGCACCGATACGGGAGAAGAACTCCGGATCGTGACGGACTTTGTTCATGCCAATGGCTTTGAATCGTGTGTGGTCGATTTCTTTGGCAAAGGCGGGGAAGGCGGGATAGAACTGGCGGAAAAGGTCGTGAATATGGTGGATACGGATGTGTGCCAATTCCGCACTCTGTATAAGTGGGAAAGCCCGGTCGAGGAGAAGATTGAAATTATCGCTTCGCAGATCTATGGTGCGCAGAAGGTGGACTATACCGCCACTGCCAAGGCAGACCTGAAAAAGATCAATAAATATGGCTTTGACAAGCTGCCGATCTGTATCGCCAAGACGCAGAAATCACTCTCCGACAATCCGGAATTGCTGGGCAGACCCAAGGACTTCCTGGTGACGGTGCGAGAGATCCTGATCTCCTCCGGCGCTGGATTCTTAGTGCCGATCACGGGTGAGATCATGCGGATGCCCGGACTGCCCAAGCATCCATCGGCGGAGATCATCGACGTCGAACACGATGGTAATATCAGCGGCTTATTCTAAGGTCTGAAGGGACTTTTTCACCGGTGCTGTTCATCATTCTCAGCATTTTGTGCTCGGTGATGAGCGCCAATCTGTTGATGTACTACAAAAGCAGGCGGGAGGTGGCGATCTTGCCGGTGTTTCTGGGCAATTACTTTGCGGCGTCGCTGTTCAGTTATGCCGTGCTGGATCCGTCAAACACGGTGGTGAGAGGTATTGATCTCGGTTTTGGAGTGCTGACGGGCATGCTATTTCTGCTCAATTTCATTGTCTATCAGCGCAATATCATTGCCAACGGGCTGTCCATCAGCGTAGGTGTGATGCGAATCGCAGTGGTGGTACCGCTACTACTTTCGGTGCTGGTATTTGACGAAAAGATCAGCGGACTGAACCTGATCGGGATCGTCCTGGCGCTGAGTGTCTTTAGCTTTCGCAGCGACCGGCGGGAATTGCGCAATATCCTGCTGATCCTTCTGCTGTTTATGGTGTCGGGTTTGACGGATTCCACGTTGAAGTTGTTTGATGAACTGGGTGGCGGAGGCAGTGAACTCTTTGTTTACTTGGTATTTACATCGGCATTTATGATCACCTTGCTGGGGATCGTGATCGGCAGGATTCGGGTGGAGCTGAGGAGTATTGGGTTCGGACTTGTCCTCGGAATTCCGAACCGCTTCTCCACGGTATTTTTCCTGATGGGACTGGAAAGAACTCCGGCGGCGGTCGCTTATCCAGCCACTGCTGCCGGTATCATGCTGATGAGTATCCTCAGCGACGTGCTGATCTGGAAGCGACTGTTCTCGCTACGAGAGGGTATCATGTTCGCCGTGCTGGCGATCAGTGTTGTCCTGGTCAATCTATAGGGGGATAATCCTTTACGATCCTGGTGTACATTGAGCCGCCGCTGGCGGAGCCAAAATAACCGAGAGCATTGCGGATGCCGCCATGGAAATAACCCTCCGGCGAGTATTTGTAGCGGAAATAATTATCGTCGCAGGAAAACAGTGAGACGCGGTATCTGCCAAAGAAGATGAATCCCATACGGTAGTCCTTGATCATCATAAAGTTACCTGCCGGTTGCTGATGCGGGATCGAGGTGTATTTGCCAAAAAACTGGATGCGGCGGATACCCTCTCTGGCTGAATAGTAAGCATTGACCATGGTCGTATCCGGATTGGTCTGGCCAAAGACCGGAGTGGTGAATTCCAGAGCGGTGGAAAACTCTTCCAGACAATACATCTCAGCATAGAGATTGAGGGCGCCGATGTAGGAACCGGTCTCCAAAGCCAGTGGGTAGCGGGATTCCACGGTGTCATACGTGATCTCGGGATAAGGTTCCTGGTTTTGTATCGTATATCCCTGTCCAGTGACGTTCCAGCCATAAAAATCCGGCGTAAGAGTGACCTGTTTGGGAACGGTTGTTTCCCCCCCAATGAGTTTTTGATGGCCGGGGATGGTCACCTCCAGGCGGTAGGTATGCTCCGGCTGGATGAGGTTTTCGTCGGGGTCGATGTATTTGATCTTGAAATCATGCAGGGCAGGTATTAGCTGGAACTCCGTTCCGGTATCCAGATCGATGATCTTGACCTCGGCATCAGAAACAAAGAGTTCCAGTAATTGAAAGTCCTGGATGGAAGTGCTGCGGGTGACGTAGATTGGCCTCTCCAGCCCGATCGGTTGGCCAGCAATGAGCAGTCCGGTCACAGTATAGGTCTCGCCTTCAAAGCGATCCGGAGAGGTAAAGTCGCGGCATCCGGCAAGGATGATCAGGATTAGCGGGAGGAGGAGAAGATAGATATGGTACTTCATTGTATGCTCCTTACCATTTCACATTGACGCCGACAAAGGGTAGAAAGGGAAATTGGGTGCCGTCATCGTGGTTGAGGGTTAGTTGTCCGGTGTCCAAATCAGGTGAGATATTGTAATCGCGGAAACTTACGTTCTTGCGATTCAAGACGTTGACGATCTCGAAATAGGGCTCGATCGAGCCCCAACGGTAGAGAAATTCCAGCTTGGTGCTGAGATCGAGTCGGACATAATCAGGCAGACGCTCCCGGTCGCTGTAACTGTAAATGATCTGGAAATCCTCGCCGTCAAAGTAGATGCGCTCCGGCACTTGATTGGGCTGGCCGGTGGTGTAAGTGAAATTGAGCCCGAACTTAAGGTCGCCACCCATGAGCTGCCTGCCGGTGTTTTCGGTGAAATTGAAATTTTCGATGATATTCACCTGGTGGCTGCGGTCATATTTGGGGTAGAAATAGCGCGGTTCAAGGGTCTCGGGATCGATATTGGTATTCTCTATCCGGCGCTGGGTCTTGCTGATGGTGTAACCGATGAAGCCCTCAAAGCCCTTCCAGTCATTACGTAACATAAAGTCGGCGCCATAGGTGAAGCCCTTGCCGGTATTGAAGGTGTCCTTGAGCTGAACAGTAGCATTGTCCCAGGTGAAAGCGGTGGCAGTATTGTATTGTAACAAATTGCGGTAGGTCTTGTAATACACCTCAAAGTCAAAGCCAAAGCTGCGGGAGAGCTCATTCTTGTAACCCACGGTGTAGTGGTCGGAGATGCCCGGGCGTAAGCTGCCATCCATTGGATACCAGATATCGAACGGGGTGCTGACCTCCATGGACATCAGCGTCAGGTACTGGTAATAGCGGCCATAGTTCACATAGACGTTTTCGGCTACATCCAGCTTACGACGCAGCGAGACCCGTGGTTCCAGATTGAGGTAGGAGGCGTGAGGGGAATTGGGCAGATTGACCGACAGAGTCTTGTACCAGGACAGACGAAAGCCCGGCTGGAGTGTCCAGAAGTCGTTGATATCCCATACATCCTGAGCATAGACAGCGGAGAGCAATGATTTGGCATCCACATCCGGCAGGGCATTGGGGTCGTATTGGGTATCGGTGTCCATCTTGAAAATGGTCTGGTTCCACTTGAGCTCGTAACCAAAGTCCAACTGGTGCTCGTTGTTTGGCTTCCAACTCAGCATCCCCTTGGTGGACAGGTCGTCAATACCATTGTGACGGGAGATGGAGTTACTGCCTTCCTCGTTACTGACGCTGAAATTGCTCTCGAAACGGCTGCCGGCGATGATGAAATGGGCGAAGAGCGTGGGATTGAAGAGACGCACCCACTGTGTGGTAAAGGTCTGATTACCCCAATCCAGCTTCAGTTCGGAACCGAAGTCAAAGGTCAGGTCATCTCTGCCAAAATAGGCGCTGGCGCTGAATTTGTTGCGGCTGTCCAAATCCCAGTTCAGCTTGGCATGACCATCATAGAAGTAATAGTCCGGCAGATCGACAAACTGCTTCATCAGTTCCAGGTATGTGCGGCGGAAAGATGCCATATACGATCCATGCTGTCCGCCGATCCGCCAGGGTCCTTCCAAAGTGGCGCTGGTGGAGATGGCACTCAGACGCGCTACTCCCTGATGGTAGTTGCGGTTGCCCTGGCGGTTGGTGACATCCAGGACGGAAGATAACCTGCCTCCATACTTGGCAGGATAACCACCTTTGATCAATTCCACGCTTTCCACGGCATCGGTGTTGAAGGTACTGAAGACACCACCGAAGTGATTGGGATTATATACATCTATATCGTCCAGCAAGATGAGATTTTGATCCGGGCTTCCGCCTCTTACGTACAGACCGGCACTGAAATCAGAGATCGGTGTCACTCCCGGTAGAGCCAAAACCGATCGGAACACATCCGCTTCGACCACCGCAACTACTTTCTGAATATCCTCCGGATTTTGACGGATAGTGCCGATGCGGATCTGGGGTGGACTGTAGATGTTATCCTCCTCAGGGGCGGCGGTGACCACAATACGCTGAAGCTCCACTCCGGTTTTCTCCAACGCTACATTCAGCGGAAAATCCTCCTCCTGAGCGGCAATACGAAAGGGTATCCTCTGAGTGGAAAAGCCGATCATGGACACTTCCAGAGTGTAAGAACCAGGTCGGCTGATATTGAGGACATAATATCCTTTCTTATTGGTCTGCATACCGACCCGGGTCTCGGTTATCCTTACGTTGACATACTGCAAGGGCTCAGCGCTTTCGGCGCGGGTGATAAAGCCGCTGATCGTCGCTGCCGATAGAATCTGAACAAGCAAGATTAATGCGGCTGTTGTTACAGCAAATCGGATCTTGGTCATCTTCCCCATCCTCTAAATCCGGTCTTTCTTACTGAACTGATAACTGCATCACCAAGATGTAGAACCATCTTGTGATAATCAAGCTGGCTTATCCTGGATAACTCACTGTTTCTATGCTCTTCCGGCAGTTCCACCCTGTGAGGTCCTGAATGTTTGAGGTGGCTGTGCAAATTTAATATGCCCGTACTCCCGGTCCACAACATAACCCCGATCTCCAGGGGATCGGTATCCGATTCCAGGATTCCGCTGCGGATTGCCTCTACGATCGGACGGCAGACCACTTCCCAGACCTGTCTGTTCATGGCAATCAGTTCCAAACAGCCCTCGTTTTTGCTGAAGTCAAAGTCCTCAATGGGATTCATCGAGTTCAGCAGCTTAAAGTGCCCCGGAAACCGATCGTAGAAGTCGAGATATGCCTCGCCGATCGACTTGATTCGTTTCTCCAGATTCCCTGCCCTGGACTGATGCTCCTCGAGAACGGCGATGAACTGCTTCAATACCAGTATGATCGTGACGCTCAGGAGCTCTTCTTTGTTCTTAAAATACAGATATAAGGTCGCCTTGCTGTATTCTGCCTTTGCTGCGATCTCCTCCATGGTTGTATCAGCCAGACCCTTCTTCAGAAAGATCCTCATCGCTGTATTGATGATCGCAGTGCGGCGCTGCTCTCGTTCCCGCTGCTTGCGTTCCTGTATTCCCATCATTACCTCGCTATAACCTTTATGCAAATATAAAACTCATGGTCAGACAATAGTATGACAGTCATCATATTGTCAAGAGATTCGTTATATGGTGACAATTAAATGATTGTTAATATATGAAATGTATCATCCTTGGGAACTGCTAAACTGCGATCTCGAGATAAACCGGACAGTGGTCGCTACCCATGATATCTTGTCTGATGCCGGCTGATATAACTTTGTCGGAGTATTCGCTATTGACGAAGAAGTAATCGATGCGCCAGCCGATATTGCGGGGACGGGCTCCGGTGCGATAGCTCCACCAGGAGTATTCATCGGGGGATTGATTGAACCGGCGGAAGGTATCCACCCAGCCATATTCCACGATCTTATCTAACCATGCCCGTTCGATCGGCAGGAAACCGGAGTACTTCTCATTTTCTTTGGGAGTAGCGAGGTCGATCGGCTTATGAGCGGTATTGTAGTCACCGGTGACAATCACCATCTTTCCGCTTTGCCTGCTTTGTTCCATCTCAATCAGACATTGCTCATAAAAGCGGAGTTTATAATCCAGCCGCTCACCGCTCATCTGCCCATTGGGGAAGTAGATATTGTAAAGGATGAACCCAGGATACTCGGCAATGATGATCCTGCCTTCATGATCAAACTCGGGAACACCAAAGTCATAGCGTATTGAGATGGGGCTGATCCCCGAGAATAAAGCTGTGCCGGAATAACCCTTCCTTTCCGCATGTGACCAATATACGTCATAATCCGAAAGTGCAGACAATTCCTCCGGGATCTGATGTTCTTGGAGTTTGGTCTCTTGCAGTCCCAGGATATCCGGCTTTTCCCGCTCGATCACGCGGATGAAATCCTTGTTCAATACAGCCCGAAGCCCATTGACGTTCCACGACCACAACAGCAATTTCATATCTAACCTCTATTGATTCAGATACAGTATTTTCCGAGTCAGAGACCGGTCTTTTCCAGAGAGACGCAGCAGATAGATCCCTTGCGCTATTCGCTTGCGCTGGTCATCTCTGCCGTCCCATTGGATTATCTCCCTGCCCTTGGTGGGATCAATCGCGAACTCCGTAACCAACTGCCCCCGTAGATTATAGACCGCAATTTCAGCGTATTCGCCAACACCTTTCTCGATCACTAATCGGATGGATCCGGCAAAGGGATTGGGATAGCAGCTCAAATTGAAGACAGCCGGCGGAGCATCATCCGGAGCTACCGGCAGAGCCGGATTGAGCGAGACCAGGATATTGCGCAGAGCGGGATAGACCCCATCCGCCTGCATAAAGTAGAGCGGAAAACCAAACAGAACCAGTGAACCACCATTATCATAATCGCTCCGGAAGGCAGCGCTTTGTCCACTACCGTTGCTTCCATCCGTCATAACCGCTTGATAAAGAGAATATTGCGCTCCGGTAAAGGTATGCACCATCGGCAACCGTCCACTCCAGGCAGCCGCCAGTTTTGCCGGATCGGGATAGAGGTCGGGCAGTAGATCAGAAGTAGCGCTGATCAGGTTTGCTCCGTTGTCAAAAAGGATACTAATTCCCGGAGTAAAGCGTTGTCGGAAAGCATTATCCAGTTCACCAGCCGTCTTCCATCCGGAGATGAGCATTTTACCGCCACCCATCAGATATCCACCCCAAAGGTTAAGAGCATCGCTGATGTACTGATTGGTGAAATCATCGTCATGATACAGGATCACTTTATATCGCCCCAGTTGCGTCAGTGCCGGCAGACCTTGAGTAGCAAGATTCCATTCATCAAAACCATAACCAGCCAGGGCGTCCCGGTAAAAGTCATCCACCATCTGATCGGTCGGGCTGATGGCATTGCCGTTTCCGTCCCGGGTTTCGTCCACCACCAAGAGATTATGCGTAAAAGTAAATGCCTGTGGCGTGGCGGAAAGCGCTACCGATCTTTGCGTGGCAAAGCCCGCATCGTCCACCCCCGCGATGGCATAATCATAAGTCGTTCCATTGGTTACGGTTTCATCGAGCCACCCGTCACCTGCGGTAAAGGCGATCTGTGTCCAAGCACCCGTGCCGGCAGGACGACGATAGACCCGATAGCCGGTGATGTTGCCCAGCGCGGTCAACGGATCCCAAGACAGAAGCACCGCACCGTTGGTGGGCATACAGTGTGCCAGAACGGGAACAGTGCTTTGCTTCTGACGCAGGAGCACCCAATTATTCGGATCAGCCACCACCGTCTCATTACCGGTAACCTGAGCCAGGTCAATGATATTAGCATGACCTTGAGGACTGGCGATCAACAACAGTGAATCACTTCCGGAAGCATGATTTAGCCGGATCGGAAAGTCGATCGTAAAGGGTGTAGCCGTATTCGACAGCGTCTTGCCGATCACCTTCACCTGAGGTGGATCCGGTTTGCTCATCACCATATATCGCAATTCCGGTATCCCGGCGCAGTAGATCCACTGATAGAAGAACTGATTCAGATCCTGTCCGCTCAGTTGTTCCGCGATCGCCTGAAACTCTGCTGTAATGGAGTTATGATTATGATAGGTAGTGTAATAGGTCTGCAGAATGTCAAAGAAGATAGCATCGCCCACCTTCAGGCGGAGCATGTGCAGAACCGATGCGGCCTTTTCGTAGGACGGAGGAGTGAAGTAATTGTAAAATGAGGGATTATAGATGATGCGCGGACCATTTGCCGCCTCCCAGTTCAGATAATACTGATGATAACTGGAAAGGACATAAGCTACCGCTGTCTGCCAGCCCCAGCGTTTATCGACCCAGAGATGTTCCGAGTAGGTGGCAAAGCCCTCGGAAAGCCAGACATCCTTGAAGGTGAGAAAGGAAACGCTATCCCCATACCATTGGTGCGCAAGTTCATGGGCGATAACCAGTTCACCTGCCCCGTTGCCCGGGATCAATTGGAAGCCCAGTGAGGTCATGGTCTGATGTTCCATCGCCGCATAGGTGCTCATATTAACGATGGCATGTCCATATTTTTCAAAGGGATAGTCGCCAAAGAGACCGCTAAAGTAATCGACCATCGCCGGCACCTGGATAAAGTCGTTCACGGCATTACTATATTGATGTTGATAGACGAAACTTTGGATCGGGATATCGCCGGCGTTCTGATTGATCTCCACATACGCAGCGGCATGCAGACAAACCAGATAGGTGGTCATCGGATTACTACCGAGCCAATGCGTGGTGTGAGTACCGTTGCCATTATCGACAATGCCGGTGCGAATCCCATTAGCAGCCACTTTCCAGTCCGAGCGCATCGTGATATGCAGATCGACGATCGCCTTGTCCCAAGGATAATCATAACAGGGCCACCACTGCCTGCCGGCATCGGGATCGGAGATCGTAAACACGTAACTCGCACTAAAATACATCCCGATGGAATAGAGATTGGCGCTGAGTTGCGGAGAGCCATGATAGAAGACCTGCGTTGTAAATTGCTGTCCAGCTGCAATATTGAGCGGGATGTTGATAATGCCGTTCTGATGCGTAAATGCCATTGGCTGGTTATTTACCCGCACCTCGGAGACGGTCAATGCGATCAGATTATACTGGATGGCGCTCAAACTCTCTTCGGCAAGAACGGTGGCTTTAACGTTACCACTGACAGTACGCGCCACATCATCGATCGTGAGCGTGATCTCATATTTGGTTATGTCAAAACCCGTGACGGAGTCCGCCTTGCTTTGCGTCCAGCGCCACCAGCTCTCGGCTTTGAGTTCCTGTTGCGACCAGTTGTCTTTCCGGCTCTTGAGCATGGTATTGGGATCGGCCCATGCCGCCAAGCTCAGCACCGCACTCAGAATCACTATCAGAATCACCAGCTTCCCGGAGTTTGTCATGATCCACTCCTCATTTTAATTATCTGCTTTTATTTCACATGCAAAATCAAGACCATTTTCCTTTTCGAGGGGGGTGAGAACGCAACTGATCACACTCCCTGAACCGTTAGAATACGAACAGTTACATTGCTCGGGCGGATGCGACGGATCAGGGATGCAATTATGGAGGCGTTTTGTCACAAATGAATTGACAAAATCCATGGATTCAGGAGCATGATAAAAAACACTCTTTACCAAGGAGGATAAATGCCCAAGAAAGACGAAAAAGACCGTTTGCACCTGAGCCGGATCAATTATATCCTGTTGGCAGTTGCCACACTGATGATTACCACCGGTTACATCATCATGTCCGTCAATGATATAACGCTATCACCGCTCCTTTTGACCGTTGCCTATATCGTGGTCATTCCATTGGCGCTGCTGATCCGCCGGAAAGAAGATTGATGCCCGTCCTTTCCGAAGAGACCATTGCCAAGCTGAAGAAACTGCAGTTCTCCGCGCATCAGATCGTGGAGGGCTTCCTGATCGGCTTGCATCAGTCACCCTATCACGGTTTCAGCGTGGAATTCAGTGACCACCGGCAGTATAATCCCGGCGAATCGCTCAAGGACATCGACTGGAAGATCGTCGCCAAGACCGAGCGTTATTACGTCAAACGCTACGAGGAGGAGACGAACCTCCGCTGCTACATCATCCTTGACCATTCCGGCTCTATGTTTTATCAGTCCGGAAAACGCACCAAGATCGATTATGCCGTGGAACTCGCCGCTGCCCTTGCCTGGTTGATGATGAGTCAAAAGGATGCCGTCGGACTGATCACTTTCAACGATGCCATCACCAATATGCTGTTACCCAAGGCGTTCCGTTCCTATCTGCCCCAGATCTTTCGCGTTCTTTTAGAAGTACAACCCAACCAGCAGACCGCCATCCAGCCCGTCTTGCACAAGATCGCAGAGTCACTCCGCAAACGGAGCTTGGTCATCCTCATCTCAGATCTCCTCGATGAGCCGGAAAAGATCCTCTCCGGACTCAAACACTTCCGCAACCGCCATCACGAGGTCCTCGTCTTTCACATTCAGGACTTGCAGGAAGAGGAGTTTAAGTTCAAACACGAGAGCATCTTCGTCGATGCTGAGACGGGGGAGAGCATCCGCGTCAATCCCTGGCAGATCCGCAAGGAATACAAGCTGAACTACGAGACCTTCGTACGTTTGCTCAAAGACGGCTGTCATCAGGCACAGATCGAATACAACCCCGTCTCCACGCAAACGCCCTTCAATGATCTGCTGATCAAGTACCTCATCAAACGCCGCAAAGGATGAAATGTCGTGTCGCTCTCCTTCAGCGACCTATGACGCAAAGCCAGCACGCAGGTTCGCTTTCCTTCAGTGACCTATCACGCAAAGCCCGAACGTAGGGTCGCTTTCCTTCAGCGACCTATCACGCAAAGCCCGAACGTAGGGTCGCTTTCCTTCAGCCACCTATCACGCAAAGCCCGAACGTAGGGTCGCTTTCCTTCAGCGACCTATCACGCAAAGCCCGAACGTAGGGTCGCTTTCCTTCAGCGACCTATCACGCAAAGCCCGAACGTAGGGTCGCTT